>Ga0302179_10000761_pt1 | contig 20484 bp, 18 predicted proteins | sample I_Palsa_E3_1_FD_198788 | JGI IMG/M metagenome (GOLD analysis project Ga0302179, IMG submission 198788) | Peat permafrost microbial communities from Stordalen Mire near Abisko, Sweden - I_Palsa_E3_1 | ecosystem: Environmental > Terrestrial > Soil > Palsa > Peat permafrost | place: Sweden...
CGTAATTCTGCTCAATGGTTTCGTAGACCTCGGTAAACTGTTTCAGGCTGTCGCGGACGTCAGAATCGCTGCTCGGCGTGGTTGCCGGGCTGATACGTTGCGCGAATAGCATTCCGAGCAGACCGAACAGAGCGAGGACGAATACAATTAAGAATAGAGAACGACGAGAACTACGAGCCATGTTTCAAAGTCCTTTGGGCAGGGACATGGAGGGACCCAGCCGCCCCATCTGACGCAGTATAACACGCGAAAGCGCCTGTTTAGTTGGATGCAGATGGACGCTACCGGTTACATCGGGGCGACATCTTTTGGGGTTATTCCGAGTCAAAACCAGCGAGACAATCGAGGAAAGATGCCGTCCGTCGCCATCAATCGAGGGTTGGCTCGTTGCATGGCATACACCCGGTTCCCCGCCCGCAACCCCTCGCACCTTGTGGTTGGCCGCAGTTCCCGCAGCCCACACGAGGCGGCTTCGAAGTTTGTCAGGCCCATGCTCGGGAATAGTACCTTTCCTGTCTTATTTCGAAGCAGGTGCCTCCGTTACAGAGGCGCTTGGGGTCAGCTCTAGTCAGCTATACTTGCTGACTGGCCCAGAGTGGGACGTTCATGCCGGCAGATACCGGGAGCATCAACACGCAGCCGTAAACGAGCATCTGATGACGAAGCTTTACAAACCTGGTAAGCAGCTTCCGTCGCGTAGTGGTAACAAAGCCGGCATTACTCAAGCGACAGAGGAAGTTTCGAAGGAAAACGAATGGTGAACTGGTCGCAGGAATCGATACTGGTAACTGGTGGAACAGGATCGTTCGGCAGGAAGTTTGTAGAGATCATGCTGCGTGACTACCAGCCGCAACGACTCGTGGTTTTGAGTCGTGATGAGTTGAAGCAGCATGAGATGAGGGCGTCCGGCTTCGATCATCCGAGCATGCGGTATTTCATCGGAGACGTTCGGGATGTGGAGCGGCTGAAACGGGCTTTCTCCGGGGTGACGGTGGTTGTCCATGCTGCGGCGCTCAAGCAGGTTCCGGCGTGTGAGTACAACCCGTTCGAAGCGATTCAGACCAACATCATGGGCGGGCGGAACGTGATCGATGCGGCCCTCGATGAGGGCGTTCGCCGCATTCTGGCTTTGAGTACGGACAAGGCGGTGAATCCGATCAACCTTTATGGCGCGACAAAACTTTGTGCCGAAAAAATGTTCGTGCAGGCCAACGCCTATGCGGGCGCGAAGGAGACGCGCTTCAGTTGTGCCCGTTACGGCAATGTGGTCGGCAGCCGTGGCAGCGTGATTCCGGTTTTTCTCGACCAGAAGCGACGCGGAAAGGTTACGATTACCGACCCGCGGATGACGCGTTTCTGGCTGACCCTGGAGCAGGGTGTCCGATTTGTGATCCGCTGCCTGGAACAAATGCACGGCGGTGAGATTTTTGTTCCAAAGATACCCAGCATGCGCCTGGTGGACCTGGCTGAGACCGTCGCTCCGGGATGCCAGGTGGAATACATCGGAATTCGTCCGGGAGAGAAGCTGCACGAAGTGTTGGTTTCTGAAGATGAGGCCCGGCAAACGCTCGAGATGGAAGATATGTATGTGATTCAGCCGTCGCATCCGTGGTGGAAGTCGGAAAACTGGGTCAATGCCAAGCGGTTGCCGGAAGGATTTCGTTATTCGAGTGACAACAATGCGCGCTGGCTGACGCAGCGTGAACTGGAAGAACTGGTAGCGCCTGAGGCGAGCGGTGCGGAGGCGGTTCCCACGTCTGCCTAGCATGAGTGCATCCCCCACAATGCAAGCAACTCTTGCTGTCGACGGGGGAACGCCCGTCCGGGAGAGGTTTTTACCCTACGGAAGACAGAGTCTCGATGACGCGGACATCGAGGCGGTGGTTGAGGTTCTGAAGTCGGATTGGCTGACGACCGGGCCGAAGATTGCAGAGTTCGAAGAACGGTTTGCGGCTTGGGTCGGGGCGCGGCACGCGGTCAGTTTCAGTTCGGGGACGGCGGCATTGCACGGGGCGGCGTTTGCTGCTGGACTGGCGCCAGGGGATGAGGTGATCACCACGCCCATGACATTCTGCGCTACGGCTAACTGCATTTTGTACCCGGGAGCCTTGCCGGTTTTCGCCGACGTTTCGGCCGACACGCTGAATATCGATCCGGTGGAGGTTGCGAAGAAAATTACTTCGCGCACGAAGGCCATCATTGCCGTTGACTATGCGGGACATCCTGCGGAACTTGAGGAACTGCGAACGCTTGCCCAGGCTCGCGGGGCCCTGCTTATTGAGGATGCCTGCCACGCATTGGGAGCGGAGTACCGCGGGAAGCGCGTTGGATCCATCGCTGACATGACCGTGTTCAGCTTTCATCCGGTGAAGCACGTAACAACCGGTGAAGGGGGAATGGTGACGACCGACGATGCGCCGCTGGCTGAGACACTACGAAGGTTTCGCAACCACGGGATCAGCAGCGAGGCGCGCGAGCGCCAGGAATCGGAGCAGTGGTTTTATGAGATGGTTCTGCTCGGCTTTAACTACAAGTTAGCGGACATCGCTTGCGCGTTGGGACTTTCGCAGCTGAACAAGTTAGAGGCGAACCTGGTGCGGCGGCGTGAGATTGCAGCCCGGTACAACGCGGCATTCCGTGATTTGCCCGAGATCATGGTTCCCGCGGTGCTCGGCGGCGTCGATCCTGCGTGGCATCTGTATCCGATCAGGCTGAAGCTGGAGGCGCTTGCGGCGAGACGCGATGATATTTATCGCGCACTGCGGGCTGAAAATATTGGGGTGAATGTTCACTACATTCCTGTACACCGGCATCCTTATTATCGTGAGCGCTTCGGCGACCGCGATAGTTATCCGGTGGCTGAAGATGCCTACGAGCGGCTGCTCAGCCTGCCTATGTTTCCGGCGATGTCGGATCGGGATGTGGAAGACGTAATCGGCGCGGTGCGAAAAGTCGTGACTTATTACACGGAGAACGGCGAGCGCTCGCATTCGCTCGGGACCAGGCAGTCAAAATAATTTCATGTCGATGACTTCCGATTGGGTGAATCATCGCGCGCTGGTGGTCGGCTGCGGCTCTATCGGGCGACGGCACGCGAAAAATCTGAAGACGCTAGGAGTGCGGCATCTCGGCCTGTGCGATCAGAGTTCAGACGCGCTCGTGAAGTCTCGGAAGGATGTCTGTGGGGAAACTTTCGGCGATTATGGCGAAGCGCTGCAGAACTTCAGGCCCGATATCGTGCTGGTCTGCACCCCTCCGGTGTATCACGTGCAAAACGCGCTGGCGGCTCTCCATGCTGGCGCCCACGTTTTTATTGAAAAACCGCTGTCCCACGAGTCAAGCGGGATCGAAATTCTGATCACCGAAGCCGGCCGACGGGGGCGGCACGTTCAGGTCGGCTACAACATGCGCTTTCATCCCGGCATGCAGATCGTGAAGGAACTCATTGATTCGGGGAAAATCGGGCGAGTGCTCTGGCTCAATGCTGAATTTGGGCAATACCTTCCCGACTGGCGGCCCTGGCAGAATTATCGTGAAAGCTACACCTCGCGCGAGGAGTTGGGCGGCGGCATTCTTCTCGACGGTTCGCACGAACTGGATTACATCTGCTGGCTGCTGGGGCGTCCGACGGAAGTGATGTGCCGGGCTGAGCATCTCAGCAGCCTGGATGTGAACGTTGAGGACTCGGCCTGGATGTACCTGACATTTCCCGAGTGCCGCCGGGCCGAACTGCATCTGGATTTTGTCCAGCGAGCTTACACGCGAACGTGCAAAGTTGTCGGCGAGAAGGGAACCGCGCTTTGGGATTTCACCCTCCAGGAGGTGCGCTGGTTTTCGTCCCAAGATAGCGGTTGGAAAAACATTCCGTACAAATTTGAAGTGAATGACATGTATGTGTCGGAAATGGTGCACTTCCTGAAATCTTTGGAAGGTGGAAATGAGGCCATCGCCAATCTCGAACAGGGCCGCGATGTGATTCAGATCGTGGAAGCCGCGAAGAGGTCTTCGGAAGAAGGAAAAACACAGACGATTCGCTGGTGCGGCAATGCCTGTGACGGGCCGGTGGTGGCAATCATACAGGCACGCATGGGATCAAGCCGGCTACCGGGTAAGAGTTTGGCGGAAGTGGAAGGGCGTCCGATGTTGTGGCACGTGATTCAACGCGTCAAGCGCGCCCGACTGGTGGATCGCGTGGTTGTGGCCACATCTACCGCTTCGGCCGACGACGCGATCGAAAAGATGTGCGCGGAGAACGGGGTCGCTTGTTACCGCGGCAGCGAGAATGATGTGCTGGATCGTTACTACCAGGCGGCTCGGTGCGAACAAGCCACCGAGGTCGTTCGCATCACTGCGGATTGTCCGTTGATCGACCCTGATGTTGTCGACCACGTGGTACGCCGTTTTCAGCGTGGCGACCTTGATTACGCTTCAAACGCGATGGTGCAGACCTATCCGGACGGGCTGGATACGGAGATCTGTTCGTTTTCCGCGTTGGAGCGGGCATGGCGTGAATCGACCAAAAGCTATGAGCGCGAGCACGTGACTCCGTACTTGCGTTCAGGCAAGTTTCGAACAGCGAACGTGGAGAACGATTCGTCGTCTCTGTATCGGCAGTACCGTTGGACGGTGGATGAGCCGAAAGACCTGGAGTTCGTCCGAGCGGTCTACGAAGCTTTTCGCCAGAAGGAGTGTTTCGGAATGAAAGATATTTTGGAGTTGATCGAGAAGAATCCGGAATTGGAAAAGATGAATGCGGATATCGTTTCGAACCAAGGTTATTACAAGAGTCTTTTGGATGATGCGCGAGCAGGTGCCGCGCCCCGCCGGTCGATCGGGAAATCGAAAGCCTGGCTGGAGCGATCGCAGAAGGTGATCCCGGGATCGGCGCAGACCTTTAGCAAGGGCGCGAATCAACATGTGCGCGGAGTTGCCCCGGTTTTTCTCGCGAGAGGGAAAGGCTGCCGCGTGTGGGACGTGGATGGGAACGAATATATCGACTATATCCAGGGGCTTCTGCCAAACATTCTTGGCTACGCGCACGAAGAAGTGAATGCGGCGGTGGTCGAGCAGTTGGGGCAAGGGCACAGTTTTTCCTTGCCGCATCCTCTCGAGGTGGAACTTGCCGAACGTTTGACAAAAATCATCCCGTGCGCCGAGAAAGTCCGTTTCGGCAAAAACGGATCGGATGCAACCGCTGGCTCGGTGCGGGCTGCGCGGGCTTACACCGGCCGCGAGCGCATCGCCTGCTGTGGTTACCACGGATGGCAGGATTGGTTTATTGGCAGCACCACGCGGCATAAAGGAGTGCCGCGGGCAGTCCGGGACTTGACGCATCCCTTCGTCTATAACGATCTGGGCTCACTGAAAAAACTCCTGGACGAACATAAGGGTGAGTTTGCCGCGGTCATCATGGAGCCGGCAAATTTCACGCCCCCGGTCGATGGTTTTCTGGAAGGCGTGAAAGCGCTGGCGCATGAGCACGGGGCGTTTTTCATCCTCGACGAAATCTGCAGCGGATTTCATTTCGGTCTGGGAGGAGCGCAGAAGAGATTTGGCGTGACGCCCGACCTGGCTTGTTTTGGCAAGGCGATGGGGAACGGATTCCCCATCTCTTGCATAGTCGGAAGAGCCGACGTCATGGATGTCTTCGAAGACATATTTTTCAGCTTCACCTTCGGAGGCGAAGTGGCGTCCATGGCAGCCGCCATGAAGGTGCTCGACATACTGGAAGGGTCCGATGCGTTGGCTCGCATGAATGTGAATGGCCGTATCTTGCAGGAGGGATTGAATACCCTGGCAAGACTGGCGGGATTACAGGATCGCATCAAGTGCGTCGGGTATCCTTTCTGGTCGTTAGTCAAGTTCCTCGATGGGGATGGCAAAGACAGCTTTCTGCTGCGAAGCCTGTTCACTCAAGAGTGCGTAAAACGGGGGGTTCTGCTTTTGGCGACGCACAACATGACGGCGGCGCATGATCCGCTCGCAGTTGAAGGCACGCTCAAGGTCTATGCTGACGTTTGCAAGACGATGGCGGAATGGTTGAGCGATCCAAATCCTGAAACACACCTCGAAGGCGATATGATTCAGCCCGTATTCCGGGTGCGTTGATGCTCGTCGTTACCGGGGCGAGCGGTCTGTTGGGCGCGTGCCTGCAGCGGTCAGCAGTCGAACTTGGCTGGGAGACGGTGGGACTATGCCATCGCCACGTGATACGAGATCCCGGCCTGCGGGTCGAAGCTGTCGACCTGACCGACGAGACAGCCACACGCGGGCTTCTCTCTGAGCTGCGGCCTGGGGCCATTGTGCACTGCGCGGCGGCGGCGAATGTGGATTGGTGTGAGGACAATCCCGAGCAGGCGGAAGCAATCAATGTTCATGTGTCGGGCGCCCTGGCCTCGATTGCGGCCACATTGAATGCGCGTTTGATATACGTCTCGACGGATTCGGTGTTCGACGGCAAAAAAGGCAATTATGCCGAGACGGATGAACCGACCCCGGTTAACATCTATGCGCGGACAAAATTGGCAGGGGAACGCGAGACACTCGGACGCAGCGCGTCGGCTACAGTCGTTCGCGTGAATATATACGGCTGGAACGCTCAGAACAAGCAAAGCTTGGCGGAGTGGGTTTTCGGACTGCTGGATGAGGGGAGCGACGTCCCGGGATTCACCGACGTTTTCTTCACTCCAATTCTGGTCAACGATCTGGCTCCCATCTTGCTCACAATGTTGCAACAAAAGCTCAGCGGTCTTTACCATGTCGCCGGGTCCGAGAGAATCAGCAAGTTTGAATTTGCGCGCAGGGTAGCCGCAGCCTTTGGGTTCGACTCAGCCCGAGTCAAGCCTCGTCAGGTGAAAGACAGGAGGCTGAGGGCAGCGCGACCGCTGGATGTGTCACTCGACACCAAAAAAATCACCGCAGTGCTCGGACGCCCGATGCCTGACGTCGATTCGGGACTGAGCAGATTCCGAGAACTGCGTGACCGCAAGTATCCGCAGCAGCTTAAGAAGTTTCTATCGGATGGGAGCCGACCATGACGGATTTGAGGCTGGGAAACAAATCAGTTGGCTTAAACCATCCAACCTATTTCGTCGCCGACATCTCCGCCAATCATGACGGCAATCTTGAGCGTGCCAAGCTTTTGATCCGGCTCTGCGCGGAGGCGGGGGCGAACGCCGCCAAATTTCAAAATTTCCGGGCACGAAAAATCGTCAGCGAAGTTGGCTTCGAAGGGCTTGGCAGACAACTCTCCCATCAGTCGAAATGGAAGAAGAGCGTGCTTGAGGTTTATCAGGAGGCGACTCTGCCATGGGAGTGGACGCCGGTTCTGAAGCAGGAATGCGCCGCGTGCGGGATCGATTATTTTTCGGCTCCTTACGATCTTGAAGCGGTCGACATGTTAGATCCATTTGTGGACATATTCAAAATCGGCTCGGGAGATATTACCTGGCCGGAAATGCTTCGAAAGATTGCGAGCAAGCAAAAACCGGTTCTGCTGGCAACCGGGGCTTCCGATATCGGCGAAGTGCAGCGGGCCGTTGAGGAAATTTTGCAGATCAATCTGCAACTGGTTCTCATGCAGTGCAACACGAATTACACGGCGAGTCTGGAAAATTTTCGGCATATTCATCTGCGCGTGCTCGATAGCTATCGCGTCATGTTTCCCGGCGTAATTCTGGGGCTATCGGATCACACGCCCGGGCACGCGACGGCGTTGGGAGCTGTAGCGCTCGGCGCACGAGTGATCGAAAAGCACTTCACCGATGACAACCGCCGCGAGGGGCCCGACCATCCCTTTTCGATGACGCCGTCGTCATGGCGTGAAATGGTCGATCGCACGCATGAGCTCGAGCTGGCGCTCGGCTCGGCGAGCAAATTCGTCTCGGAAAATGAACGCGAAACGGTGGTGGTGCAAAGGCGATGTCTGCGAGCGGTCAGGGATCTCGAGGCCGGAACCGTGTTACAAGAAGAAATGTTGGAAGCGCTCCGCCCTGCGCCTCGCGATGCGATCTTTCCCTTCGATTTGCCCCGCGTGGTCGGCAAAAAACTCACGCGCAAACTGCCCGCCGGAGAATGCCTGAGATGGACCAGTCTGGCTGAGGGTGGGCAGTGAGGATCCTTTACCTGACCGATAACGGTACTGTCCACAATCGCAGGTTTCTCGAAAAACTGGTTTCCGCCGGTCACGAACCTTGGTCGTGGAATCTCGCCGCCGCCGCTGCCGATTCCAAGAATGACACTCCCGACACTGTTCGTTCGATAACGTCCAAGAAGTGTGTCAGCCGCGGGGCTTCGCCACAGGAATTCCGGGAATTGCTACCTCAGCTGCAATCGGTGCTGGAAGAATTGCAGCCGGCATTGGTGCACGCCGGCCCCATCCAAAGCGCTGGATACCTGGCTGCGTTGGCCGATTGTCATCCCACGCTTCTGATGTCATGGGGATCGGACTTGCTCCTCGAGGCAGACCGAAATGCTGCATGGAAGGAAGCGACGGAATTCGCCTTGCAAAAAGCCGATGCCTTCTTCTGCGACTGCGACACGGTTCTCAGGAAGGCAAACAGGGTTCGGGTCTTTCCCGATTCGCGGGTCGTCCAATTCCCGTGGGGCCTGAAGCGAGGAGTGTTTTCTCCCTCCGGGCCATTACCGCCCGATGACAAGTTCAGGGCGCAAGCGGGAACGACGACTTTCATTTATACGCGATCCTATGAACCGCTCTACGGAACGGACGTACTTCTGGATGGGTTCGGTAGAGCGCGGGCTGCGAATTCATCGCTCCGCTTGTTGCTCCTCGGGAGTGGATCCCAAACCGAGAGCATTCGCAATTATGTTCAGATGCATGGCCTGAGCGCAGCGGCGCTGCAAATAGGTCCACAGCCGGAGCAGGACCTGCCGATGTGGTTTCGCGCAGCCGATGCGTATATCAGTTGTGCGAAGTCGGATGGAACATCGATTTCTTTGCTGGAAGCGATGGCGACCGGGCTCCCTGTGGTTGTAACCGACATTCCGTCTAATCGGGAATGGATTCGAGAGCCCGAAAACGGCTGGCTGGCTGCCCCAGGATCCGCCGATGCTGTGGCGGAGAAAATACTGCGAGTCGCAAAGCTTACGCCAGAGGAACGCGGTGCGATGTCGGAACGCAATCAACGGGTGGTGGCAGAAAGGGCAGACTGGGATAAGAACTTCCCTCGTCTGTTACAGATGTATGAGCGTCTGATTACTGATCACAAGGTCGAGCGCGTGGGCCTGAGTTCCGAGAAATAAGAACTTGCCCAAGTCTTGAAAACTGTTATGCGAGTCTTCCTGTTAGATTCCGGAGATGACTTTCGCGGTTCCTGGACGCGTGAGCACTGGGACTGTGTGGTCGACCTGGGGCGAGCGCCAAAATCCTTCTATATCGACCGCAGTGCGGAGCTCCGCTGTCCGGTTTTCAGCGTTTTTGATTTTGCACTGGAGCTTGGGGATCTGCAGGCTATGCGTCGGCTGCTTGAACCCGGCATGGGACGCGTTGTCGACCGCTTTGGCATTGACTGGTGGGATGTTATCAGTCTGCAGCTGGAGCCCGATTTGCAGCAACTGCAGCTTGCGCTTCGGCTCGCCGAAAAGCTCAAAGGATGTGACACGCTGGTGGCAAGCCGGTCATCAATCGCGGCTGAAGTCTTGCGGATACAATTAGGGACGCCTCTCCACTTTCTTCAGCGTGGTATGCGACAGAGGGTGGTGACAGATGTTCTGCGTCGTGGCGTTATGGCTGCGGACCTTGGTTTCGTGCAATTGCGGCAGGTGGTGTATGACAAGTACGATCCGCGCTACGAGTGGCGGAGAAAGCTGGCGAAGTCACCCCCGGCGCGCTCAAAGTGGAAATCAGATTCGATCGTATTGCTTCCCACCGCCTATTCGAACGTCACGAAGACCGAACTCAGTTATGCGCGAATTTTGCCGGAGCAAAAATTCCTCATGGTGCTTGCGCGGGAGTCTGGGGCTGTCTCTCCGGTTCCAGAAAACGTTGAGAAGGTGCGACTGGCGAGTTTCGCGGCGAAGCGTTTTGACGCGGAGGAGTTAGAGAAACTTGAAGGCGCCTGGAAAGAAATGGCGCGGTCGCTGCAAGAGGATCAAGTGTACAAGCTCGCCGGCAAGATCGGACTTTTCAAAAAGGGGCTGCGTTGGCTGCGTTGGGGAACGACGGTGCGCGATGCGTGGCTTCGCGTCTTCGAGACACAGCCCGTTTCGGCATGCCTGAGCGCAGACGATTCGAATCCGTACACGCGAATTCCCTTGCTGCTGGCCGAGCAAAAAGGAATCGCGGCAGTCGCCTGCCATCACGGAGCGCTCGATTTTCGCATGGCATTCAAGAATCTGCGCTTCTCAACTTATCTGGCCAAGGGCGAAATGGAACTCGACTATCTGAAACGCATCTGCCGGGTCGATGCGGAACGCATTCGAATCGGAGCTCCATCTTCCGCACCAACCGGGAAGGTTTCTGTATGGGACCACGCAGCTCCATGGATTACGTTTTTTGCCGAACCGTATGAATCCGATCTTTGGCGAGTGGAGCCAATCTATCGGGAGGTATTGCCGCGCCTCTGTGCGGCAGCCCGCAAGTCCGGCAAGATTGTTGTTCTGAAGTTGCATCCTTTTGAGAGTGCTCGTCAGCGATCGAGGTTGGTCAGAAGAACGTTGGGAAGGGACGATCAGAGGTTGGTCAAAATCATAGATGCGCCGCTGTCGGGGGAGATTCTCCAAAAGACTTGGTGCGGGGTGACGGTGGAATCGACGGTGGCTTTCGAATGTACATTGGTTGGAATCCCGGTATTTCTGTGCGGATGGCTGCGTAACGCATACTCTGGCTACGCTCCCCAATACTCGCATTTCGGCGTGGGACGCCTGCTTGAATCTCCCGACGATCTGCTCAGTATTCCTGACATGTTATGCGCGACGGTCCCCGAAAGGGACATAGCGCGCCGATTGGCGGAGCCGATTTCCGCAGATCGGTTGTCTGAAGCGTTAGGTCGGCCGTCGATCGGCCCCACATTTTCCCGAAGTGAGATGTTCGGTAGTGGAGAAATGAGCAAGTAGCGGCCCTGAATTTTCATGATCACCATCTTCACGCCGTCGTTCGCGGATGAGGCGAACACAAACGCGCAGAATCTCACGGTTAAGGAAGTTGTAAGCCGTCTTCCGCCCGAGCAATTCAGGATTTTGCTTCTCGGCAATGGAAACCCTGATCCGCGAATTCTTGCGCGCAAAAACACGGAAATCCTGCCGTGTTGGCGTCATGGCAATACCGCGCAATGGCTTACCCGTGCGTTGCTGTCAAAGGTTGACATCTATTTCTTTCCTCGCGAGGGACCGCTGGATAAATTGTTCCTGTTTTTGCGGCACTCCCTTGGACTGCCCATTGCTCTGGTGACCTATGTCGTCATGGCGCTCGATGAAATGACGATTGGGCCGACCCTGGTGCGATCGATTCGCGAGGCCGACGAGGTGATTGGGAATTCGCTATATATATCGCAGACGGTCACCGCCCGCCTGGGAGTTAAAGCGGGAACGATTTATGACGGAGTTAAACGGGAGTTGTTCCATCCACCTTCGCAGGGTCGCCTGCATGGTCCGAAGCTCACCGTGCTTTATGCGGGCTCATTGCAGGCCCGTAAGAGAGTAGATCTGGTCATCCGCGAGGCAGCGAAGAGGCCGTCGGTTGACTTTCGGATTGCAGGGGAGGGTGAAGAGGAACACAGATGCCGGTCGCTGGTGAGCGACTTGGGATGTCGCAATGTGACTTTTGTCGGGCACCTCTCGCAGCCGGACATCGCTGAGGAGATGCGACGTGCCGACCTATTCTTGTTTCCCAGCGTTCTCGAGGGTCATCCCCAAGTTCTCGTACAAGCGGCGGCGTGCGGACTTCCGGCGGTGGCGACAGAAAAATATCATCCTGACTACGTGATTAACGGCGAAACCGGGTACTTGGTTAAATCGGAGAGTGAACTTTCGGAAAAGCTTGGATTGTTGCTATCCGACGACGATTTGCGGCAAAAGATGTCGGCTGCTGCCGCGCGACATGCCCTGCGGTTTGACTGGGAAAAAGTTACGCAAGACTGGGAAAGAGTGTTTGCGGAGGTAGCCGGAAAACGCCGCAACCAGGCGTGACCCGGTGGTCTCGTTGCCTCCCTGACGACTGCCCGCGTTGCCGGCGCACCTTCGCGGGAACAATTCTTTATGCGATGGGCCGTCACCAACTTATCTCTCTTCCACTTTAGTCGGGCGGTCATAGCCGGAACTCTTTGTGTCGTCCTGCCGCCAAGCGATCCGAATTCCTCGAGTCAGGGCGCCACCGCGATATCCTGGATCAAAGCCCCCATCGGCAATGGGAAGGTATAGGGCGAAGTCGGCAGCGGCGTCAGATCGCCGTTCGAGTGGTTGATGGCGTATCCATTCACGGCGCTGAAGTTGGCCGGCAGATCCAGATTGCATGAGCCTGTGTACAGATAGTTCCCGGACGGGTCCGTTCGTACAGCGCCGTAACAGGCCGTATCAGTCGCTGTGAACTTAAGGAAGTGCAGGGTCCCACTACTCCGAATCGAATAGATTGCAATGTTCTGAAACGGCGTCTCGTTCAGCGCATATAAGAACTTTCCGGTCCCATCGACAGCGAGCGATCTCGGAGTATAGGCGGCGGCCGGGTTGTCGATACCGCCAGGGGCGCCTCCGCAAGAGGCTTCGTCTCGCCAGGGAGAGCCCGATATCTGGGCTAGAGTTCCGGTTGTCGGCCCGATGTTGTATCCGTCGATGGTACTGGACACTCCATCCCCAGCGCAGAGAAACTTTCCGGAAAGATCAAAAAGGTCCACCGGGTAAGCGGCACCGCACGTACCATCATTGATCTTCAACGGCGACCCCGCTACTGGTGTGAGTGCGGCCGAACTCACATCGATCTGGAAGGTTTCGATGTATCCACTACCGTCAGCGACGTATAGATAATTGCCACTTGGGTCGACTACGAGAGCCTGTGGCCCAGTCTCGGTCGAATAGGGCGATCCGGGCGCTTCGACGAGTGAGCCATTGCTCTGGACCTGAAATACAGCCACTCCGTCGCCAGGGGCGTATTCGGAACGGGCGGCGAAGAGCAGATCGCCGTTGGGATGAACCGCTACTGCCGTTACTGAGCGCTTCGCAGGAAACGGCGCTCCGGGCACCGGAAATAGGTAACCGTTCTTTGTGTCGATAAAGTAAGGAAAGATGTCGCCCGAGATGAAATCAGCCACGTAAAGGCGATATCCGCCCTTGTCCGTGGCAGCCGCGACGGGCCACACATTGGCGTTCGCCGGGGCTTGGCCAGTGGGAGCGAGAGCCCCGTTTGCACCAACAATGGTAAAGCACTGAATATCATTCGTTTTGTAGTTATAGAAATAACCGCTATTTACCGTGTACAACAATCCAGCCGGTGGCACCTGTCCCGTGATCGTGATGTTCACGCCGGTCTTCCCGAGGTTGCCGCAATTATCCCAGGCTTGAACGACCGTTTTATAGGTTCCTGGCTGTAGATTGATATAAGTGTCCATCTTGCCGCCGCCGCCGGTGAAGGCACTTACGGTGGGAGCCGAATAGATGCGCATGGCCGCGATTCCCTGTGGGCTACTCGGACTAACCGCAGAGGCCATGTAGTTGGGCTGGTGACTTGAGAGTTATCGACCGGGCTGGTCACCAGCACGATTGGGGTGGCAGCGGACGCAAACGAACTTAGAAGTAATGCAGTCAGCCCAAAAGAGAAGAGACGGGTTAGCAACACGGGTAACACTGGAAATGCATCATGATAGCCTCTCCCAGCCCCCAATCAGAACTTCGAACCAACTTTAGACAAAGATCGCCGCGGGAAGGTTGCTCTTCCAAAAATTCACGGCGGCGAGCCGAAGCCAAGATCAGGCGGCCAAGGGACCTGCATCGCAATCGAACCGGATCGATTCACAATGCGCCAGTTACCTTCGGAATATGAAATCGGTCTGAAAAAGGGCGATACTGCGAGTACAGCCTGCTCCCGACGTTGCTCTCAGCTGATTCTATGACCTCTAATATCCCCGGCATTGAGGAAATTGGCATATCTGAGCTTTTGTTCCCGTTGGCATCCGCTCTCAGGAATTCGCCCACTCCAGAGTCGGTTTGTATGGCGCTGGCTGAGATTTTCCACGTGCAGTCTAGTGAAGTGGCGCTCTTGCGCTCGGAGCAACGCTCTTTGCGGTTTCTGTATCCAGCACATCTGCGGGACACGGGAGCCATTCCCCTCTCTAGTTCAGCGGTCGCCGCACACACGGCCGTTAGTAAAACGGCAGAAATCTTCAATAACTTTGCCCAGGTTCAACACGCCAGCATTTTTGAGATGATCGCGCCGCCAGCGACAGATGTTAAAGAACAAGAGGCACCATTACGCATTCAGAAATTGATGTCGGTGCCGATTATCGATCACACACATTCGAGCGTGCTCGGAGTGGTCCAGATTTCCCGCAAGGGCATGGAGCCACAATTGATTCCGGACTTTACTCGTGAAGAAATGCACGACGTGGAACGTGCAGCGGACTTGTTGTCTAGAGCTGCTTTCTGGGTTTTCTAGTTTCTCAACGATGTGCGAACTATACTTTCCTTTTACCACAATCGCATCATCGGCTATTCCCATGCGAATTTGCAGCCTGTTTGCGTTTTTCATCTTGATTGTAGCGACGGTTCGGATTTTCGAACTTACTAGCTGCTATTTCGTGAAACGTATCGAAGAGAAGAAGTTGTTTTGCCACCCAAAGAGTCATGGCAAATCTGTGCCGATCGCAGGTCAGCAGGAAGAGTTTGTCACAAGCGAACGAAGTTCCATGCAAGCAGCCGTCGTCTGCACCAATTCTGGAGCGGCGATCTTAATTAGCCGTTTCAGCCCAAGTTGATTCCAGGAAATCGTAGATGATGGAGTCTAACCGGATGATGGAGTCTAACCGTTTGACATCAAGCGGAACGGTTTCTGAATGCTGGGTCTGGACTGCGGTAAATGGGCGACCCATAGTCGCCGAGAACCGTCGTGACACGCTCACGAATCGATGTCAGCGGAACGAGTAGGTCCCCGACTTGAGATCTGACGTCACTTTTCAGCCCCAATTGCTTCTTGTTCCTATTGAGATCATTCATCAGTGCCTGTCGCTCGATGGCGCATCTCAGAGTGATTGATCCCATCATCACGTTCGAACATGTTCACGAACCGTCAAAGTCTAAATACAGTGTTCCCCCGATTCCCGGCACAATGTAATGTGCGCTATCGTACCTTGGTGGGTTCTTTGAGCCTTTCAACAAGGTAAACGAAGACAACGATGATTCGCTTGGCCGGATGGGTTCGAATCGGAGAGATCTTTGGAGAAACTTCGAAACAGCCCTGAGCGGGAAGTCGGACACATTCGGCTTTTTTCCCACTGGTGCCGAGATCATATAGCCCTCCCTCTCGGCCCAGTGATTTAACCCCTCTTTTTTTCGTATCCGCGTAGTGACTCGGGCCTTATGGCGAGAGTATTCGCCTTCCGCTCCTCGGTCACGCCCAAAAGAACGGAGTCGCGTTTTCGAATTCTGCTCGCAGGGATATTTACGGAAACCGGACGTCGAGGCTGTAGATTTCCTGCGTGCTGCGATCGCGCATCAGCAGTATTGATCCATCCGGCGCAAGTCCCACCCAAAAATCCCAAGGGTCGAAGCCGCGCGGAATCTCTTTCAGGCTGAACAAGTGCTCGAATTTTCCATCGGAGACGCGGACGCGGACCATGTCGTCGATCTTGTCCGAATAGTCTTCGGCGTAAAGGTACTTGCCATCGTGTGACCAGTTCTCATATCCGAATCTCGAGGAAGCGATCGGCGACCAGGTCTTTTTGGCAAAGTCGTACAGCAGAAGCTTGGTCGAGTCGGAGGAAAGCGCCGCGATGTAACGGCCATCGGGTGAGCATCTCGGACTGAATAATCCTTCAGAGCCGGGAACGGCGCTGACTTCTCCGGTTCGCACCTTGAGGACGTGTATGTTTGGTCCCGGCGCGACCGCATAATCGAACCATGGCATCCCAGCAAAAACAATCGAACTCCCGTCCGGAGTCCACGTGGGATCGCCCTGGTTGTGGTCGTCGCTTTTCAGTTGCTGAGGTGTGCCGCCTTCGGCCGGAAGCAGGTAGAGATTCCAGGGACGACCGGGGAGAGATGCGATAAAGACGATTTGCTTGCCGTCAGTTGACCAGCGCGGCATGTGGACCTGCATGGGGTTGAAGGTTAATTGCGTCCTGGCAGTGCCGTCGATCTTGCTGCGCCACAAGATGCCTTCAGGATGGGTGACGTAGACCATCGTCTGGCCGTCTCTGGCGATGTCCACTTCTCCAGCCGAAATTCCGGGAATCAAGACAGAGGATTGTCCCGATTGCCCTTTTCCTTCCATGCGAATCAGGTCAAAGCGCCGTTGCTGACCGATGACGAACAGCTTCGTGCCGTCCGTGCTGGGAGTTGGATTGGTGAATAACAATGGTCCGACGGTCAGCTGAATAGGCAGATTTGTGGCTTTTCGAAAGAAAGACTGTCCCTCGGGCAATACCCAGATGTTTTCGGAGTTGTGGTCGGTGGATTGGAAAAGGAAGTACCGGCCATCGGGCGTCCAGTTGCCGGCCGCCTCCTGGGGCGTTTTTTTCCAGTTCTGTAGAACAAGATGGAGATCCTGACCTTGCGGTGTGATCTCCCAAAGGGCAGTGGTCCGTTGGCTCGTGTCACGAACAGAGAAGCGTATGCGCTTGCCGTCCGGAGAGTAGCGCAGGTCAAATGGGATACCTCTAGCTTGCACAAGCTCGCGCGATTCGCTGCCATCGGAATTGCAGAGATAAAGATTGCTCCCGCTGGCGTAAAGGATGTGTTGGCCGTCGGGCGTCCACGCGGCGGCGTGTGCCACGATCTCGTCGATGCGACGCGGAGAACCCGCCGGTACGGGCACAATCCAGACCGGTGACTCGGTCACGGAACCTTCGGCTGAACCTCGAACCAATAGCTGTGAATTGCGCTGTGAGAAGTCGTAGATATCGGCGGCCGATAGCGTGCTCGGGATCGGAGCCGCGTCGCCACCAACTGTCGAAACTTGTCGCAATACCGAATGACCGCCCGCATATTCGGAAAAATACAGGCGTGACCCGTCCGTGGCGAGAGAGCGCTTAGGAAAGCCGTCGTTCGTTATCTGTACCGATCCGACCACCGTTGGCGGAGATGAAGACGGACGCAGAAAATATCCGACTGCAAGCATAGCCAAGAGGACGAAAATGGCAATCGCAACCCAAGTTTTCTTGTGCGCACCTGCGGTACCTGAGTGCGCGACCGCGGATGTGATCGAAGCGGGGCCCCAGGCGTCAGTGTTGTCGCCGGGAATCTCGGCGGCGTGTTTCACGCTCTGCAGATCGGCAGATATTTCTTTCGCGGATTGGTATCTGCGGTCCGGATCTTTTTCGAGCGCCTTTTGAACAACCGCCGCAAACTTCGCAGATATGCCGGCACCGAACTGCACCGGCCATTCCGGCGTGCCATGCAAAAGAGCATCGGACATGGCGGCCGACGTCTGCCCGCGAAACGGCAGCTGCCCGGTTGCCATCTCGTAGAGTACGATGCCGAACGAGAACAGATCGCTGCGATGATCCAGTGGCTTGCCCAGTGCCTGTTCTGGGGACATGTAGGCCATGGTTCCGAATGACGAGCCGGGGCTGGTGAGATGCTCAGCAGGCGTCGTGGCAATGCCCAGAGTAGTGTCCCCGTGTTCTGCCTCCTCAGACGCGGTCAACTTTGCCAGGCCGAAGTCGAGGATTTTGGCGTGCCCGCGTTCGATTACAAAGATATTGGCCGGTTTAATGTCGCGATGCACGATACCGCGGCTGTGAGCGGCATCGAGGCCCTCGGCAACTTCGATGGCCAACCTTAATAATGTGGTCAGTGGCAAACGCCCTTCGGCAATACGATCTCGCAGGGTCATGCCATCGAGATACTCCATGGCAATGAAGCGGCGCCCTTGCGCCTCGGTGATCTCGTAAATGGTGCAGATGTTCGGGTGGTTCAGCGCGGACGCAGATCGGGCCTCGCGGCGGAAACGTTCCAGCACCACGGGATGACGGGCCACGAGGTCGGGAAGAAACTTGAGAGCCACGAAACGTCCCAGCTCCGTGTCTTCCGCCTTATAAACGACACCCATCCCTCCGCTCCCGATCTTCTCCAGAATCCGGTAATGTGAAATTGTGGAGCCTATCATGGGCAAGTGATGGAAGCGTGATGCTGATGTTAGGCGGGGGCGAAAATCAAGTCAATGCGGGAAACTCGGTGCGACTCGGTACGGGCATCTGAGGAGATGTTCGTCCGCTCGGAAATAGAACACGTGCAGCGGTAAATTGAGGAACAAATGAGGGCCTCCGGAGCGCAGGCCGCACTTTTGCAATAATAAGCTGACTCTTTTCCGAAAATTCAAGTTTTGCGCCGGCTAGAATCGGGTTGCTTGGACGAAAGTTTTTTCGTTGACGGAAATTCCGGTAGTAATAAGCAGCGTCTGGAGGGCGCTATGGCTGCGCGTGCGGACGCGCCGAAAGCGCTGGGCAGCAATTTTCGGCGCAAATGTCCGGTCTTGGTCCGAGCAATCCGAGTGCTCGCTTCTCGGATCCGGGGTTGATACGCTCCAGCAGCAATTCGCGAATCATGGCGATAAACTTGGGATGCACTCCCACTGTTTTTGCCCGCGTCATGGTCAATGAAAGTGAGTCGCAAAGATTACGGGCTTCGATGTCAAGATCGTAGAGCACCTCCATGTGATCGGAGATAAAACCGATCGGCGCCAGCACCACGGCCGAGGCCAGATTCCGTGCCTTCACCTCGCGCAGGTATTCGAGAATGTCTGGACCGAGCCAGGGCTGTCCCGGAGCGCCACTGCGGCTCTGATAGACCAAGGCATCATTTTTCAGATCAAGCACCTCTGAAACCAGGCGCCGCACTTCCTCTAATTGCTTCCGGTAATCGCTCGTATTGGCGAATGAAACCGGGATGCTGTGCGCCGTATAGATGACCTGCACGTTCTCTCGGGCGTTCGGAGGAATGGCAATCAGCGCATCGCGCACCCGTTCCACGGTGACCTCGACGAAGGCGGGATGATTGAAGAAAGCTCGTACTTTGTCGACCGCGGGCGCCTCCGGCCCGACTTGCGCCTGCGCCCGGGCGATGTCTTCACGATACTGCCGGCAACCTGAGTAGGAACTGTAGGCCGAAGTGACAAAGCCCAAAGCCCGGCGGATGCCATCGTGTTTCATTTTCTCCAAGGTCTCGGATAAAAATGGATGCCAGTTTCGATTCCCCCAATAGATGGGAAGGTTCGGCCCCTGTTGCCGCAACTCCGCCTGCAACGCTGCGATCAGTTCTCGCGTTTGCTGGTTGATTGGACTCTTGCCTTCGAAGTGGTAATAGTGGTCCGCCACCGTCAGCAGGCGTTCGCGAGGGATATTACGCCCGCGAAGCACCGTCTCGAGGAAAGGAATTACTTGTTCGCGAGATTCCGGTCCACCGAAGGAGACAACGAGAATAGCGTCATAACTCGGAGTCGTGGGCTCAATCGGGTCGATGCGAACGTCCCTCGTCATGCTCGGCGGATACAATTATTGCACGTGAATGAGTTCTGCGATCTTATTTCGGCGCTCTCCGACGCGATCGAACAAACCATCCTGCACCGGGTCCGATGTGAAAATCGACGCAGGCCACATGGGCGTGGGGAGAAGTCTGATGGCGATTCGGTGCCCATCACTTCTGCTCCTCTTCTTCATTTGTATCTGTGCGCCGCGTAGACACACTGCCCACTTGCGCGCGCATCACGCGCTGCGCAGGACGATCGCAGGCTCCCGGTGTCACGAAAGTCCCGTTACTTTTTTAGAGTGCGGACGTAAGCAACAACGGCCGAAACCTCCTCTGGCTTGAGCGACTTTGTCGGAGGCATCTTGGGCGGCTTACCGTTCGTGATGATGGCCGCGAGATCGGCGTCGGACATTTTCTGCACGCCTTCGACTTGTAGATTGTGGGTGCTTATTTTACTTCCGTCGGCGCCGTGGCACATCGCGCATTTTGCTTTGTAAAGTGCCGCACCGTCTTGCGCGTACCCCGTGAGGGGGAGAGTGAGAACAAAGGTCAATGTCGCTGTGAAAGTGAACATCCGTGTCGCAATTTGCTTCATCTGAGTTCTCCTTGCAACCTATTTGTTTATGCAACAACGAGAATACACAAACGAGAATACACATAACCTTGAGCTTTCATTAGCGTCTTGACTCGGCGGGTAGAGGCACGCAACGCTTTTCTGTGGCTCAACTCTTGTAACGGCCTCAAATCGTTGGAGATGATTCGCGGTCGTCGCAAGGCCTCGGAGTTCGGAACTCACTTACGAAGATTTACGTTCCGTTACGATTCTTTACTCCACCCGCCGCAAAATGGTGTTCCTAT
>Ga0302179_10000769_pt1 | contig 20402 bp, 22 predicted proteins | sample I_Palsa_E3_1_FD_198788 | JGI IMG/M metagenome (GOLD analysis project Ga0302179, IMG submission 198788) | Peat permafrost microbial communities from Stordalen Mire near Abisko, Sweden - I_Palsa_E3_1 | ecosystem: Environmental > Terrestrial > Soil > Palsa > Peat permafrost | place: Sweden...
GCAAAAAGCGCAAGGCCAAACCCGCCAAGGGCAAGTAACTCAATGGCCTGCGAGTCTCCTTAAAATCACTTGGGTCTGTCATGTGGATAATCCCGGAATTCTGGCGATACTTCAGCCGCGCGAAGGATCTCCCGCTTAACCGGCCTTACGCGTAAGCGAAACCGCACCGCTGCCGGCGCGCTCAATATCCATCCTGCGGAGAAATCCCCTTGCCCTCGGTGCATTCGTAGCATCGTCCCGCGGCCAGATTCTTGAACTCTTCAGTTCTGCCGCTCGGCCACGCGATAACCACGCTATCCACACGGTCGCGCTTCTCCAATCCAAAAGTAAGCGGCAGTTCGGATTGCGACAAATAACTCGACCCGCTCTTCACCATGCGCGACTGGCTCAAGCCGCCGGAGACGATGCGGACCGTTGCGCCGATTCCGTCGCGGTTCGACTTTGTTCCGACCAGCCGAAAACGAATGCTGTGATTTCCCGCGAGCTGGTCATTACGGTAGAGATAAGCTGAACCGTTATTCGTAGTCAGCAACAGATCGAGGTCACCGTCGCGATCAAAGTCGGCGTAAGCCAGTCCACGGCCAACCTTCGGCGACTCGAATCCGCCCCCGGCATCTGCCGCCACATCGCGAAATCTTCCCTTCCCATCATTCAGAAACAATTGCGGCGGCTGCGCATATCCCACATTGCCGCGTATGCTGCGAACCGTTTCATCGATGTGGCCATTGGCCACGGCAAGATCGAGCCAGCCATCGAGATTCACATCGAGAAAAACACATCCAAACCCCAGGCTGTTCTTGGAGGCCACGCCCACGCCCGTCTGCGCCGCAACGTCTTCGAAGGCTTTCCCCCCGAACTGGTAGAGGCCCGTCATTTCGTTATCAAAATTTGTTATGGCCACGCCCGAATGCCCGGAGTTCGTAAAGTCCGCCACATCTACGCCCATGCCGGCCCGCGCCTTGCCCTCGCTGCTGAAAGCCAATCCAGCTTCGACAGCTGCATCTTTAAAAGTACCGTTGCGCTGGTTTCGATACAGCTTGTTAGGTTGAGTATCGTTTGCCACGAGAAGATCGGCCCAGCCGCTCTGGTCTTGATCGAGCATGGCGACGCCAAGAGATTTTGAACTGCTATCGAAAATGCCGCTGGCAGCAGTGACGTCTTCGAAGGTGCCGTTGCCGCGATTGTGAAACAGCCAGCAAGTTTCCCCGCGATATGCTTCCGGTGTGCAATAAGACTTGTGCTTGCCGTCGAGACTGCAAAACACATCGTGCTCCGGCGACCACTTCACATAGTTGCAAACAAAAAGATCGAGCAGGCCATCGCGATCAAAATCAAACCAAAGAGCGGAGGTGCTGAACCCCAACCGTTTTCCCAATCCGCTGGAGTTGGTCACGTCGACGAAAGTTCCTTTGCCGGTATTGTGGAACAGGCGATTCTGCCCCACGCAGGTCACGAGAATATCGGGGAACCCATCGTTGTCATAATCGCCGACGGCCACGCCCATGCCATACATTTCAACGTCCAGTCCAGCACGCGAAGTTACGTCAGTAAAAGTGCCATTCCCGTTATTACGGTAAAGCCGTAACGTGGAGTGATGCTGCTTGTGGCGGGGCCAATCCATTCCATTGATCAGAAGAATGTCCTGCCAGCCATCGCGATCATAGTCGAGAAACGCGCAGCCAGACCCCAGAGTCTCAGGCAGAAATTTCCCGCCAAAGGCGCCACTGTTATGCTGAAACTGAATGCCTGCGCTCGAAGTCACGTCAACAAACTTAAAGCCAGGCGAAGCCGTTGGTCCGGCACCCGCGCCCAGAGCACGCAGCATCGGCAACTGTGATAACGACGCGACCCCCACCACGCCCTGCAAAAAGAATCGACGATTCACGGCACCGATACCAATCCCGAGCGAATCGCATATACGACAAGCTCCGCTGTCTTGTGAATGCCGAGCGCGTTCATGATGTTGGCGCGATGCACTGCAATCGTGTTGGCGCTGAGGTCGAGTGCTGTGGCGATTTCTTTGTTCGACTTGCCATCGACTATCAGCTGCAGGACTTCAAGTTCGCGTGGCGTCAGCCCGCTACTGCGCTCGCCTTTCAGCACCGATTCTTGTTCTACCCGCGGATCAAAGATTGTTTCTCCACTGGCGACGCGCCTTACGGCTGGTCCCAGTTCCAGGTTCATCGCATTCTTCAGAACGTAGCCCTTGGCCCCGGCATCGATGGCTTGCCGCACCCAGGTATTTTCCGAATGCATGCTGAGCATGAGCACAGCAGTCTCGGGCGAGTCTGCAAGAATTTGCCGCGTCGCATCCAGGCCATTCATCGTAGGCAAAGCACAGTCCATGACCACGACTCTGGGCTTCAACTCGCGAGCCAGCTTGACGGCCTCTCCGCCGTCGCCGGCTTCACCCACGACATCAATATCCGGTTCATCTTCCAGCATTCGCCGGAACCCTCGCCGCACCAGGCCATGATCATCTACCAGCAGCACCGTAATCTTTTTTGTCATATTCATGTTCAATCTTGACAGATGTTTATCTTTGCTGTTTATCTTTGATCTTTCTCCCGAGACTCAACTCTCTCGCGAGACACTGTCAAGTGCAACAACGTGCCACCCGCGGCGGGAGTCGAAAAAACAATTCGCCCTCCCATCAATTCCGAGCGTTCGCGCATCGCGACCAGTCCGATGCCAAGTTTCGCAGGCCGTCCGCTGAAGCCCACGCCGTGATCTTCTACGTCCAATTCAAGCGCCGCCGGCAGAAAACGCAATCTCACCCATGCCTGCTTAGTGCCAGAGTGCCGCGCCACATTATTTAACGCTTCCTGCACGATGCGATAAATCTGCACCGACGCGCTGCCGTCAATCGCAAAAGGCGCGCCCTGCTTTTCATAGGATATGGCAATTCCGGTCTGTCTTTCCACGGTCGGGATGTACCAGTCCAGTGTAGCTTCCAAACCAACCTCATCGAGCATTACCGGATGCAGCGCCTGCGACAGGCTGCGGACGCGGTCGAGCGTGTCCTGCGCGATTTGCTGGACTTCCTTCAAGTCGGTGCGCAAAGCTGAACCTTCCGGAGCATGCGTTCCGGCGCGCCCGAGCATCGACCCCATTGCCGTAAGAATCTGCCCAAATTCATCGTGCAATTCGCGCGAGATGTAACGCAGCGTCGACTCCTGCGTGGCAATCAGTTTTTGCGCCAGCTCACTGCGCCGATCCGAAAGCTCGGCCATGTGCGCAAACAACCGCCGGTTCCACCGGATCATGGAAAATCCGGTCAGCAGGATCGCGGCCAATGTTGCAGCCAGAAATAGATACACTTCCCGCTGCACTCGATCATATATCTGCACAATGCGCTGCGCAGCCTGCTCTTCATTCTCGCTGTTCTGCACCAGCAGGCGAGCCACGGTCGTGCTCAAGGCCGCCTGCCGCGCCTGCAGCGAAAGCTGGATCTGTTCCCTTGCCTCTTTATCTTTGTCTTTGCCATCGGCAGCCAGCGCAAACACGCGGTCGACCGCGTCCCAGAACTGAGCGAGGGAAGTGCTTAGCGAGGCGCTCTGTTCGCTCGTCCGTCCAGCCGGCGCCAATGTGGATTCAAGCCGCATCGCGTCATCCAGGTCGGTGCGAATGCGCTGGAACTGCGCCGACCATGCCGTGAGCGGATAGGGTTCGTCGTTATCGAGCATGTCGCGCATGGCAACCGCGAGCAGGTTCAGATCGTTCTGGATGCGCAGCAATTGCAGCGAGTCCTTACGATTGCGGTCGATCAGTTCGGCCTGAAGCTTGCGCAAGCCCGCGACTTGCCAGGTGATGTAAGCGGAGTAGGCCACGACGGCCGCGAGCGTGACGAACAGCCCGAGCAAAAGGCCCAGGGTGGGAGAGCGCTCCGGCGAAGGCGGACGTGGCACGCCCCGAGGATACAACGCCGGGACGGAACGTGTCACAATTCACGAATTAATGAAGCGAATCGACGTTCAGCAGAGTCCAATTACACATTGAGTACTGATCCCAAACCAACCCAGAAGACTCCCAAAGTCGAGAGACTCCGCGCCATATTGCCGGAAGTCTGGAAGCTGATGCGGCCGCGGCGCTGGCTGCTCGCGCTGGGGTTTCTGTTGATGCTGGTCAACCGGCTCGCGCAATTTGTGCTGCCGTACTCCTCGAAGTTCTTGATCGACGATGTCGTTGGCAAGGGGCAAACAGCGTTACTCAAGCCGCTCGTGCTCGCGGTTTTGCTGGCTACCTTTATCCAGGGCGTAACTTCTTTTTCCCTTACGCAGTTGTTGTCAAAAGCGGCGCAGCGGCTGATTACGGATCTCCGCCAGCAAGTGCAGACGCACATTTCCCACTTGCCGGTGGCTTTCTATGATGCCAACAAAACCGGAGCGCTGGTCTCGCGCATTATGTCCGACGTAGAAGGCGTTCGCAATTTGCTGGGCACCGGGCTGGTGGATTTTGCTGGAGGGCTGGTCGCGGCTGGCATTGCGCTTGTGCTGCTGCTTCGTACGAGTGTGCCACTGACTCTGGTCGCCGTTGGCTCGTTGAGTTGCTTTGCCGCTGCACTGAGCTGGGCCTTCAAGACGATCAGACCCATTTTCCGCGAACGCGGCAAGATTAATGCCGAGGTAACAGGCCGCCTCACCGAATCGCTGGGCGGCGTTCGGGTGATCAAGGGATATCACGCCGAGGAACGAGAAGAGAAAATCTTCGCCAGCGGCGTGCGTCGCCTGCTCGACAACGTGATGCGAACGCTCACGGCCACCTCGCTCATGAGCCTCTCGGCAAGTGTATTGATGGGGGTGGTAGGGGCGGCGACCATGTACGTCGGCGGACATCAGATGCTAGCGAAGAGTCTGACGCCGGGTGGCTATTTTTCCTACAACTTCCTCCTGGTCTTTCTGGTTGCTCCGATCATGCAGGTAGTTTCCATCGGAACTCAGCTCACCGAGGCCTTGGCGGGTCTCGAGCGAACGCAGGAAATTATGCGCGAACGTCCGGAGGATCAGGATCCCAAGCGATCCGTGCCGCTGCCCGATATTATTGGGCGAATCGAATTCGAAGACGTAAGCTTCAGCTATGACGGAATTCACGATGTGCTGCGCGATATTTCTTTCAAGGCCGAACCTGGCACCGTTACGGCCTTGGTGGGCTCGTCTGGGTCAGGAAAATCTACGACCATCGGCCTGATCTCAGCTTTTTACGTGCCGACTAAAGGCGAAATCCTCGTGGATGGCACGGACCTGAGTACGGTTCGCCTCGATTCCTACCGCACGCGGCTCGGAGTCGTTTTGCAGGAATCTTTTCTATTCGATGGAACGATTCGCGAGAACGTTGTATTTTCGCGTCCTGACGCAAGTGAAGAAGAATTCCTGCGTGCCTGCCAGATCGCACGCGTAGACGAGTTCGCCGAAACCTTCGCTGATAAGTACGACACCGTCGTGGGAGAACGCGGCGTAAAGCTTTCAGGCGGTCAGCGGCAGAGAATTTCGATTGCTCGCGCTATTCTTGCCCAGCCGCGCATCCTGATTCTCGACGAAGCAACCTCGAGTCTTGACTCGGAATCGGAACAGATGATCCAGCAAGGGCTTTCTTATCTCATGCAGGGCCGCACCACGTTCGTGATCGCGCACCGGCTTTCCACCATTCGCCGCGCGGACCAAATTCTAGTGATGGAGCACGGACAAATCGTGGAGCGGGGTACGCACGAACAACTCTATGCCGCGCACGGCCGCTACTACGATCTCTACACCCGGCAACATGGGGTGGAGGAGAATTTGTTTCTTGCGCCGGGCGAGGGTGACAAGGTTGACGGGAACGCGAATGGCAACTCCGGTCCGCGCAACGGCGATGCTAAGGCTACGGATGCAATGCGCGTCCTCAAAGGAGAAGTCCGTTAGCGTGATGAGTAGCCCCGACAGGTTTTCCTCGAAGAACGCTCCGGTGGTCGGCACTGCCGTGGTCAATTCTCCGGCGATTCGCGTGCAGCAGCTTTGCCGTCATTATCGGATGGGCGAAACTCTCATCCGTGCTGTGGATGGCGTGAATCTTGAAGTGCGCGCCGGCGAATTTATCGCGCTGCTAGGCAGTTCTGGCTCCGGAAAATCTTCTGTTTTGAATCTGATCGCCGGTCTGGACCGTCCTACGTCTGGCAGCGTGATTGTCCACGAGCGAGATCTCGCGCAACTTTCACGCGAGGAACTCGCCCACTATCGCCTGCATACCGTGGGAATGGTTTTCCAGTCGTTCAATCTGATCGCCAGCATGACGCTCGCGGAAAATGTGGAATTGCCGATGCGCTTTGCCGAGGTCGATCGCGCAAAACGTGACAGCCTGGCCAACGAAGCTCTAGCGAGAGTTGGACTTGAGGAGCGCAAGAACCATCGTCCGAGCGAACTCTCGGGTGGAGAGCAACAGCGCGCCGCACTGGCTCGGGCGCTTATCAACCGGCCTCAGTTGCTGCTCGCCGACGAACCCACCGGCAATCTCGATAGCCACACGGGAACCGAAATCATGAATATGATTCGCGACTTCAACCAACAATTGGGAATGACAATCGTCATGGTAACGCACGAACGTGCGTTGGCCGAACGCTACGCGCAGCGTCTTATTTTTCTGGCGGATGGAAAGCTCGTTGGGGACGAATCGAACTCTGCGGGAGCGACGGAAAAAGATTATCCGAGAGCGGAGACAGATCGCCCATGAAGCTTCCAGATCTGACCGAACTCGCCTTGCGCAATTTGCGCGAATCTCTGCTGAGGAATTCGCTCACCACAATTGGTATTTCGGTGGGAGTAGCCTCGCTGGTCGCGATGCTTTCTCTGGGAATCGGGCTGCAGCAACTTACCTCGCGCCGTTTGATGAAGTCCGGTTTGTTCGATACGGTTGTCGTCACTTCGCGCCGCGATCTGCGAAATTTTGGCCGCGAAGAGGAGCGCAGCGGACCTGCCCCGGCTGAAAGTCGAATCCTTGACGAACCCACGCGACAAGAGATCGAGCGCCTGCCTAACGTGTCTGAAGCCTATCCCGACATCCGCTTCATCACGGAATTGCGCTACGAAGACAAGCCTCATTTAACTATGGTCGCGGCGCTGCCCACGTCTGCGAAATCGAGCGATGCATTTGAAACGGTGCAAGGACAATTCTTCTCGTCCGATGTTGCGCCCGAAGCGATTCTGCAGAAAGCATTCGCCGAAGAACTCCTGGGGAAGACGCCTAAGCCGGGAATCGATGAAACCAAAGTCGCCGAACTGGCCGCGCCGCTTATGGGCAAAGAATTGACGATGCGCTATGCCCAGCGCGAGACGTCGAAGAGCGCATCTTCGGCGGAAGCAGCAGACAAAACCACCTCTGGCGATCATAGTGTTTCGAGTGCAGCCTATTCCGTTGTATCACGCGAGCAGAAGCTGAAGATCGTTGGCGTCGCCGATCTCGATCCCGAGAGCATGCGCGGGCCCACTAGAGCGCGAGTATTTCTCCCGCTCGGACTGGCAGAGAGCCTGCACGTCATGCAGCCTACGGACCTGCGCGAAATCTCGCGCGCCGCCAGCGATCAGCCGGTCTATTCCTCGATCAGTGTGCGAGTGAAAAATCCGAGCCAGGTGCAGAAGGTGGAAGATGCCATTAAGAAAATGGGCTTCAACACCTTCTCGATCCTCGATGCCAGCCGCAGCATACAACAGTTTTTCAAGGTGCTGGATGTGTTTCTCGGAATCTTCGGCAGCCTTGCGCTGGCCGTTGCTTTCATCGGAATCGTCAACACTCTCGTGATGGCCATCCTCGAGCGTCGCCGCGAAATTGGGATTATGAAGGCCATCGGCGCCAGCGACGGCGACATCCGCAAACTTTTTTTCGCAGAGGCGGGCGCCATGGGCCTTCTCGGCGGCATCGTTGGCGTCGCTCTCGGTTGGGCGATCGGTCAGGTCATCAACGTGGGAACAAATATCTATCTCAAGAGCCAGTCTTTTCCGGCCGAACATTTCTGGTCGGTGCCGTGGTGGCTGGTGGCGTTCGCCCTGGCGTTCTCTTTTTTCGTGAGCCTGGCAGCGGGCCTTTACCCGGCGCGGCGTGCGGCGCGGCTTGACCCGGTGCAGGCTCTGCGCTACGAATAAACTAAAACCCATGGATCGGCGGCTCCGAATCATTATTCTGTTCGCGGCTCTTGTTGTGTGCCTCTCGGCTCATGCGCAAAGCCGCATCTATTGCGACGCGCTTAACAGCAGCATTCTGAAACATCCGGTCCATTACTGCGTCTACCTTCCCGGTGGCTATGACGCCGGCGCGACCCAGCATCCAGCCCAGAAATATCCCGTGCTCTACTTCCTTCACGGCCTCGGCGACAACGAACGAACTTTATTCAACAGCGGCGGATGGACGATGCTCGACGAGCTTCGCCAGCAGCACAAGATGGGCGAATTCCTGATCGTCGCTCCGGAGGGCGGGCAAACTTTTTATATCAATTCCGCCGATGGCGCAGTGCGGTACAGCGATTTCTTTCTGCAGGAATTCATTCCCCTGATCGAAACGAAGTACCGCATCAGCAAAGGCAGGAATAACCGGGCGATCAGCGGCATTTCTATGGGCGGCTATGGGGCGCTGCGTTTTGCATTTGCTCATCCTGAAATGTTTTCTGCCGTTAGCGCGCAAAGCGCTGCGCTGATCACCGAATCTCCGCAGGAACTCGATAATGCAGGTCGCTCCGGCGCTCCGCTGGGAAAAGTGTTGGCTGCCGTTTTTGGAAACCCGATCGCTGTAGAACATTGGAAAGACAATAGCCCTTTCCTTCTGGCTAGAAAAAACCTCGCGGGTATCCGAAAGCTCGCCATCTATTTCAACTGCGGTCAGGATGACAATTACGGTTTCGAGAAAGGCGCAGCCGCGCTGCACGAGCAATTACAAAAGGAAGGCGTCAAGCACGATTATCACCCGTACCCCGGCGATCACAGCCTTTCCTATTTCCTGGATCATTTCACCGAGGTCATGGAGTTCCATTCTCAGGCATTCGACCATGCGCATGGGTCGTTGCTTCCTAAACCGCCTGTTGTAAACTAGACCCAGAGCAAGTCAACCTTTACCCCTCTCGCGGAGGGATGTGTGAGTGGTTGAAACAGGCGGTCTTGAAAACCGCTGTACGGGAAACCGTACCGGGGGTTCGAATCCCTCTCCCTCCGCCATCACTCAATTGGTACAGAAGCACTTAGCCAGTCTCACTGGACGACTGGCCCGACCTTGCCTGGTTCATCTGGAGCACAAGTGGAGCACAGTAAGGCTTCGGAGAACTGTCTCATCGCTGTGATCGCATCGGGCGATGCGGTCTTGATGTAGTGGTTCTGCGTGGTCGCTACTGTGCTGTGCCGCAAAATGCGCTGGATCACCGAATCATCCACGCCCAGGCGGTTCAGATTCGATGCCAAGCCCCTGCGGAACCCATGCCAGCCGTGCCACCCGATCCCGGCCTTTTTGAGGAGATCCTTCATCTCCCTTCGATAGCAACCCTCCAGATCGAGCGGCCTGCCGACGGTGTTTGCGAAGATCGGGCCCGCCACCGGATTGCCGCACCTTTTGCGATGAGCATCCAGCCGTTGGGCAAGTTGTGGAATGACTGGAACGGGGGCTTTCGATTTCGCAGTCTTAGGATCTCCGACTGTGTTACGCCAGACGGATCGAGTGACGTTCAGCCAGCCGAGGGATTCTTCATCCTGCGCGGGCTCAAAAGATTCCCACGTGAGACCACGCAGTTCTCCAAGACGCAGCCCTGTGAAAGCAGCAGTCGCCACAGCAGTCGCCGACGGCTCCGTCAATACCTTCAGCATCGTCCCGATTTCTTCGAGCGAGTAAGGTTTCGTTTCGGCGCCATTGGGTGCAAAGGCTGGAACCTCGGCGAGCTTTACCGGGTTGGCTCCGTCGAAATAGCCCTGCTGTGCCGCATGTCGGAAAACGCCACTGAGGAAGTTCTTCACATGTTTCAGAGTGGTCTTGGAAATTTCGTGCTCTCGCCCGATCTCATCCAGCCACGATTGCACGTGATGAGTCTTGACCTCCCTCAGCCATTCCCCTTTGCAGCGCTCTTTCAGATAGTCCGACCACACTTGAGAGTATCCTCTGTATGTGGACGGTCGCTTCTGCTGCTTTGCGAAAGGCAGGTAGATGCGATCTACGAAGTCACTCAGTTTCGTGACGCTGAGCGGCTCCGCTACGTTTCGGTTCAGAGGGTCCAGTTCTCGTTTGGCGAGGTCTCGAACGCTGGCCTTTGTCTTGTGCTCTTTATCAACAGGCACAAGTCGCTTAGCTCTTTGAACCGTCTTGATTTTCCCGCCTACACCAACGCGCTCGCGGTATCTAAGCACCCACCAACCGCGATGTCGCATGATGTAGCCGGCCTGATTCGTTTTTCTCATGGTTGCTCCTTTCGTTTAGTCTTAGGTATCCCTGCCGAAGCCTTGCCGCCCAGTGCCGCGATTCGCTTGCGCTCCTCGGGACTGAGCTTCTGACTTCGTGCAAGCCCGGCCTTCCGGGCAATCTCGGTCCGTTGAGCCGGAGTCAATTTCTTAGACCTGGCTGCGCCACCAAGTTTGCCTAGAGCCGAAGCGTGCGGGTTCGGGATCCTTCGTTTCATGGGAGTAACTCTAGCTAAACGTCAAGTTAGAATCAAGTAGTTTCTTTTCCGCGGAACTGCCGCCGGCTCCACCACCGGGTCAACTCCGGGCTGCCCCAGCTAAACCGGACATATCTGCCGAGGCGCGCGTGGGGAATCGGGTCTGTACAGCGACTCCGGCACTGATCCCGCACCCAACTCGGCGGGACTCGCCACCTCTGAGCGAGTTCGTCGGCGGTCAGGACTTCAAAGAAAGGACCTTGGGCTGGCGTGTATTGTGCTCCGAGTTGTGCTCCAGCGGTTTTCATACCTTTCCTGTCAACGAGTTCTCGTGTATGGCGGTTCGCCGAACCGCCGTATTTTCGAGGAGTGTGCCGCTCATCTCCTCGCAGAATCATTCTTGAAGTTCCGACTTTCCGCTTTGAGTCCTCCTGCGCCGGTTCTCTCCCTTGCTAGATCCGATTCCTCATCCCACCGGCAGATCGCGCTCCTGAGTGGGTTGTGAAGCTTCACGCGATGCCTCTGTCGCTTCGGCAGATCGTTGATCTCCGTATCTAGCTCCGCACTTTGAACAACGTTGCTTTTCCATGAATCGTTTGAACCTCTGCTGCTCTCGCTGGCGCTGCTCACGAGTGCGGCTACGTTTGTCCGCCTGCAAGCACTCCTTGTGAAAGTGCCCCCGGAACCCAAGAGGAAGCTCCCCTCCACAACCGCGGCAGTAGTGACGCCGCTGCGGTTGAGCCGCCGACCCCGAAGATGCAGGCCGAATGTCGTTCTTCAAACCCATCTACTTGCATCCCGCAATGCTTAGTGTCCCGTGTCCCAAAACCCTTAGTGCCTAGAGTTGTGGGACAGTCCCAAATCCCCCAGACGGGGAAGAATCTTCCCTTCGGGATTCTTCCCGTCCGGTTCTGCGTGTACCAAAACTGTCCCACCCTGGTACAGTGCATGGGCCAGTCGACGGGGAATCACTGCGGCTTCCGTCCTTCCTCTTCCGAGTTGTGGTCTGACAAGTCGTATTCGTCCAGTAACCGCTCCACCGTGGACTTGCTAACCCTCATCCGGGCGGCGCTCTCGCGCAGTGAAACCTTTTGCTCTCTGAGTTTCGCAGCCATCAACATCTGTTCGTTCCGATCGGGCGCCAATGGCCTTCCACCCTTCAATTGCAAGTAGGAGCGCAGCTCTGCCGCTTCACCGGGTTTGGCGTGCATCGCAAACTGCCCCGTCTCGTCCAGATGAGGCCGGCCCTCTAGGATGAATGATCCGCACGGCTCAAAGTCGCGCGCCTTTACATTCTCGACGTAAATTCTGTTTCGGGCCGCGTCGATTTGCCGGGTGCCCCAGCAAGTCGTGGTCAAGGCTCCCAAGTCGCCGCTGCCCCGCAGGACGTTCTCTAGGGACATACTCTGCGCCCCCTCGAAACTCTTCGGGCTGTGATGGCATCCTGTGATCGACCTTGCGCCTGAGTGGAGCAAGCGAAAAAGCACGTCGCTAAACAACCTGGCGTTCTCGGCGTCGTTCTCGCTGCCCACCGTGAACCGAACCACGGAATCTAGGAACACGTCTGCACCTTCGACGGCTGCCAACATGCGCGGGTCCGTCAAATCGACTTGCTCCCGAGCCTGTATTGTGCGGATCAAAAGTCGATCTTCGCGAACGAATTGTTCGAGGCCGAACATCTTGATGCGCGACCAGAAAGGCCCGATGCTGCTTTCAGGAATGAGATAGATGACGCGCTCGGCCCGCCGCGATACGGAAAACGGCTCATAGCCGAACAGAGCCGACTCTTGCAAGAGCGCCCTGACCATTGAAAGCATGAGGAGCGTTTTCCCGTGGCCGGCAAGGCCACCTATCAGCGTCACGCCCGCCTCTTGGAGAAAGCCGTTAATCGCAAAGCCCAACGGCGGTGCATTCTCGAATTCTTCCGAGGTGTGGAAGATGCTCCGCCAGCTGTCCGCGTCTCCGCTGCCGAGCAGCGTTTCCCGCATCCGCTCCACGAGTGCCAGTTGGTCGTCCGGGGTGGTCAGGCTTGCTAGTTCTTCTATCTGCTTCGAGAAGTAACGATCCCGCCAAACCTCGCGCAAATCGTGAACGTGGCCTTTTAAATTCTCTGGAACGACACCCTTGGTTAAGTCACAGACCTGAGCCATAAGACGGCCGTCGAGTTCCCCAATCAGCGAAGGCTCGTCAGGAATCTTGCCCCTATCGCGAATTTCTACCATGGCCCTGAAGATTGCACGGTGATCGCTTGTTGAGAATTGATCGGCCGCCAATCCGGACGCGATCAGGCCGTCCAGTTCCTTCGCAGATCCCCGCGAACAGAATTCCACCAGGCAACCCAGCGCGCTTTTTTCCAGATGAGCCACGCGGTCTACTAGGTTTTTTTGCGCTGACCGCACTCAGTGACCTTTCTCATTCGTCTCACGTTTCGCCTCGGTGGGCTGACTCAACCTTGCTTCAATCCAGAAATCGAGGTCGGCGCGACGATAACGAATCAGTTTTTCCCCGGCCCGGAAGTAGCGCGGGCCTTTGCCCTCCGAACGCCACAAGCGCAACGCTGCGTCACTTACTCCGAGGTAATGCGCCGCCTGCCGTGGCGTGAGCGTGTTTTGCTGTTCTGTCACTGCCTGCCCCCTTTCATGGCCGCTGCTGTCGCGGCATCGCGTGTGCTACTACGTGACAAAGAGACCACGACTCGCGCAAGGAGTCAGCCGATACTTGAGGTATTGGGTAGCGGCAGCGGCTCTAAGCCACTGCTTACGGGGGTTTCAGCAGGGTGGTACCGGTAGCGATCGGTAGCGGCCTATTTTGAAGATCTTGCAGATGTTTGTAGCGCCGGCACCTTGTTCACATAGGAGCGAACCAAGTTGCGCGTTTCGTCGTTGTCGTAGAGACCACCCCATGTGCGTTCGCCCGGAGCTTTTTTTTTCCACGACTGCAGCGGCGCGAGAACAAACTTCAGGGCAGGAATCGAGTCGATTCTTTGGTCGATCAATTCGCAAATCCGGCGTGCCTTCGCGTTCGGAATCCGCCCCTTAAGAAGGGCTATCAGCTCTTTCTTTGCGTCGATGGAGCCTCTCTGGCGGCGGCGTCCCAATGTGCTTTGGGGCTTGTCTTTCTGTTCCTTAGGCTTAGGAATCACTACCTCAACTTGGCCCATCGGCCCAGGATGCGGGTGGTCTACTCTCAGCTCCTGCACACTGCCAATGGGTATCAGACTATCGTCGGCGAAGACCCTTTCCTTCGTTTGATACACCATATATTGCTCGCCGTCCCACGCCACATATTCATTGCTGTCTGGGCCTACTCCGTAAATCGTTCCGCCTGGAAGCAACTTTCTTTCAAATTCATGTCGAATGCCAGCAGGGCGCTCATGTGTCCGCGGAATGATCTCTCCGCTGGAATTGTGCAGCGCAACTGTCGAAGCCTTTCCGAGAGCCTCCGCTTCCCATTCCAGCGCCTTTATTTCCAGCTTATCCCGCCACTCAGTCTTGAGACTGTCAAATCCCTTGCGTATCGTTTCCGGAGATACTCTCGGATGCAGTCCCCCACTACGGCGAAAGCGCCGCTTTTCCTCATTCGCGAAACTACTTCCGCGAGCGTCGAACGGGGGTTGGATCGCCATCCAGGAGATTGTTCTGATGAAAACGGCCGATTCGACGCCACCAAGCTTTAGCCAAACATCGCGAAAAATGGAATACTGCTGCTCAGCAAACTCATCCGCCTTCTTCAACTGCATCCGCAAGATGGCGTTGGGAATAGCCATACTGTTGGCATTGCCACGGTTGTCAAAATGGATTTGCCTGGTCTCATCCTCTACTTCCCTCCGGTACTTCTTTCGAGCCTTCTCCACCTTGAGTCTGGTCAGGCGGTTGGTGTGCGGATCCAGGCGCTTCCAAATCTTTAGGTCAATGCAGTTCGGCACACCGAAACGAAGCGTCTTGGCGTCCTCGGGAAGCGGTTGTCCTAACGATGGCAACAATGAGATTACCTGCGGAAATTCGTACTATACTCTCTACCACATTACGGCTTGGGCGGATTTACGACATCTGCAGCACCACGAGTAATTGCCTGACGACTCCGGATCCAGCATGGAACTGGGCCCAGTCGCAGCCTTTCACGGGAACACCTCCACCGCCAGGCTACGCTTCGCTGTTTGGGAATCCGGTTCAGAGTCAATTATGGAACCAGCCGGCGGGAACTTTTGGGGAATTTGAAGGAGACTTTATCTGCGGCACCGGCACGAACGGGCCTGGGCCTTGCCGGTTCAATTTTGCGGGTTCGACGGTTACCGGGTTGCCAGGGTCTACGCCTTCAATTCAAGGAACGCTGAATCGGATCAATGTAGCTTTGTCCGGGAATACCGCAATCGTGTCGTTGGCGAGTCCTTAGGCGTTGCCACCTGTCATTGGGCCACTCACCGTCGGCGCCAGGTCGGCAATTCATGCCCTTTTGGTCCAGTTGGGAAAGCGCATCCAGAGGCTCCGAAAGCGAAAGGGATGGACCCAGACCGACATGGCAGTCTCTACTTGGACATGAATCGCGGACACATCTCAGATATTGATGGATGACCGAGTCAACAAGCAACCGATTCACAAAGTATTTTCCCCTGAAGGCAAAAGCTGTACAGGGCAGTTTCGACGCCGTCCGGGGCAACTTCAAAGACGATGCCGAATTCTGCTGCATTGCCGAAGAAATTTCCGCCCGCGCTGCGGGCAATATAGTTCGGGCCTCCACCGTCCGAACAATTCGCCAAGGAGCAGAAGGAGTATATGACGGTTTCGACGTTTTCCGGCGTCAGCTTGAACAGCACGCCACTAGCGTTTGCTCCTCCACTAGACGCAGTTCCGTAAATGTTGCCGAGTCCATCACGAAGAACATTTGCTTCCGCCAACACCACGAACTCGACCGCGACCAGAAGAAGCACCTGAAGCTGAAGGCGCTCTCAGGCAACGAACTGGTGGACAGCGTAGCCCGGCTGTGCGTGATGAATCTCTACCTGCACGGCGTCGGTGGCGACCAGTGCCCGATTGAGGGAGGCGTGGACAGTTTGGCGGAGAAACCCGGAGTCGCCTACGAAATGGTGCTGACAAATCCGCCGTTCGGGAAGAAATCGAGCATTACGGTGATTAACGAGGAAGGCGATGAGAGCAAAGAAGCGCTGAGATATGTCCGCGACGACTTCTGGGCGACGACGAGCAACAAGCAGCTCAATTTCTGCAGCATGTGAAATCGTGCCTGAAGATTCACGGGCGAGCCGCCATCGTGGTGCCCGACAACGTGCTGTTTGAAGGTGGCGCCGGAGAAACGATCCGACGAGAACTGCTGAAACAGGCCGACGTTCACACGCTGCTACGTCTGCCCACGGGCATCTTTTACGCCCAAGGAGTAAAGGCGAACGTCCTATTTTTCGACCGCAAGCCGGCCAGCGCGACTCCGTGGACGAAGACGCTGTGGATTTACGACTTCCGGACGAATGAACACTTCACCCTGAAAACGAATCCGCTGAAGCGCGCAGACCTTGAAGATTTCGTCTCCTGCTACAACGCCGAGAACCGTCACGAGCGCAAAGAGACGGAGCGCTTCAAGTCCTTCGCCTATGAAGAATTGCTCAAGCGAGACAAGGTGAGTCTGGACATCTTCTGGCTAAAGGACGAGAGCCTGGAGGACTCGGCCAATCTCCCCGATCCCGATGTGATCGCCGCCGAGATCGCAGGGAACGAATAATGGTTTAGCCGCCTGTCTCCGTTCCCCGCATTTCCTTCAGCAAGGGATTGTGTAACAAGCGGAGTCTAGCGTGGGTATTGGAGCGCTGTCTGTGACATGTGAACACAACAGCCTGTGACGAATGAACATAACAGACGTGACAAGTGAACGATTTCCCTCGCGAGACGCAGAAACCGCTCGTGTGAGCGGGAATCTCGTAGGGACTACGCTCATTGATCAGGCCCGGGCTGTCCAATTCTCAGGCAGCGTAAACGCCGGATAACAGAATTGACCGCAATCGTGACCATCAGCTCTTGATAAAATAGCTGCCGTTTATTCTTCTTTAGACGGTCAGCGCACTCCGCTAATCACGATGCTTTGAGAGTCATTTCCGATTGCTGCCAAAGCACTTCTCTAGCTGATGTCCCCGTCGCTGGATTCGGAACCACCAACACTACGTAGCAACAGCCAAAACCGGCGAGCTCGACGATCCTCACAACGCGACCATCCTCTTGGCTGATCCTGTTATGGACGAAATCTTCGAGATCGAATCTCACAAACTGACGCTTTACTCGTCTGCTCGCTGAATCCATATCAACTCCCAGAAGCTTTAGCTCAGTGAATGTTCCTCTTCCCTAACGATGGCAACTTAGTGTCCGTTCGAATGTTCTCCACTGAGTGCTTATAAATGTTCTGTACAACCCTTGCTTGTGACATCCGTCACAGGCAAACATCCGGGGAACCAATAGAAGTAATAGCAAGAGTCGGTCGTTCGACTCGCGGAGCACACAGTTGACGATTCTGTTTACCTTGACCATCTTCGTGATCTGGATATTCCTAGGAGCACTCTTCGCTCGGCTCCTCCACGTTGCCTCTGGGTCACGTTTCGCTATGACAATCGCCGAGGTCCTTATCGGTTGGAAGCTGATCTAGCGGCTAGTGGACGCGGGATTAGGTCGCAAACAAGTGCGAGACTCCAAAGACTAGGAGTGCCCACAGAAAGCACCCGGCGGCCAGCACGAAATAGTGACCGCGCTTTGGCTTGAAAACTGGAGTGGGAGCAAAGGAGGCCATCTGACCCTTCATGAGAAATGACCCCCTTTGCTTGGTTTCCCCGCCAGCATTAACAGAAAATATCAGGCGGTAACCGATGCTGTCTGTGACGAGTGAACATAACAGCCTGTGACAACGGACATAACTAATGTGACGAGTGAACAGGTTCCATGACATCTGAGAAGAAAAGCGTATCGTGAGGAATCGCAAACCCCGATGATTACAACATCTGCATAGTCTCAGTCGCTCCTGACTCAATTCGGGCTGCGACGGCGAAAGAAGCCATCTGGGAACGATCAGAGATCAGTGAGTGATCGTAGTTGAGCAAGTTCGCTACGGATTTCTTCCAATCGATCTAGTCTGCTCCTGTACTCGGCTCTCGCTTCGAGGGTGGCAGCTTCTCCCACCCTCCAGTACAAGGTGTTGGCAGAGTGAATCGCATCTATCTCCGCGTTCAAAGCAGCGATCCTTGCTGTCTTGGCATCGCTTTCCATAAGCCCATGTGCCCTTCAACTCATCGGCCATTTAGCCCGCGAACTTTAGTCGCATATTCTCCGTCTCACCCTAGGCTTAATGTCATTCCTCGCGCTTCGAGGACTTGAAGTATAGGAAAAGCAAAAATCTGTGCTCACGAGATGAGTGCCAATTTGGGCGCGCCTGTCGTGGAGGTGCTGCGCTTATCAGGTCAAGCGAGGATGGGCTCGTGGGTCGAGAAACCTGAATTAGGACGCTTTCTGCGGCGCGGCGTCGAGTCTACGGCATTGCCAAATCTCTGCGGAAGAAATGTTGCTCTCTCTCGGCTAGAAAAGGGTTTTGGGTTTCATTCGGCCAGACCATTTCATCCTCTGGCCCGCATTGTCGAGGAGTGGGTCGCGTCCGAAGTCCCGCTTTATGGAGTCCGACCAACGGCGAGGTTTGGGGCGTGGCTTTCGTTTCTGCCCCAAAAGCGCAAAGATAGCTGCCGAGGTCCGGTTCAGCGAGCGTGGAGCAAACAGCCCAAAGCTTCGAACTGTGTGCTGATAGCGTTCGGGAATGTGCTGGGCCCATCGATCAACGAACTCCTCTAATGAACATTCCACATTAATCCGCCGATCCAGCTTCTTGTCTTTGTACCAGAACCTAACGGTTCCTTTGCCGACGCACGTGATGCGGCGCTGGGCAATCGGAGGCCGCCTGACGTAGCGACCGGCGTATTGCAGAAAATGCCATTTGTCCGCAAACGACTGAATCTTGATACTCCACCAACACCGCTCCTGATGATTGAGCAAGTCATCTACCTGGTCAGCGGATAGCTCTGTCTGGAGCCGACCGGCTCGCAGGGCTGCTCGGAGGAGTGCGATCACAGCTTTCTGCCAGGCCTTCATCATGCGATTCTGATCGTAGTAAACGCGCGGAGACCACTTTCCCGAGGATCCGTGCAGTCCTCCCGCGGTGATCATGGTGTGTACATGTGAGTTGAACTCCAATTTTCCGTTGAACGTGTGGGGAATCGCAATAACACCAACCTTCAGGCCATACTTTGCACTCACTCTGGCCCGTATGACCCCGCTTGCCAGCGCCGGAAGAGCTCGGGCTAACGATGGGTTGTCCCGGAAAAAGTGCCAGAGCAGATCCGGCATCGTGAAGGTAATGCCCTTGTACGGAGCTGTCGGGAGTGCTGCCCAGCGCTCACGCAGCCACTGGACGTTGGCTCGGTGGCCGCAACTCGGGCAAGCTCGCGATTTGCATGTGTGGCAAACGATGAGTTCCTGATTTTCAGAGGAGTAGACTTCAGCACCTAGCTCTGGAGTGCGACATTGCAGCGCCCTGGCGAAGACCCATCGAGATGCTGGGCTCATCTCCTCCTGGTCCCAGTAGGGGCGCGCCTGCGCTAGAATTTTCTTGAGTGGCTGGCGGTATCTCATGTCAAACGCAACTCCGCTTGAGAGGGAAACGCAGCCATCTGTTCTTGACCTAGCAGAATAACCGTGCGTTTGTGCCGACCGATCCTCACGGCAACCGACTCTGGCTGTTGCGCGTGTTGGCGCTGTAATGCATGGAGTACGGAGCTGACATCGATGCTGGTCTCCGGCTTTCTCAGTTGAGGGACGGCCCGCCGGATCACCTTGTTGGTCGCGCTATCTTCACTGTAACGAACGAACTGCTCCAACTGCTCGTTTCGTGGCAGTTTACAAAACTGGACGGCACGGTAAATTTTTAGCGTGCCATTTTGCAGAGCATCGATTAGCCGCGGGTGAGCTGCTTTGAGGATTATCTGAACGTTGCTAACGTTTCGATCACCGACGCCTGCGATGCGGGCAATCTCTCTTCGTACATCGATGTGTTGAGCTTCTGGCAAATTTGCCAAACCCTTGAGCTTCCCGCCCGCGCGCATATTATCGAGTGCCTTCTGCTGAAGACTGGACTCCATCGTCAGTGCCAAACGAATGCGAATGAAGTCATTCCATCCGCACCGGATCTGATGGTGCGTAAGTATGAACAGAAGAGACTCGTCCTGGTCGAGCGCATATTCAATGCAGGGGATTTCGTGGCTGCTTTCGAGCGACGCGAGGCGCCACCGACCGAAGCCTGAGAGTATCGTTCGGTCGGTGGTGATCATAATCGGCTCGGGAATGGACTGGCTTGGTTGCTGCGCGGCGATATTGAACTCGTTTTCACCGATCCAGCCGAGTTCCTCCAGCGCATGATGCAACCGCAATTCTTGTGGGAAGTGCATCGCTGGACGCCCCTCCAGCCACCTCGGCCCGCTAACATTAAGCGACTGAGGCAAGACGGCTGCGGAGGATTCCGCCAAGGCAATTGCGCCGAGGGGGTCCCGGCTCGGCCCTACGCTCACAGCCTGCCATGTCGAGACGAGTCGGCCCGAGGGGTCATGCGTTAGAGGAGGGGGATCTGTTCGGCGAGGTGCATACTGAGGTGCATTGGCGTTTGCCGAACACCACGTTTCTGCCCGACTCAGGGCACTTGGGATGACCGTAACTGATTGATTCCGTGCAATAGGGATGGGACGGGGTGAATTTGCTAAACCGTTGTACGGGCTAACACCTGTACC
>Ga0302179_10000773_pt1 | contig 20343 bp, 22 predicted proteins | sample I_Palsa_E3_1_FD_198788 | JGI IMG/M metagenome (GOLD analysis project Ga0302179, IMG submission 198788) | Peat permafrost microbial communities from Stordalen Mire near Abisko, Sweden - I_Palsa_E3_1 | ecosystem: Environmental > Terrestrial > Soil > Palsa > Peat permafrost | place: Sweden...
AAGAACTGACTTGAACTTGCCCAGATCAATCGCGAGAATCGTCGTATAGCTCATGCAATCTCCTTTGGTAGAGGACCGCGGCTGATCTTCACCGATCAGCTGCGGGATTGCATGGGTTCTATGCTGTGGACGGCCCCGCGTCGCGTCGAAACTTTGTCTTTGGTATAATGTCCCCCGGCGCGTCGCGTTGGCCGCCACAGATTGTCATCCGTTATCCCGCAGGAGCATTTACGGTGACACCTGCCGACTCGGAAGCCGAATTCCTTCATCGGATCAGTGGCCCGCTTGACCAATTAACGGTCGGGCGCGGCATTGACGAAATGCTCAGATTCTACGCCGACCAGCGCGCGGACGGCACAACAATGGACGAAGATGGCGACATGCTTCTCTTTCAGTGGGGCACCTACGATTTCGTTCCTCCGCCAACATTCCAATTAAACATCACTCGGCAATTTATCCTGCCGGACGCTGAGGAAACGTATCAGTTGTCGCTAACCTTTCACTACTTACCGACGGGCCAAATGCAAGCGCTGAAAGAAGGGAATAAATGGTGCTACAGGGATAACGGGTTGGCGGCTTTTCGAGACGTCGTCAATCAATCAGAGGCAATCAGTGCTACTGTTGGCGCCGTGCCGTTGCGGGTGGAACTACGATTCAATCAGTGTTAAGCAATCCGCCGGCCGGCTGCGGGATAACCAGCCAATGCTCTGGGCAGCCAAAAGGGGGGATTCACGGATGAAAACCCGGTCAATGCCGGAGCCAACATTTCCTTTGCGATCGCCGCAGGCAGGTTCGACCACCTCGACAAGCTCGGGGCAGGCGTTGCTCACCGGAGCCGGTGGATTACAATGTCTTTGCCTTAAATCCACGTGCTGGCGGATGGAATTGTTGTCCGTTGCCAGCGCGAGCAAACCTTGAGTTATCAGTGATAGCCCCTTTGCCGGTTTAATGACCAAGAAGTGTAGCACGACGATCAAGCCAGTTGAGGTCTTTAGCGAGCTGTCAAACTTCGCCATCGTCCGCACCCCCAGACGGGCCTGCCAAAAAATCTGTCGCGGCCTCGAAACCGGGCCGCTCGACCCCGCTTGGCGATCAGATAATGAGGGTGTCTGGGTGCAATCGGAAGTCGGCTACAGAAAATTTGGCAGACCCCGGACCACCCGTTTACGGGATTATCTTGACCATACGTCTGTCGAAAGCGATACTTATTGACCATGAGAAAGATTCCAGCGCTCCTCGTCGTTTGTCTTTTCCTCTCTTCAACACTCACGGCTGACGACGGCTCGACCATCACCAGCAAGGATGGGACGCTGACCTTGGAGTTGCCGTCAGGATGGAAGCAGGGGGAGCCCTCGAACAAAGAGACACTCATCAAAGCCACGACCACCGATGGTCAGGTAATCATCAATGTGTTTTCGACCGACAAGGCTGACTGGGACGATCTGGCTGCTTACGCGAAGCACACTGTTGAGTCCCTGACGGGCCGCGAGCAGAAGGCGACATCCACTGGTCCGGTCAAAATGGAAGTCGGCGGCAAGCCCGCGCTTCGCTATGACGTAACGTTATCTTCTCCTTCCGGCTCAAGATACGGCGAAGTGCTCGTTTTTACCGAGACGGCCACCCGCTTTAACGAGTTCGCCTGCACCGGCTACATGTCGAAGTTCAAGGAGGCGAAGGACAGTTGGGCAAAGCTCGCCAATGGTCTCAACGAGAACCCGCCAAAGAAATAGGAATGGCGGTGGAAACACCAAGCCGCGACTCGGCGGCGGGCGCCCTTAGGGACGTGGGGCGCTATAGGAGGCCGCTACCTGGCGCGTGCCTGGTAACGAGGAGAACAATTCCTATCACCGCCACGACTGCGCCCCACCAGCGCATCGGAATAAAGAAGAAATCGTGCTTCTTGGCGAGGGCTACCCGCTCGCCCGTTTTTTCATCAACCAATACTCGGCTCGGGCCCCGAGAAAGTAGTATATCTGTCAGCCAAATTAGCGGCCCGGCGATTATCAGCGCCGATGCCAAGGGCCACGCGTGCGCTTCGAAGTAGCCTTTCCCGCCGAGCGTGTTGGCCAAGAGGTTGGCCACTATACACGCGACAAGCACTATCAGAGCCACCGCAAAGCCCCAGCCGCGCCAGACAATCATGATCTACCTCCGCTGGTGGGTACCTCAGCCACTGCCTCCTGAGCGTCATTTTTAACCGTAACAAGCGCAAGGCAATGTGTCAAAACAATCGTTGCATGTGCGCAAAGACCCCCGGACGCCAATTCCCGGGATGCGTCATCCAAGGCGACTCGCTATCTATCCTAGTCAAGACGGCGCAGGAAATCCTCCAGCGGGTTAAGGACTCTGGCAACGAAGAGCTGGTCGGTTGTGCGAGCGAATTGGTCGATTCTCTGCAATCACGACAAGAACATTACGAGCGGGTCCTGGCACAGCATAGCATTCCTCTGCCTTACCCGAAATGACCAGTATCCAACCGTTACGGTGGACGGACTCCGCAACGCTGAGCATCCGCCAGCTATCTCGAGCCAACATTTCCTTTGCGATCGCAGCAGGCAGGTTCGACGTTGCTCACCACGGGCAGCGGATTACAATGTGTTTGCGTTAAATCCACGTGCTGGCGGATGGAATTGCTATTCAGTGCTAGTGCTCTGTCATTGATCAGCTGATGGATGTTATCCTCCCGGCTGTCAGCCATCCAATCACCACGTGAACCCAAGGGCCTTTCTCATTGCATCTTCGAGTGCCTGATCGTCGAGGCTTCTTCGCAGGGCCAAAATCATCTCAGCGTCTTGGCCGACCGGTACACGGAACGGTGTCGCGGGGTCTTCGATTGCACGCGCGATGGCTAATGCGACAACTTCGGGTCCGGGTGGGCCAGTTGGCCCCGTCGTTTTGGTATCGACTCCGGCACACTGCTCCCAGAGTCCGGCGTAGTCGGCCGGTCCCTTGTGGGGCTCGATCGCTTTGATGCCAGTAGCGATGGCTCCGGGCTCAATTAACACGCTGCGTATTCCAAAGTGACGGGCTTCCAGGTGCAGTGACTCCGTCAAGGCTTCGAGCGCGAACTTGGAAGCGCTGTACGCTGCTCGGAGCGGAGAGGAGACCCGGCCGTTCACACTCGATACATTCACGATGACGCCGGAACCCCGCTTTCGCCAGGCGGGCAAGACCGCCTGGATTACGCGCAACGCGCCGAGCGTGTTTGTCTCGAACGTCAGTCGGAAACGATCAAGTGGATAGCCTTCCACCGGCCCTCCACCAACAAATATAGCTGCGTTGTTGACGATTGCATCGAGCGGACCAACCGCTTCAAGGCACCGCGCCACGGAGTCATCGCAGGTGACATCGAGCACATGTGCCTGAATGCCTTCCGATCCACTCACCGCGGATATGTCGGTGGCGACGACCCAATGCCCTCGCTTGGCAAGTACCTGCGCCGTTGCCATTCCTATGCCGCGTGCCGCCCCTGTAATCAAAACCCTTAGCGCCTTTGACATTCGGAACTCCTCTTGCGTGTGGTAGCTGGTGCTCTGTCATTGATCAGCTGATGGATGTTATCCTCCTGGCGTGGATTTATGGAAGGCCATGTTGCCAAGGAGGGTGTCATGGAGAAACGATATCGAGTGACGCTAACGATTGAGGAGCGTGAGGATTTGCAGAAGCTGGTGTCTGTGGGTAAGGCGGCAGCGCGGAAGTTAATGCGGGCGCGAGCGCTTTTGCTGGCCAATCAGTCGGAGGGTGGACCAGGGAAAGCCGATCCGGAGATCGTTGAAGCGTTGGGTTGCGGCCGTGCCACGGTGGAGCGAATTCGCAAGCAGTTTGTGGAGGAGGGTTTGGAAGCGGTCCTGCAACCCAAGCCCAGCACGCGCGTCTACGAAAGGAAAATGGACGGCCGAACCGAGGCGCATTTGATCGCCTTGACGTGTGGAGCGCCTCCGGCAGGACGGTCGCGCTGGACTTTGCGATTATTGGGTGACCGCATGGTGGGCTTGGGATACGTGGAGTCGTTGTCCCACGAGACCGTGCGGCGCACGCTCAAAAAAACGAACTTAAGCCCTGGTTGAAGAAAGGTTGGTGCTTGCCGGAAGGACCGTCCGCCGACTTTGTCGCCGCCATGGAAGACGTGTTGGACGTGTATCACCGCCCCTACGATCCACAGCAGCCGGTGGTATGCATGGACGAGTGCAGCAAACAGTTGATCGGCGAAGTGCGTGAGCCGCTGCCTGCCAAGCCCGGCCAGGTCGCCAAGTACGACAGTGAATACGAGCGTCGCGGCACCGCTAACGTGTTTATGGCCGTCGAACCGCTGATGGGAAAGCGAACGGTGCGTGTCACGGACCGGCGCACACGAGTGGACTGGGCCCGGTTCATTCGCTTGCTGTTACTGACCATATATCCGCAAGCGGGCAAGGTCATCTTGGTAATGGACAACCTGAACACGCATGGCATCGCCAGCTTGTACGAAACCTTCGATCCAGAAACAGCACGAGCTTTGGCAGCGCGATTGGAAATCCACTACACGCCCAAGCATGGCAGTTGGCTGAACATGGCCGAAACAGAGTTGAGCGTCTTGTCACGCCAATGCCTGAACCGGAGGATCGCGAACAAAGACGTGATGGAACAAGAAATCGCCACCTGGGAAAAGAACCGAAACGAAGCTTGCACGCGAATCAATTGGCACTTCACCACCGCCGATGCCCGCACCAAGCTCCAGCGGCTCTATCCCTCATTCGAGAAATGACGAAGCACTCGTGCGAGATTGCAGGTTATCATCTCAGTCGTGAAGACAAGCGCCTGCCCATGTTGCGGTTACCTTACAAGTCCTGAGGACTGGGACATATGCCCGGTCTGTTTCTGGGAAAACGATCCTTTGCAGCTTCGTAACCCGGACATGCCGGGCGGTGCCAACAAGGTTTCGCTTCGTAAAGGCCAGCAGAATTTCCGCGAATTCGGTGCATGTGAGCGCGACATGCTAATGCACGTCCGTCCAGGCGGATTCCAACGCGATCCGAATTGGCGGCCGCTCGACGGTGGATAATAAATCTCGCTGTGGTCCGGCGACCTTCGCGGGGTTTATGCGGGTCTCATTTCTTCCGATAAGAGGGGCATGCACATTCGACAAGCTCAGTGCAGGCACGCCCTTTCCATCCAACCCTTCGACAGGCTCAGGGTCTGATTGACCGATGGTGAAAGTATGCACGCATTGTCAATCAGACAGCCATACGCTGAATTAATCCTACGGGGAATGAAGCGGATCGAATACCGATCGCGGCCGACGCGGCGGATTGGCCAGCGATTCTATATCTATGCGAGCAAGCAATGGGCAGCGGGCAAGTTGCTGCTGGCGGGGTGTGGACCTGCGGACAGTAGGCAGAAGGCAGTAGATGGAAGGCAGATAGAATGGGCAGGGGATGTGGATATCGGTCCGCCTTCTGCCTACCGCCTTCCGCCTACTACTGCGTGGTCTCATGATCTGGCGATGCCGCGTAATGGCCCGGAGCCTTGGATGATGGAGCTGGCTCAGTTGCTGATGTTCAAGGACCTGCCGATGGGCGTGATCGTGGGGAGTGCGGTCATTGAAAAAGTGATTGAGGGGCCGCATGGGTTTGAGTGGCATCTGGGGGATGTGCAGCGTGTGAAGAAGCTTCGCAAGCCCAAGGGCCATCCGCAGCCGGTGTGGTTTACGCCGTTTTGATTCCCCTTGTCTCCAGCGCAATGCCTACCCAAAATCCAGCCCGATTGCTACCCAAATTGGACAAAATCCGCCGTCAACTCGCGCTTTAGCTACCCAAAGTTTTCTCGCGCAAAGCAACTTCGGGTAGCTTAAGCTTTGGCGAAGTCGTAGGTTGTGCAGGCCGTCGTATGTGACAAAGCTTTGACTTCGGAACCGAGGGTTGCAGGTTCGAGTCCTGCCGAGTGCATTGAATTTAAGTACGGCCGACCGCTGCATTTAGCGAACCTGCCTGTGTTGGGCAGAGAGGCTCAGAAGCACGATCCCAAACGCTATATACCGTTTTTGCTCCTGGAGCCTGCTCATGCCCAAGCTAACACATCGACTCCCCAAGTACCGTTTGCACAAGGCTTCTGGCCAAGCGGTGGTCACTTTGAACGGCTTTGATCACTACCTCGGCGACCACGGCAGCAATGCCAGCAGGAATGCTTATCAGAGAAAAGTTTCTGAATGGTTATCGAGCCAAAAGCTCGGGACAATTCATCCAGCCCGTGACCAAACTGACGTCACCATTGATGAAATCTTTGTGCGGTACTGGGCACATGTGAAAGCGTATTACGTCAAAGATGGTCAGCCTACTGGAGAGCAACATGCGCTTCGGTCGGCACTGACCCCTTTGGTCAGCATGTACGGTCCAACAGAAGCCGCGGCATTCGGACCACTGGAACTGAAAGCTGTGCGGGAGATGATGATTGAGCAAAAGTTATCCCGACGACTGATTAACCAACGGGTTCACAGAATTCGAAGAATGTTCAAATGGGCTGTTGAAAATGCTTATCTCAGCTCGGTCATTTTTCATGGACTGCAAGCAGTCAGCCCTCTAAAACGAGGCCGATGCGCTGCTCCCGATGCTGAACCGGTCAGGCCCTTACCGCAAGATATCTTTGACGCAACGTGCCTTTATATGTCACCGGAAGTCAAGGCAATGGCTGAGATCCAGTGGCACACAGGTATGAGACCCGGGGAGGTCGTAATGATTCGGGGCAGAGATATCGACCGCAGTGGTACGGTAAGGTAGCACGGGCCGCCCGCCGATTTGAAGATTTGAGTTTCAAGCCCTTGATATGCCTTGGCCAAGATTTCCTTTGCGATCACCGCAGTGGATTACAATGGCCGTGCGTTAAATGCATGTGCTGGCGGATGGAATGGCTATCCAGGGAAAGCGCGCGAAATCTAGGTATCAGTGATGGCGCCTTTTTCGGTCCCCTAAGTCCCCAGCAGAATCTTCAAAACCCCATCCGAATCCAGCGTCGCATCTCCCGTGCTCACAAATCCACAATACTCCGCCCCAATTATAAACCCATCACCCTGCGCCTCGCAACGCCGCACCTTATAGCGCAGCATCACCGTGCTTCCCCGACTCGGCTTCACCAGAAACGACGCCCCAACCTCCAATCGCCGCTTAAGCTCGATGCGAATCCCATGGCCCGAGCAATCGAGCATCAACGCATCCTCAAACTCCATCTTCTCATTAGGCCCATAAGCCAGAATCACCGTCGCCCGACGCTCGACTCGCGGCTCTCGTCGCCGCTCAACGCTCTTGTCGTGAACCGGCATGGTTCCTCCAAGATCGAAACTCGCGGCTCGCATTGGCCACCACCGCCGCTATACCGCGCCGCAACCGATCAATCCGAAATGAGCAACCTGCAACAGTGACTTCCCTGCAATAACCGAACCAAATTCTCCTCCACTAAAAGCAACCTCCGCCATTAACGAGTTCGAGCAGGCTAGTTCTATCAACTGTGATCCACAAGTAACTTAAATAGGGTAGCGGACTCAAATACCCGAAGCTCGCGACAATCCCAGTGACACTTCAGTGATCAACATGCGCCAATTTCAAGGCACCATGGACATCGTTGAACACGCGACGATTGAGACACAGACACAGCAGCTCACCCCGGGATGTTACTTTCAGTTTCTTATAGATAGCTTTGACATAAACGTGGACGGTGTGCGGGCTGATTTTTAGTGCGCAGCCCACTTCTTTCTCACTCAGACCGATCTTCAGAAGATTCAGCACCTGCCGATGCCTCGTTGTTAGTCGGCCGATGTCCGGATCACCCGTCAATGGGTGAATGGCAGTGTCGGAATCCACGGAGGCCTCGCTAACACCTATGTGCAGATATTCTAGCCGACGCGCACGCTCTGCCAGAGTCACCATCGAAGGTCTCCAGAAATAAGGCGGTTCGTGTGAATCAAAGGATCAACTGACGTTAATTTGAGCAAACATATCGTTCACATCCGGCATCTGGTAAGGCACGGGAGAGGCGAATTTCATGGTCGCGCTGACGATAATCTGATCATTGGTATCCGAGGACGGCGTAACGATCGCCAGGTTCTCTACCACCGGCTCCTCCTGGGTGGTCTGAGCTTCCATATTGGGTACGGGATCTGATTCGGTGAGTACTCCGTCGCTGTAAAAGTCCACCGTGATTCCCGTGAGCGTCGCGTCCATGTCGGGATCCATCGAATCCACGCGAATAGCGACTTGGTTAATGGAGCCGCCAGTGCCACTGCCGGAGCTGAGTGGGCCGTACGCCGCACCGTCGACAGTCAGCGTGGACCCGGCCGCCTCTGCGTCGAGGCTCATTTGGACGGAGCCGGTGTCAAATCCGTTCGATAGATCGCTGCTGTCCCATACGGTAAAGCCATACGTTAAATCATCGGAATTGCTTCCAACGTCGTATTCCGGCGCGCTGTAAGGATTGCCATTGCCGCCCACGCGAGTCTCGCCAATTACGTGTTGAGGACCCATATCCGTGACTGACGTATTAAGCGACATGACGATTGGGTTAACAGGCGAACTGGTCATGCCCGTGGTGTTCAAATCATCATCCAGGCCGTCCGGGCTGGTGCCATCTTCGCTAGTGACGCAGTACTCGGGTGTGCTGCCAGAGGGCACGGACGTGTCCAAATAGGAGCAGTTGCCGGCTGCATCAGCGGTCGTATTGAGCACCGTCCGCAGTGCTGTCCAACTATTGCCGCTGTCGGTCGAACGCTCGACCAGCGTCTGCACCGATCCGGGGGCGGGGGTCCAGGATACCAGAACGTACGAGCTTGTATCGCCCTGCAGGGCATGCACATTGGTCGGTGCCGGCAATTTCACGGCTACGGAGACTTGCACTGGGAGATTGCTAAAGCCGGATAGGTTGTGCGTCACGGTGAGCATTCCCGTGAACGGCCCGGTGCTGGTTGGCAGGGTTCGATTGCTCTGCACCGCAAACCCGTTGCCATCAGCGACCACATTCGCTGTCTCACTGGTGGAGTCGGACCAGGCGATGGTCGCAGTGTAGTCGGTGGGCGAAGTGCCTGGCGCGGAGGCGGTGAAGGTAGCAATGGTTTGATTGCCAAGGGCCGTGCCGACTATGCCGGCGGCGGATGACACAGGCGTGACTACCGGTGTTTCGTAGGGAGAAAGGGTCAGGCCCGACATGCCGCTGTAGCTTCCGGTAGACCCGGTCATCCACTGCAGAAGCGCCTGGGGTGTTTGGCCGGATGAGTTGGCGTCATTGTTGTACTGGAAGTAATCCAGCTCGATATTGTGGTTTCCGGCGGAGAGATTGACGCCCAGCGTCAAGTCACTCGGATTGTCCCCGGCATTGTCGATCACCGTGGGCGTGGCGGTGTCTAAGTAGTTGTTAAACAGGTCATTCAGATCGCTGATCTCAACGTCTGGATCGACTAGAACGTTGAAGTTACCGTTCGCCCATGTGCCCGGATTGAGGTAATTGTTGAGAACCGTGTTCAGATCATTGATGTCGACGATGCCGTCGAGATTGGTGTCACCCGCGATGCTCGGAGAGTAAATGTACGAGGTGCCATCGATGGTGAGGATGGCGCCTTCGGCCTGCGGCAACTGAAAATAATACGTGCCGGCTTGGTCGGTGGCGATGCTGAGCGTTCCGGTATAGGCCACCTCAAAGGCGGTATTAGCGCCGGTGACGGGATTGCTGGAAAAAGTCTGAGGCTCATCGAGATCAGCGGAGCTAATCTGGCCATAGGAGGCGGGCGTGGCGAATAGCAAACTGGGAGTTGCGAAGTAAGCGTAGCAAAGTCCGGCGATCGGCGAATCGCAAAACCGCCTTGCCTCAAGCGGCTCCAGAAACTTATCTACCCGCGTTAGCCGAGATTTCCCAAACGAAACTCCGCCGACGAACGTCGCCAGTAACTTTGCGGAGTATACCGGGGGCTTGGAGGGTCGAGCAACAGTTTTCTTGGCTCGCGGCCATTTCAATCGTCGAGGTTTGAGTGCCATCTTCGCCATTTTTACGCTTTTGATCCATTCCCGATGCCCCACGAACAGACCGACACCGTCGCCCCGGCCATTTTCCATTTTTTGCGCGGTCTCCGTGAGCATCCCGATACCGCTGCCGGTAACCTTCGAGCCGTGGAATTAGAGCTTTAAACTACCGTCAAAAACCACCCTAAGAGCGTCCTTGCTGCTTTCACCCGTTGGATTGTCCGGACTTCCTGTCCTGAACGTCGAAAAAAGCCTGTAATTATGCGGTCAAAACATGCCCATTTATAGCACAACTATGGTTCGCATCTGGGACAACCGGATTGACATAAGTTTCTGCTAAAAGAAGTTGGCACCGCTCTGCGATAGCCACATGTTCAGCCTCGTAACATGCGAGCTTGTCGAAGCTCTAAACGGAGAATGCCAACGGGCCGAGAAACTTACGCAAAAAATAAATTGATTCTGAAGGATGCCATCAAAGGAAGGAAAGAAGGGGCCCGGATTACCGGGGCTGCATTACCACCCGAAAACCAACATCCGGCCTTCTGTCTGTCGGAAGGATTCCGCCGCGAGCAGCGCAGCGACACATTTCCTCGGGCTGTGCAAAGCTTCCGCCACGGATGACTCGCGCTTCTCCGGAAGTAGGCCCGGTTGGATCGGTTGTGGCTTGCCCAGGCTCAAAACGATAGGTGCTGTGGTAATAGTCAGCGCACCATTCGGCCGCGTTGCCTTCCATGTCGAATAGGCCCCAACTATTCGGTTGCTTGCCAGCCACGGGATGTAGGCGCCCTCCACTATTGCCTCGGAACCAACCTATCTCTTGCAACGGTTTCCCGTCAGCGCACTCACCGACTCCGCCTGCGCGACACGCCAATTCCCATTCGGCCTCCGTAGGCAGTCGGTAATACCGACCGCGATCCTTTTTTTCGAGCTCTCTACAAAAGGCGTTGGCGTCGTCCCAGCTGACATTGACAACGGGAAGGAACTGTTCCGAAGGTGCAAGTTTCCCGCTTTGGATGCTGCCCATCACTGCTGCATATTCACCTTGAGTCACGTCGGTAGTTTGCATGTAAATGGTCTTCGTGATCGCGACGTAATGCAGAAGCTCGTCGTACCGGCGCTTTGGCTCGTCAGGTGGACTTCCCATGGAATAGGTTTGGGGCAATATGCGAACGAAAGTCATGCCAAAATCGTTGACCAGGCTTGGCCGGTAAGTCGATTGGGTACGTGTCGATGCGGAATTGAACCATTTGCGCTGTACTGCCATTGCGACCAGCAATACGCTGAGCAACGATACGCAGACCGCGAAATGACGCTGTCTGCGCTTGGGTGATGCTGAAATTGGCTTATCCGCAACGACATTCTGTAAATCTTCTGCCAGCTCGGCAGCGGATGGATATCTTTTCTCAGGCCGTTTGGCCAATGCCTTCAACAAAATGGCATCGAGCTTGGCAATCTTGCCTTTGGGCTGCTGAAAATAGTGCTTGAGAAGCGGCGAGCGCTGGCGATCGGCAAGTCGACTCGGTGGCATTGGCTGAGTCGAAGCGATGTGCTCCATTACCTGGCTGATAGGCCCTGTCACCGGATAGGGGAATGAGCCGGCTAGCGTCTGATAGAAGACAACACCGAGCGAGTAAACGTCGCTGCTGTATTCGACATCATGATGGGAGCCTGCCACTTGCTCCGGACTCGCCCATGGCAACGAGCCCAAAACTTGACCGGTGACCGTAAATAGCGCGGGGCGATCCGATAGCCATATCTCCGACTTAGCGCTAGCGAGACCAAAATCCAGTACGTGGGGCTCACCGAGGAAATCAACTAAAATATTCGATGGCTTGATATCGCGATGCACGACTCCGTGTCGATGCGCCTCGGCAACTGCCTGAACAATTCTCAGCCACAGGTCCACCAATGACACACGATTGATCGGCTCGGGTCCGGCGACAAAACGATCGAGTGGCAGACCGTCAATATATTCCATCGCTAAAAAGAACGCTCCGTCCCGTGTACGTCCGCGGTCTACGATGCGGACGATATGCGGGTGATTAACGTGTGCGAGAATGGCTGCCTCTCGCTCAAAGCGGGCGCGATTTCGGGAGCCTGCCGCAGCGCCTCCCAGCAAAACTTTTATGGCAACGCCTTGGCCGGTCGACTCTTGCTTGGCGCGGAACACTGTCGCCTGGCCACCGCAGCCTAACTCGTCAAGCAGGACGTATCCTTCAATCGTCGGCAACGCCAATGCTATAACAGAATCAGCAGAATCCAATTCGATGGGAGATTCCAGTTCGTCAATCTGCATCGGCTCGATCGGGGCATCGGCGATTCCAGCCCGACGTGATGCAAGATAGGCTTGGCGAATCCGGCTAAGTGAATCCAATTCTTCCCGTAAGCGGGGCAGCAAGTCGGGATGGGATCCGATGATTTCCTCATCATTTAACACCTCGCCCGCAGAGCGGCGACGCAGCACATCCGCAATGACCTCGGCAATCGTTGTGTCCTCCTGGTAACGCATGGTTTGCGCAGCGCAGAATCCCGGATACTAAATATAGACCGACGATTTAGATCGCATAGAACTTCGCAATTGCTCCAGCGCGCGACGGCGTATTTGATGAAATGCCCCTTCGGTTTTGTTCATCGCTAAGGCAGCCTCCCGCGGAGATAATCCATCCAGATGATGCAACTGGATCGCTTGGCGATAATGCTTCGGAAGCTCACTGATCGACCGCTGTACGCTCACAGCCATTTCGTGCGCGGCAGCAGATTGACTCGGTGTGCGTAGATATCGTGCGAGGCTTTCAAGCAAAGCCATTGTGCCACCCTCGTTTTCCTCATCTGATGGCACCAAACGCCGGAAGGCTCCGCCGCGTTTTTGTGATTTCACGGCTCGAAGGAGCATAGCCATGCGATTTCGGGCCACAGTCAAGAGCCACCGCCCAAACGCTTCGCAGTCATCAAGTGTCAGTCGGCCGAGGTGGCGGAATGCCTCAACACAGACATCTTGCAGGATATCTTCGGCGTCGATGAGCGATATTAATTCGCTGGGGAGCCGCCGATCGATGTATCGAAGCAATCTCACTCGGTGAAGGTGTAGCAGCGTTTGCAGCGCGATCGCATCGCCCGTTACGGCCTGTCGTAGCAGCGCCTCTTGCTCCCTCTGCGTAACTTCCGAATCGCTGCTCATTGTGGGATTGAGGGATCACTCGGGGACCACATAGTGCTGCCAATCGCATGGCCAGTGGACAAATTGGCCAAATCATCTTGCCGGCAAGCCTGCACGTGTCCATCGGCGTATCCAATATTCAACGCTCCAGTGGGGGCGCTAAGCCCACCGAACATCTTTGAGGCTGCGACATGCCTCGTGTATTGCATCTCGCAGGGCACCAATCCGAACCGTCCCGCATTGATCGGCGGAGTAATGCCGCCCTCAGTGCCGAATCTCTCCCCAGGCGTCGTGCCGGCTTCGCCCGCCATGGGAGGGGCATAATAACCCAACTCAGTGCTGCCGCTTGAAGACCATCGTTCAAAAACCAGAATCATGTCCGAGCTAGACGAAACGTTCGTTTTCCATAGCTGGCCAAGCTGGGGGATATATGCTTTGACTGTCCCGTCCACATCGCCGCTGGCCCAAATATTCATGGAATAGGACCGCATTGAGCCCTCATCGTCAGGACAGACCATGACGCCGCCACCAAGGCCCGTTCCGATTGTTGCAAGACCTGGAATGTAATTTCCGATCCGATCGGAGTCACACCAGTAGATTCCCGGTGACGTAGCGCTCTGATTCGGTGGGAAAAACCCATAATTGTCGCTTGCATAGGCGATAAGTGATAAGCAAATTTGACGTTCGTTCGAAGCGCATTGTACCAGTTGAGCCTGACGACGGGCAGACGCCAGACAGGGCAGTAGGAGCGCAATCAGCACGGAAATGATTCCGATGACGACGAGCAGCTCGATCAGAGAAAACCCCGATTTGGACGGAGAGCCGGTGTATCCCCCGGCCGGAGTGGTTGCGCGCATTTGCACAGCTAAACCGTCTCCTTCCCGGACTAATCTCAGCCTCAAGGTCCCTAACAAAACGCAAAGTGACGTTCGATTTTGAGTTATACGGCGCGTCCGAGCATTCCTCAAAAACTGTTGATAATCACGACAAGGGTGGGCTGTCCCTTTCGGCAGGCGGATCGAAGCCGATGCCGTATCTGCCGCCAACAAGGCAAGTACAGAATGCGACGGCCGTAGTGCGGCTGCTTGCGTAAATCCTAGTTCCATACTTGACTTAACGCAGAATTTCCTCCCCGCGATGGGCTCATGTACAACAAGACCGCTGATTTATGAAGGTAGCCTAACCTGATTAGGTAATTGGATTTCAGGCCGCGGCATGCAAAACTTTGTATCTTCAATCCGAAGAAATAGGTCCGAGGCGTTGCCGGAAAGGCACGCGTATTAGTGGGAGAGTAACTGTGACTCGCTCAGTTTCAACGAAAGACCCATTGTTGGCACTCATAGCGCAGCGGAGAAGCCTTGTGCTGAGAATGGGGCAAGTACAAAAGCGGATTTTGGAGCTAACGGGACCGAAGGGGCACGTCTTAAAAGGCATTGCGAACGCACGTAAGCGGCGTTAGGCTCTTGGCACTATGCCAAGATTGCCACAATACCTGAGTGTAGCAGAACTCCAGCGTATCCTAGGACGTCGGCGGGCGGAAATTACCTCGCTGACGCAAGAGCGAAGCCGGCTCCAGCGGCAGCTTGGTGTTATCGACAATAAGATTCGTGAGCTCGCCGGCACGAGTACAATAGCCTTTGCAACTAATCGTGGCGGACGGGCACGCAATGCCACGAGTTTGATAGAAACCTTGTCGCAGGTAATGGGTGAAACGGGCAAGCCGATGACAGTGAGCGAAATTCTACAGGGTGTCCTTGATAGCGGTTACCGCTCCACCTCTCCAAAGTTCCGCGGAATCGTCAATATGACGCTCGTCAAAGAACGCAAGCGGTTCGCCAATGCCGGTCGCGGGGTGTACGAGTTAAAAAAGTAATAACCGACCGCACCACGCAGCCGAATTATACCGTCTGACGCGAATCTACGCCTGGGCACCCCACTCCGCCGCGAATTCCTGGTTTAATTGGCTGCCGACAGCCTCCGCGATATGCGCCAAGACTGCCGCAGAAAACTCAGAGAGCAAATCATGCATTTGCACCGCCCTTGCCTCCCAGCGGGTATTATCGACGCCTCATGAGCAAACGACTCAAGGGATCGCAGAAAGGCAAGACCTACGGGCAACGCGCGCAGGCCGAGACGACCAACAGTATGCTCAAACGCAATCTTGGAGATGCGCTTCGTGCCCGCAGTCCGCGAGCGCGGCGCGAGGAGCAGCTGCTCCGCGTCCTGGTTCACAACATCGCACTCTTATGTGACGAAATCGAGGGTTGAGACAGAGCCACAACCGTCTCAGTTGGCAGCGCATTTTGTCGACAGCATGTTAGCCGGTAGGAGTATTAACGCGTACGCCGTCGGGCAGCGTCAGACCCGGCGAAAAAAGCGCGTGCGCAGGAGCACCGCCGCGTCGCGGGCGTCGACGGGCTGAATGGGTTGCGCGGCAGAGAACTCGTAACGCCGACCGGTCACGGGGCCGGGCACGCGAATCGGCGATTTTTCCGTGTAACGAATGTTGAAGGACATGTGCTGGGGCCGCGGCGAAGGTTGGGCTGTGTTGACGGCTGGACGATCGGCCGGTCGTTGCGCCGGACGAGCTGCCGGGGGCGAGGAAACATACCGTGACGGATCAGGGCGCGTGACTGTCGCCGTTGGCTGGGGCGCCGAAGCTCGATTCTGACCGCAACATCCCATGGTCTTTGTCTCCCTGCAATTCCTGAGGCATTGACTCGATCACAACCGGTTGCTGTGTTGCCCGTTCAAGCAGGCAGGCCGCGCCCGATAGGGCCAGCCATGTGAAGAGCCATTCCAGCGGACTTCTGGAAACGAACAATGCTGCCGGCGCGGCGATCCAGAGGCTGAGGCAGTTGAAACAATCCATCAGCCTGCCGACCCGGGTTTGGCCAAGCCAGGCGCGGAATCGCGCGATGACGTCCCCCGGTCCGTCTTCAGCGGCCAGCAGGTGCGTGACTCGCCAAGTTGCCAGCATGGCCAGCGAAAACGAGGACCAGAAGCTGCCTTCAACCATCGATCGTACTTTGCAGCCGGCCGCGTCCAGCTGCAAGTCCTCCGTGTCCGTCATGGATGCGGGCTGTTGATGATCTTGATCGGGAACGTAACTGGACCAGTGGCATGATTATGATTCTCATCGACCACGGTGCTGTCATTGACGTTGAGGATCACGTCGTAGGTGCAAGCCTCGCCGGGGGCGAGAAGCTGGTCGGCGGGAAGGCCCATGGGATTTGAGGCCGCATCGAGAATCTGAAGGTTCCAAGGCGTAAGCGTCCCCACGCCAGGCGGGAGCGGGCGCGCAGGCACAGGGCTTGCAGAACTGATCAACACCGGCGGCGAGCTGGTCGCGCCCTGTTTGTTAAATGTAACGGTGTAGTTTGCGAAATTGTCGCTAGTCGGCTTGGTGTAGTCCGGCGTGGAAATATCGATGATCTGATCCCACGCAGTTCCATTGACGTTCACTGTCTGAAACACACTGTTACTATTCTGGGTGTAAAGATCGGCGCAGTGAGGTAGGCCGCCTATTCCGGTGATTATGCCGACGACGTTTTCGTTGTCGATCCACGCTCTTTGGATGTCGTAGTATTGGTTTCCGGCTGAATCGCTCACCTGCAGCAGGAAAGTGAATTTGCCCGTGCCCGGCTGGAGACCAGCGGCGGTCGTTGGAAGCGTTAGGCTCTGAAACTCGAATCCAGAGAGGCTGGGAACGTTATCGCAGATAATAAGGTGAGGGGGGAAGATGAAGCATTCTGACCCGACTCCCCATGTGTTGGTCAGGGTGCTGGGACCGGGGGTACCGCTTAACTCGTTTAAAGCACGTACCTGATCAATACTGAAGTTGGCCGGCGGTTGCGGAGGAGGTTGAGCAATGGTTTGCGCGGCAAAGACAATGTTGGCAACTAATGTCCAATTAGGGAGCGGCGTAATCGAAGAAAGCTGAGGAGGTTGTGGGAAGCTGAAGTTCGGATCGGGAATGGCCCAGATGCTATACGATGCGATCGCCTGGCTTGCGCAGCCGATGATGTTGGCCGCGCCGGCGATAGCCATGGCACCACCGACAGTCGCCAAGGCAGCCATCGAACTGTCAGAAACGCGCAGGGGCTCGTCCGGATTGGTGAAATTGACGCTCCAACACGTCGATATCTGCTCGATGTACACCTGCGCCAGCGACAGTTGGAAGGATGTGACGCAGTCAGGCGATAGTTCGGTGCCGTCGACCGCGAAGACGTGAAGCGTAACGGTAAATGTCGTCGATGTGAACACTTCTATGCCCGCGGCAAGCAGACATTGTTGAAGATCGACCCAGCCCAGGGTTCCAGAGGCGATGGCGAAATTTCCCTGAGTCAGGCTCGTGTTCGGATTTCCAGAATTGTCCGGATAAATGATTACCCCGCTTAAAATATCTCCAGCGGCATCGGTCACTTCGATCGTATAGTGGCTGAAGCTGAAGCCATACGCACTACCAACCACCGGCTGGACGACGCGGCCCGAGAGGACATCGGTTTCGCCGCTGACGCATCCCGTCGGCCCCGTAAGGCCGCACGTGAGCGACCTGAAGCACTCGCCAAGACACCGCAAATAATTTCGCGCACATGCGTCGAGCTCAGAGACATTCCGAACGCGCGCCACGCAGCAGCCCAGACACATGGCGCACAACGACCAGCACCGGCAAAACCAGGCGTTGGTTTCCTTCGTTGCCGCGCTCTTCGGGCCTGCAAGCGCGTCGGCGACGTCGCTGGTCAGAAAGCGCTCAAAGATTTCGCAGAAATTCTCCACCGGCTCGGCAACAGCATCCTTTCCTGCGAGAATTTCGTCGGGAATTCCGGAGGGGAATTCCACACTTGCCAGTTCGTCAGTGAGATAAGGCTTGTATGCCGCCGCCAGCGCCGTCACGAGGGTCTGGTAGCTATTGCGATCGGCTATCGAGGGCGGGTTGGCGATGGGAGTACCGATGGTTTCTCGGATGCAGATCAAATATTCTCGCACGAGTAACGCCCACGCGCGAAAAGTTCGGGGTGCGCGGCAGGCCTGGTACCCAAAAATAGCGCTGCATTGCAATCGCGCGATACACGACCGCCAGTTTTCGATGGAACCAATCTGACCACGGTTGGCCGACGAAATCATGAATTCAGCATTTTCGTCACTAAAAAACTTACTGAAAATACTGTCCACATTGCTGGATTCCGCAACGGATTTGCCCTCAGTGTCCAGGGACTGGTAAGCAGCTACTAGGGCCTTGTGAACGAAATCGAAATCGGGGTTGTCAACTTCACTCACCGAAGAACCTTGATCGCCCGCCGACTTCCGCTTGCTTTTCTCCGCCATCGGTTTCTCCTTGGCTTGTGAGTTCCCCGATCGCGCGTTCGCGTTGAACCGCGATCCCCAAATCGTGAGAAGGACAAATTAGACTAGATGCTTCAAGGGGTCAAATAATAACTCGGCAATCAACAGGCGCGACATGCCGACAAACATTCACGCAGATATATATGAACCTCACTAGCGTCAGATTAAGTTGCCGCGTTCCCTTAATACAGGCTTATTTATCGCGCGCCGGCGTGAAACACACGGTAGTTACTTTCCCCCCGGGGGGACATCTTGGTCTATTTGCGCTACAGAAAGATTGAAGTCATGAAACTACCCTAATTAGGTGAGTAGTGTTATACGGGTGCAACGGTATAAACGTCTCGAATGGAACTTCGTATGGGTTGGTTCGATGACTCCGTGCGGTACCACCTTAAATAGGTATTGCGAACACGTCGACCGACGATTGAGGGAACAAATGAAAATTGCACTAACGACTTTTGCGATTCTCACTATGGCGTTGGCCTCGACCATGATTGGGTGTACTTCTAATCAGCCTTTTCGCACGAACTACGAGGCGGTCGAAGGCGATCGTACCAAGGAGGTCATCGAATCCACTCCCAATTACAAGCTGGGCTTTGTGGAATTCGACGATCAAGGCTGGTTTTGGGATACCCGGCAACGCACGGCTGTGGAACAAATGATTCGCGACGAAGCGGGCATTGGCTCCGCTCAGGGCGCGACGCCACAGGGCATTATTCTTGTCGCGTTCGTCCATGGCTGGAAAGACAATGCGGCGTACGATGGCGATGGCGTACAAGCATTTCGCCAAATACTCCAGCAGTTGAGCGCCGCCGAGCAGGCTCAAAAGGATCATCCCGTCAGGAAGGTTGTCGGCGTTTACGTCGCCTGGCGAGGATTATCGGCGACGTGGGAGCCGTTTAAGGAACTAAGCTTCTGGGAACGCAAAGATACTGCGCACAAGGTGGGCGGCTATGGGGCGATGACGGCGCTCCTGGTGGATTTGGAAAATATCCAGAAAGAGAGCCTGAACGCTCTCACGAAGAATGCACCGCGGACGGAATTGATCATCATCGGTCACAGCTTTGGCGGGGCGGCGGTTTACTCGGCTTTGTCGCAAATCATCACTGAAAGATTCGTGAACACCCTTGAAAAGGGCAAACGGCTCAAGCCTCTCGGCGACCAGGTGATTCTTCTCAATCCGGCGTTTACGACATGTAATTCATCGGTACAAGCGTTCGCCCTTCACACGGCAACAATTACACGCTATGCCTCACGGCAACAGGGGAACGGGTTAAGGAGGAAAAGGGGGAACCAGAATGGTCGCCTTCGGCGTCTCATTTGATCCCCGCCCAGCAAACCGAGGGAGACTGGATGCTTCGGCTGCCGCATTGCAAGAATTATACAGGCTCGTTAGCAGGCCAGTCGGCCGAAGAGCAAACGAGCGAAGGCGAGATGTTTTGATGTGGTTCACTGCTGCCGGCTCCCCACGCCCAACTCCCTGCAGAAACCTGCCCAGGGGGTTCATCGCTGTTTCATTTACGCGTACCCGATTAGCGATATGAACAGCCTTTATATGTCTTTGCAAACAATATGGATTCTGGTGCTTGCTTGGTCTGATGCCCATTGCTTTCGTCACGCGGGGTCATTTACGGTTAGATATCAGCTCTTACTCGTGCCGAAAGATAATGCGACGGGAAACCGCCTTCTTCGTCATGTCGCTCATGAGCAAAGTGATTCATCCAGTAAAATCAAATGGTTCATGACTAGCTGAGCGGGCATTTTCGACACAGTTTCAGCAGCACATGATACAGGCTTTGGCGTCGATGGTTGAAGCGGAATTCACACTCTTTGAGATGAAACAGAAAGGTGTCCGGGTGCATGCCT
>Ga0302179_10000778_pt1 | contig 20254 bp, 20 predicted proteins | sample I_Palsa_E3_1_FD_198788 | JGI IMG/M metagenome (GOLD analysis project Ga0302179, IMG submission 198788) | Peat permafrost microbial communities from Stordalen Mire near Abisko, Sweden - I_Palsa_E3_1 | ecosystem: Environmental > Terrestrial > Soil > Palsa > Peat permafrost | place: Sweden...
CTATGTGCGGTCACGGCGGATAGATGATTGAATCCTGCTGGGTGTAGGTGACAGGGCAGCGTTCTAACCAACTGAACTACGTCCCCTCTTGCTTTTCATACGGTTAGCGCCAAACCCGCATGTTTACTGTCTTGTCTCACTGTCAACCGTTTCGCCTGCTTCAATCAATTCCACCGAATATAACCAATTTTCGGTACCAAATGGACAGTAAATGGACAGTATGAAAAAACTGCCAAAAACCGTCCGCAGGCTATCGCAACGCCGAGCATCTGTCCATGCTCTGACTGAATTGTAGCAGAGCGAATTCAGATCAGTACAGTTGCCAAGATTGCTCGGGAATTTCTGCGACGGGGTGGTGGTGGGAAACGGACACGCTGGCACAGATCGGTTGATCAGATCTTTCGGATAATTTTCTCAACGCGTTGAATAAGACCAAGTCCAATGATTTCCACTTGGGCTCATCGCAATCTTTGCGATGACGGCCATCCCTCACACGACCGTCATGCGTGGGGTTGTAATACCACCCCACACCGATCGTCCTGTCATCTCCTGCGAGTGTGGGTAGAAACGCAAACTTGAGTAGATCAGACACGTCGCCGGCATATTGATCGCGCATCAAGGACCTCGGCACCCGGAGGAACCAGCGGGAAAGAAAACGGATCGCAATTTATAGCCCGCAGTCTTCAACCGAAAATCAAACGGAGGCGCGGGCAGAGCCTTCCCATAACAAAGGAAGCCGGATCGCTTCGTCGAGGAGGCCGCTCGGCGCTCTCGCATACAGAGCGATACCGTCCGTCATCTGACCGGACCGCACGCGCCTGATATACCTCACAACTAGGCTGTAGACTGCGGAATGTAGCCTAGCAGCCTGGCCACCGACTCCGAGATTTTCTGGATCTCTTCGTTAGGCAGGCCGAGCCATTCCGAGATGAGGTTGAGACCGATAAAGTGCCTTTCTAAGAAGGCGGGCATGGCTTCGAACTCCACAATGACTCTTCGAGAGACCTCGGGGGTCGAGCGTTCGCCTTCCCATGAAACTGACATGAGGCAAAAAACAAAAAGCATTAGCGTAGCAGTCGGGCTCTTCGTGCGTACAAAAAAGAACAATTCCGGAAAGGCCTTATCAAGGAGGACGACATACCGTCTGACTTCCTCGATTTCGAACAATTCTCTTGGGTCATCATCGTAGCCAAAGAATCCGATCTCGATCTTTCCTTGACACTCGAACGCAAGCTCCTTCGACGCGCAAAGCCGGCGAAAGAAGTCCTCAGCTCGTGAAGTGTCCATCGCACTCACTTCGCGATCATCAAACACAAATAGAACACCCGAAGAATCCATGAGCATATTGTTCAGAACCCAATAGGCTCGCAGCATTGAGAGGTGGTCCGTCGACGCTGGCACGAGCGATTCCAAGGCGGACTTTGAGGAAGACAACTTATTACCGTAGGGGATTGTCACCTTCCATCCAGCTTCTGTGGGTTGGGCTTCTTCGGCCCGAAAGTGAACCCAAAAGACCTCTCTCGACTTCGGCTCGCAAATCACGATGATCACTGGGATCGGGTAGTTGGCCAGATAATTGAAGTGCTTGAGCTCACCCCGATAGATGTATCCCCATCTGTTCGTTTCCCGAAAGAACGATCTCCCACACTTAACCTGACAAGCTAGCATTTGACCTGTTATGGCCCCGTCGTTCGTAACGACTTCAATTTGACCGTCGATTCCAAAATCGTGTTCTTGGTGATTTTTCTTGAACAGCCACCCGAAAATGTCAGAGACGATTCTGGTAACGAGACTAATGCCGAGGTCGCCCTGTTTGGCCGAATCCGCGAATTGAGGGAACCCGTTTTTCATACTCTACGATTTCCTAATGTGTTGTTTTTAGGCCTAAGCCGATGCTCACACTCCAAGTCACTCCAGAAGGCCCATCAGCCGCGCACTGTTAATCTCCTCGGCTTTGGCTTTGACGAACATCAGCCTGCCGCCAGTTTTGCATTGTAGTCCTCGAACATTCACAGAGCGCAGAGTCGCCTTGTCCTGATTTACAGTCTGGCACACTCGGTTAACCACTGCTTCGAGGCTCGGGTCAACGACGATCAGCTTCGCGTCTCTATTGCCTTTGCGGATCAGATCGTTGAAATGTTCGTCGGCAACCCCGAAGGAATATCCAACGACGACAATTATTTTGGCCTTCTTGAGCGCCTGTCCGCATTCGTACCACCGTTCCAGATATTCAGCGCAGATAATCGGCTTCATCGCAAGTGGCGGCACAATAGCAGGAAGCGATACTTCGGGCGGGTCGGTCGTCCAATCTACCTGTAGCCCCTTAATGAAGTCAACCATCCGATCTAGAGTGTTTGCGGCTTTGATCTGAACGTTGTTCGTGACGTACTCGCGCGTGTGGAAACGGATGAAAGACTGGCAGTCGCCATGAAAATATCCGTTGCGCGGACGCTCGTCCCCATAGAAGAAATCGGTGTAATTGAATGTAATTATCCCGCCCCCAGGCCCAACCTCGGACAGTGTCTTGTAGAACGATCCGTCTCGTTGGGTACGCCCCGAATCCTCTCGATGTCGTATGTATGCCCACAGCAGCCAAGCGAGATAAAAGTATTTCTTCTGATCGGGAATGTGCTTCGTAAAATATCCGACAAAAAGAGTAGCCATCAATTCTTCAAAATTCGACAGGATTGTGACTACCTCAGCGAATGCCTCCTGCTCCTCGCGGGTGAGATTCGGTATCTCGCCAGAGACTTGAGTGAAAAGAGTCTTCATGGCTTGGCGAACCTTCGGGCGAAAAGCGATGCGGTTCGTGTCCAGGAGCGTATCGCCCCCTCCCGCGTTTTCCTCGCCCGCCAACCGCGACAACTCCGCAATCATGTCAAGTCACTCAGGTTTAATTTGCAAACGTACGGTGGGGACGAGGCTGAAAATCTAGGCCAAAAGTTGCTTGGCCTCACATCCGCATCTGCTTCCACTAATTCTGGCAGCTCTCGGCAAACATCCCGACGGGGGAAACGCCAATGTCGCCGCGATTAAAACCCTTTTGACAAAACTCTCTGCGATTGCTGATGAGAACGAACTGGATGAGGCAACGATTGCGCAGATCGCCTTGTTCACGGCCGCGCCTGATCCGCCAACGAACTCGTTGAGATCACGAAAAAGAGTATTCAAGAGGGGCAGGCCCAGAACTCGGTCAACGCCCGCACCGAGAACGAAAACAACATCCTTGCTTGCCTTGTTGTCGGACGGAGGTGAGGGGCGTGTAGTTTTGCATACTTCTTCCATGCATCACAATTGCTCGTTCCCCCTCGAAACGAGTAGGTGTGACCTGCGATGATACACACATGCAAGCGAACGAATGCAATAGCAAAAGCGTGGTAGACGAATAAAAGACGAAGTCATTAGATCATGATTCGGACGCAATACCGAGGCGTGCGCGGAAACGCGCGTAGGCAAACCTATGACCCAGTGACGTGGCGACAATAGCGATCAAATCAGAATGTGAGAAGCCTCACCTTTTGATGGAAGGCTGCGATGTGCACTGTAACCAACATTTCTGAACGAGTCTCACTCTTGGCGGTGGCGGTCGAACCACGAACGGTTCACACTGTTGCCGACATTTCGGACAAGCGGCCCATTATGGCCGCGCACACCTAAGAAAGCCACGAAAGCCCTTACAATAATGGAGGCAAGTTGATGGGGTAGTGAGCCGCCCGTCGCAGCGCAGCATAGCTCCGGGCGGTTCTTTGCGTTCAACTGCAGCAAGAGTCAACACTCTGCCAAAGTTTACGCAGTGGACTGTTCTGAAATGTTCGGAACGGAGCAGTCTGCGGCTTTGGTATCGCGGTCAAACACCTGCGCGACTTTCATTCGCGCTCTTCTTTGTAGTAATTGCGTATCACATCGAAGTCGTCTGTAGCGCTGTCGCAAAGCTCGGTTCCCACTCTCACGATTTGCGGGTTGAATTCAAGGGCGAAATCGGTCTTGTCCTGGAAGCGGATACACACGTAAAGGGTTCCGTCTTCGATGTAATGGTGGATCCAATCCACGACCTTGCCGTAGATCTCGGGGTATCTATTGCGCAATCTCTGGTGCTTATCCCTGACCCGGCCATCTAGTTTTCTCCGCTCCTCGGCGGTGATCGCAGTTACAGTTGGCCTCTGTCCCGATTGTTGTGGACTGGTACTCATCGCAGGCTCCTTTGCTCGCCCTTTTACGCCAGTCACCTTTACGTGCGGATGCTGACCAAGCGGAAGCGTTTCAACGAGGGGCTGATCCTCGCGCAGTCTTTCAGCCAGTCTTTGCTGGCCAGTATTTCCGTCCGCAAGAAGTCGAGGGCGACACCCTTGGCTTCTCGGTTATGCAGCAGTTCGATAGGTCCGATCAGGTCGATGCGAACGCTGCCGTATCGCACTTCCTTGCCTTTGCGAATCGTTCTTCCCTGTCTTTTGGCAATGTTGCTCATGCTCGCTTTTTCCGAAGCGCCTTAAGGGCGACTCCCTTTATGATTCCCATCATCTGCGTGATTGAGCGGTGCGATTTCTCGGTCAGGGGAGACCATTCAGCCCAATGTATGAAGGCCTCGCATTCGTGGATCACCGCACGAAGGGCTTCGCGCTCAGGCGTCGTGTCTCTCCTTTGTTTATTGCTGGGCCGCATCGTCATTTCCTTGCGACTCGCCTCATGACCGGTCGAGTCTTCAACTCTCTCCATCTCACAATGTTCCCGCCTTTCACTGTGGAAAGCTCGGGATCAATGGAGAAAGCAATGCTCGCTTTGAACCGAAAGCTTACTAGAGTGCTGTCATCAAACTCGATGGTCAGCGCCGTGTAGTCTTCATCGTTCACGAATCGTACTTGTCGGATCACCTTGCCAATCAAGGCCGGGTACTCAACGCCCTCGCCTCTCGCCTTCACGGTCTTTTGTTTCAATGTTCCTCCTTCAACCGAACAGGAGTTTGAATCCCTCAAGGATGGGGGACGTTTCCGCGCGTTCGCGGAGCAGTTTTTGGACATCGTGCTCAACCGCATGGAGGAATTCTGTCACGCCACGAATGGCCGGTTGGCTGTTGCCGAGTTCCCTCGGTCCGAGCACTTCGATGTGCAGGCTGTTAAACGTGATTAGCTGCTTTGACTCCTGTTCCTGTGTCATTTAATCATTCCTTCGGTCGCCAAACTGGAGCGTCGTCGGGAATCAATCCGATCTCACGCACGAGCCTATGATCCCCTGTCTTGCAATCGAACAGCTCCAGTTTTCCAGTGAGGCGGGTGTCCAGCGTAATCGTTAGTTCCGTCTTATCCTCAAATTCTAGGGAGATGTAACGGCATTCCAGCTCATTCGAGATGCTGACGGCCTCAAGCACTCTGCCCTTAATACCGTCGCTGAATGTGTCTAGGTTTAATTGTCGCTTACGTTCTTTCTGCTTCCGGTTGGCCATGCAGCAACTCCGGTACTAAATATACCACGTCCTAAATAGGACGTGTTCTTTTTAGAGCGTGCAGTTTAGAAAAAGGAATCATGCGGGACGAATCCCAGTTTTTCGAGGGCTTGGGAGCACGAATCAAACGTTTACGTGAAGAGGCTGGCGAGAGCCAGGAGGACATGCTTTCGCACGGATATTCTGTGCGATATTGGCAGAAGGTCGAGGCCGGAAAGCCTATAACGTTGCGCACTCTGTTACGTATTTGTCGCATATTTTCAACGCCAATGTGTGATGTAGTTCGGGGGCTGGACCGAGACGCCAAGAAAGGTTCGCGACCCTTAAGGTAGCCGTGCTCGCGATCAGTCCTCGGTTTTACCGCCTTCCTCCAGTTGGAGCCTACGGCAAAGCGGCACTCGGACATTGAAGGTTTTCTTTGCTGGTCGGAATTCGGGACACTTCTTAGATCCATCAACTGCAAATCAATGGAACATAAGGAAAATCGGTCCAGGTCTCGGCGTAACCCTACGCGGGCGTCTCATTCGGAGTGGTCGGGATTCGGGACAGCGAATGCGCTCGCCAAGTTGACCTGCTGGCGGCTGGCGATCTTACACCCGCCATTTCACAGCACGAGCATAGGCTTATGATGAGTGCGATACCAGGGTCAGGGTCAATCGCCGCGTGGGATGGGCATATAGGTGTGCCCAAGGTCTCGGATTTCGGTGCCTGTTCCACGAATTCCGCGCTTCACGAAGGGTTCCTGCTTCATCGCGTTCGGTAACTCCGCGCCCAGGTCTAAATCGATTGAAAGGCCGCCCGGCGCGATGCGAACCACTTTCATGTAACCCGTGGCGACCATGACAACTACCCACACTTCGAGAAAAGGCGAGGTGATCGCCTTCATCTCTTCGATGACCCGGTCGAAGTCAAGGTATCCCTTACCATGTCGCGCATTGACCAAGAGGAAATAGTGATCGGGATAAGCCCGCTTGCACTTCTTTTTGATCACTTTCATGATGTCGTCGACATTCTCTTCCCAATCGACGACCTCAATGCTGCGCGTCTGGATCACGTTGTTCCCTGAACTCTGTTCGATCCGCCGGAGCCTCGTATCCGGAGTATTTTCGTTGGTCTCGATTTCAATCCACCATTTCTCGCCGTTCAATTTCGATAACGCCAACGCAAGAACGCCGGTCGTCCATGCCTCCCGTTCTCTCTTGAATCGGCCATCCGTGCGCGCCCGGGGAATGCCGTACGTTTCGCTGATCGTCCGCATTCGCGTGATCGCAATGTAAGGACTCATCCAGAATTCCGAGTAATTCGAAGCTGGGACCATTTCGTCCGAACAGAATAGGCAGCGCGGGTGCCGGTCCAGGAGGATTTCCTCTTCCCGGCCACAACTGGGACAGCAGAACATCATGCTCATTATTTTAGACTCTGGGGAAGGGCGGTTCAACGCACCAGGTCGGTGCGTCCGGTCACACGCGTGGCACGGCTCCGGCTCGGTGAACTGCTACGGTATTTTGGCCAGTTCGGCGATAGTCATCTTCGTCTCTTTAGGTGTCATGCTACCCGAGTAGGCGGTGGCAATGATCGTTTTGTTTAATAGCTCGGGATGTTTCTTCTGTTCAGCCCTCACCGCGTAGTTGAGGGTAATAAGGGCGGGAGTCTTGTCCTTCGGATAGAGATACTTGATTGGGACCGGCGCCCCCTCATTTGTAATTTCCGATCTCTGGTAGCCGGGCGGAGCCGGACGGCTCAGACCATAAGGCGGCGACCCGTCCGGGAATTCTGAGGGAATATCCAATCGCAGTTTGAAGTCTCGCGCGACCTCTTCACCATCATTTTCGACACTTACCCGCAACTCGAACACATCGTCACTTCCGCCATTCATGGGATGTCGACGCACGAGACTGTGCTCGACAACCGCTCTGACAGATAATTTGTCCTTAATCCGAGGTGGTTCTTGAAGAAATGGCTTCAACTTTCTAAAGAAGTCATCCGCGAGCGAGACGCGTACAGCCGCGATCTGCTTACGGTCTGCCTCGGGTGCCAGATCGAAAACTATACCCCCGCCCTTATGACGTAGATCGAAGGGAAGGTGTTCGTACGAGCCGTAGTGCTTATTGAAAACCAGTATCACACGGGCATCAGTACAGGCATGTAGCCCGTAACCCAATTCGATGGCAACGTTCGAATTTATGAGTCGCTTGTCCTCGTCAGTTTTCCCGACGATGGTCACGTCCGCAACAATCACTTCGGACTTTTCAATCTTGCCGAAGATCGTCGGTACCAGATCGGGACTGCCCGTAATCCCCTGTGTGTCCTGATCCAGATGAAGATCATCACGAGTCGGCTCGTCGATGTCCTCCGCTTGCTTCAATTTGTTGATAGCCACTTTCAGCGCATCTCGCACCAGATACTTGCCGATTCGCTCGGGAGTGTCCGACTGCCACGACCAAAAGATTTTCATTTCACTTCAGTACCTTTCTTCTCCCCTGCCGCCGGTGCGGGTGCGTCCTGCGCCACGACTGACACTTCGAGTTGCGGAACTCCTTTCAGTTCCGGCGGCAACTCCCCGAGAAATGTATGAGGGACCGTAACGGCAAACTTGAAACTCCGTGGAAACTTCTCCTTGTAGCCACCCGGCGAGAAGGATAGCCAGACATTTGCCGCAAGCTCGAAATACTTCTGTAGTTGATCGTTGATGTCGATTTCCTCCTTCGCTTCATGCCCGGCAATGGTCGGCAGAAAGTGATGAACAAACTCGGGACCATTGCCGTTATCTTTCCACTTGCAACCGATCACCGCCGGGAGTTCATGCGACTTGTTGCGGTAGGCATTGATCTCTTTATGAATCGCCGACACCTCAATCTTCTCCAGGCTTTGTCCCCAACTCCAGAAGTATTTGAGGGCGGCATGTTCCTTTTGGCCCCGATTAATGGCAACCCGCAATGCCTCGAACACATGATCCACCTGCCAGAAGAACGCGGCCAGATGAGCGCGGCACACAATCAGATCAGTTTGCGAAGCGTCTCGAAATGCCTGCTCCTCTTTCCGTATCTCGTCCACGTGCGTTTGCAGGGATGCGGTCTGTAAATACACACGTATATAGGCCAGGTGATACGCGGCGTAGTTAATCGCAAACCAGATTTCACATAACGCCCCTACAAAATCGGGATCGGGGACATCCGGCATGTCGTTCTCGTTTTTCCCCCTGACTGTCATGACTTGGAATTTTAGTGCCTGAGCGCAGTTTGATCTAGCGCGATGGAAGTGCGTCCAAAATTCAAGGGGTGACAGACGCAATGAGGGCCTTTGACTGGGGATTGCGAATCGGATGACGTGCAAACGGACAATATTGCTCAAGCGAGAGTCTTGCGCGGACAGAACAGACCGATTTCCAATTCAAACTCAAAGAGGCGGGGTGCAAATTCGCACCCCGCCACAAATCAAGAATGGATTGACTTAAGCTGCAACCTTGCGACTCTTTCGCTTGATTGTTTTCTTGTCTCGTTTCGCGGCAAATTCTTTGGCCACTGCTTTCTGGAGCTTTTCGGAATCCACTCGATAGCGTTTGGCGGCTTCCATAAGAACGTCGTCGCGGCTCGTGGAGGATCGCTGATACGCCGAATCGAGCAGGCTGATTTCCAGAACCAGCTTGCAAAGTTCGGCCTCATCATACGTGCTTACTTGCTTGGCCAGAAGTTCCTGTGCGGACGCAGAGTCCTTCTTCGCCTCTACCTTGTGCCGCTTCGCCAGAGCCGGGACTTGGCTGTAGGAGAGATGTCCGATCAGGTAATGGGCGACTGCCAGCAAGTCGGCCTTCTTTAACGGAGCCGATACGCGGTGGAGGATCGTAGCCAAGAGACGATGCCGAGTCGTAATGGCCAGTTTGTCCTTTTCGATGCGCTTCCGTTCCTCCGCGCGCTCCCGCTCGACTTGCTGCGGAGAAGGCGTGTTGGGATGGTGGATACGGCAAGCTGGATCGGCACAAACCTTGACGACCTGTCCGCGCTTGCCGCCGTCCATGACGATAGCCTCAGCCATCTTCTCGCATGGCTTCTGGCTGGCCGATAGCTTGGTGCTTGCGCCGTTTGTCTTCGGCTTCTTGATCTCCAACTCCACATACTGATTCCGTCCCAAGGGAGCGCCCTCGCGAGAATTCCACGCCGCCGAAATCTGTATTAGCTGCGGCTTGGTTTCAAGAGTCTTTTTCACGGAAGCGTCGATCTTGGCCCGGAAACAATCGGGCGACGTGCAGGAATCCTTACGCACGTCCGGGAAGAGTAGCTTGTTGAATCCGGTTCGCTTCGGACAGTTGGCGCACGAACCTGCTTCGGGAACGAGCGTCTCATCCTGCTTATCAAATGGCGCAGACGCCAGCTGTAGCAAGATGTTCGATTCAATCCACGCGGCCAACTCTCGCACTGGAATCAGGACTTGGGTGTTGCCTTCGCTTGTCCACTGTCCGCGAAACGCGGCCGCGAAGGCTTCCTGCTGTTGCGAAGCCGGGAGTTTGGCGATCAGTAAGGCGTGGCCGATGGTGATCTGGTCTTTCAGGAACGCCTCGGCCACGGGTGGTATAAGGTCAGCGAGTCGAATGCGACCGTAGACATACGCCTCGCCCTTGCCAGCGCGTGAGGCGATGGTGGCGATGGTGTAGACAGGTTCTCCGAGTTCCAAGAGTGACTTGAAACCCAGAGCTTCCTCAAGCGGATGGATGTCCTCGCGTTGCAGGTTCTCAACGCACTGGGCCTCGATCGCCTCGGCATCGGTTAGTTTGACTACGCGGACGGGAAGTTTTTCGAGTTCCGCCAGTTTCGCGGCTCTTAGGCGACGTGCCCCGGCTACGACCTCGTACTTGCTTTCCTCTAATTCGCGTACCAAAAGGGGGGCCAGAATCCCTTGCGTCTTGAAGCTGGCGGCCAGTTCTTCAAGGCTTTTTACATCAAAGCGTTTGCGGGGATTGGTGGCGGACTCCGCAAGCGCGGTGATAGGAACGCTGCGGTATTCATGGTTGTTGACTGCATTTTGCGTACTCGGCATGATCTTTTCTCCTCTCATGTGTCTTTGGTTAGGTGTTCGTGGACTCAGCGCACACGTCGAGCCTTACAGCCAAACGGTGCAGGTGTTGGCGTGTTATGCGGCTGCCGCGAGTGCCGCTGGCTCGGGGGCAATGCCCCCGAGGATCACGGCAGCGGTTTGTTGAACGGCTTCCAAACTCTCGCGCAGCAGACTGGCGTCTCCGTGCCAAAGCTGGATGTAGTCCTGGGATGCAGTCCCGTTCTGAAGTCCGACCGATTGGCAGACCACAAAGGCCACGGCTTCGGCCTCGGTCTCGCGGACTTGTTTGGTGGTCAGGGTGCGGCGGTCGCCACGATGCAACATTTCGTGGGCGATCTCATGCACAAGCGTGGAAAACTCCTCGGCTGGCTGCATCCCTGAAAGCAACGTGATCCTTCTGCCATGCGAGAGACCCTTCGCGGGAGCAATTCGCTCGGAGAAGGTAAGCTCGACGCTTTGCGCTTCTACGAACTTGAACAGGCGTTCGCGGTATCCGCTTACATCGCCATTGACTTCAGTCAGTGTTGGGAGTTCTTTGCCTTCGGTTTGGCTGACATCGAAAACATAGACGGCCCGGAATCCGTACAGCGTCCGCTGACCCTCCGTGGTTGCGTCTTCACTCGCCTCGTCGGTCGCTACATCTTTCGTGCTTCGTCTTCCGACCATCGGGGCGAGAATGAAAATGCCTTTTTCTCCCCGTTTAACGAAGCGGCCAAGCGAGTTCCATGTCCGAAGTCCGGCAACGTTAGTAGCGTCGGGCTTCTGACGTGCGATGAGCATGATGTTGCCGAAGCTGTAGGTGTGAAACTTCGCCATTGCTCCGAGGTATGCGGTGAGGACTTCGCTGTGACCGGACTCCAATGCTGCCACTAGGAAATCCACGGCCTCTTTGGTTCGTGTGTTGACTTCATCTAATTTCATGTTTTTTCCCTTTCTGCCGTTTCCGGCTTGTTTCTTTCTTCACTTGAGCGGCAGCGGGAAGAAACAAGACGGAACGGTGAAAGGGACAGAACGGAGGCCGAAGGAGGGTGGCAGGGCGTGAGTGAAAGCGCGGGGAGTGCCAAACGAGGTTGGGGTCAGTTTGGCGCGAAACCGGCGCAGTCCGAAACGCCCGTCCGAGCCGCGGCCAAGCGGCGTCCACCCGGAATAGGCGGAAGTGGGAAGAGATGGCATAGCCTTCCATTTGAGAAACAAAGAGTTGCGATATCTCGGGTCGGGAAGAGGCTGTCACTGTGGACGTTCTTTCCGGGAAGAGAGAGCTCCGCGCGAAATTGAATGCGGTAAATCCGGTTCTGATCAATTCTGATCGCGGGGAGCGCCCTGGCCTCGGGTCCGCTGACCGCGAAGGGCGCGTGGGCGCAAGTGGGTCTTTGGCCAACAGCGGTAGCTCCGCGCTCCAAGCGGTAATGACTTGTGTAACTCCTTCAATACATGTATCTTTAGTGGTTTTGGCATGGCGTTGATATATTCGTTACGAGGCAAGGTGAGTTGCGATGGAGTGCGAATACCTAGAGTTCCGCAGCGCGACGGAATCTATTCGTCCGCAGCTCGGACAACTCCAGGAAAATCCATTTTGGAACAGTTGTAGCGATCGCGAGTTGAAAATTCATCGGATTCATGCGTACCCCGCAAAGTTTCCAGCTTTCATCACCAGCAAGGCGCTCGTCTTCGCCAAATCGGACGGTGTCACAGTCAACACGGTTGCAGATATTTTCTGTGGTTGTGGTACCGTGGCATTCGAAGCCCGCCGCAACGGGATAAACTTCTGGGGCTGCGATATCAACCCGGTTGCAACTTTGATCGCTACGGCAAAAAGCAATTCTTACGATCAATCAAAACTCGAAGCCCACTACAAGAACATCTCCGCTGCTTTTCGTGGTGGTCGAACTCAAGTCAATCTCTCCGACATCGCTATTGAACGTTTGAATTACTGGTATCCGAAGAAGCAATTTCGGCATTTGGCCAGACTGTTAAACGCGATCATGGACAGTATTTCGCCTCGCAGTCACTACAGACAATTTTTTCTGTGCGCGTTCTCGAACATCCTGAAACCGACTTCCCGGTGGTTGACCAAGTCTATTAAGCCTCAGGTTGACCCCAACAAACATCCGAGTGGCGTTGAGGAAGCGTTTGCACATCAAGTGGATCTGATGATCTTTGCTTGTAAGCAGGCCTATTTGCCGAGGAAAAGCAAAATTAAGATCCTGACAGCCAATATTTTGGAAGTGGCCCCGCCATCTAAGGTCGACATGATCGTGACTAGTCCACCCTACGTGACTTCCTATGAATATGCGGACCTGCATCAGCTATCATCGCTTTGGCTAGCTTATGCCTCCGATTATCGTGAGCTGCGGGAAGGTTCGATTGGTAGCACTCAGCATAGACTGGATTTCAATCGCGAAATCAAACGATTGAACAAGATCGGTTCCGAAGTGGTCTTCACCCTTTTTGATCGAGACAAGGCAACGGCTAGATCGACGGCGAAATACTTTCTGGATATGCAAACTGTAGCGGACCGTTGTTTCAAGTTGCTTAAGCGTTCAGGCCTCGCACTCTTTGTCATAGGCAACACAGAATATAAAGGAGTTCGAATTGACAATGCCGCACATCTTGTGGAGTCCCTACTTACCAGCGGATTTTCTCGGGTCAGAGTAGCGAAACGACGCATGTCTGGCAAGATCCTGACCCCATACCGTGACTCCATCGGACAGTTCTCTCGAAGCAGCACGGGACGTCACGTTTACGCGGAAGAGTTTGTCCTGATCGCAAACAAATGAGCCAACCCATCACACTTCAGTTCCGGCCATATGCCCGACTGCTCACCATGTTGGGCGATCAACTGATCAAGAACGAGCGAATAGCCCTCGTCGAAATCGTGAAGAATGCATACGACGCTGATGCGTCTTGGGTAAAGATCACGTTTTCTGGATTCGGAGATCTTTTCGAGATCAATGCCGATTCAAAGATCACGATCGAAGACGACGGCATCGGCATGACAAAGGATATTCTCGAAAACCATTGGGTGAGCCCGGCAACGCCGATCAAGAAGATCGGCAAGAGTACACAGGATACAACCGCCAAGGGCCGCAAGATTCAAGGTGAAAAGGGTATCGGGCGCTTCGCGATTCTGAAACTCGGCAAGACAGTCTCGATCACTACGCGCCCCGAAGACTTAGATGCGGAGTATACCCTCGAATTCGATTTTGCTCCTTATGATGACGACTTCTTGACCGAAAATGGCGAGGCTAAGACGTTGTTTCTTGATGATCTCGGAATAAGCCTATTCGTTGCGGATAAGGCAACAGAAATAAGGCCAAACGAGATCGTTCTCGGGCAGAGGAAAACTCGACGGGCGCCTCACGGTACCAGGATCGAAATCTCACATCTTCGCGGCACGTGGAATCCCGAAAAGGTTGAGCACGTATACAAGGATCTCATCCGGCTTCAATCAATTTTCGACGAGACAGATGACGAACATCAAATAAAACAACGAGCCGACGATTTTGAAGTCTTCATTTATAAGGATTCTCATTACAAAGCATATTCCACGCAGTACCTCGAAAAGCTGAAAACTCTGATCGAAGATAATTCGGTCTTTCGTATCGAGAATGGGAAATATGACGAGAACACAAAGCAATTTCGTTTCTCTTTAAACGGCAAACCGAGGGCTCTCAGTCTTAGTGATCCAGATATCTCGGGTTTGAAGATTTTCCGGGATCATTTTGGAGAAGATGGGGAAATCCTCGATAAGCGAGGAACCAAGTGCGGCCCATTCTCGTTCGGTTTCTATATCTTTGACTTCAGCAAGAATGCGAAAGGGAAACATGCGCTTGATAGCGAAGACCGAAATATAATCAAGGAACATCGAATCTACCTCTACAGGGATAACATTCGCGTGTATCCCTATGGAGATCCCGACGACGATTGGCTCCGGATTGACGCTTACCGTGGGACAATCGCGGCGGGATGGTTCTTGAGTAACGATCAAGTTGTCGGGTACGTGAAGATAACGCAGAAGGATAATCCGCAACTCAAGGACAAGACCAATCGTGAAGGGCTTATCGAGACTGGCAATCCCACTGATGACTTCATAGTGCTATTGCAAGTGTTTCTTGCTTGGGTTCGACAGAAGCCGTATGCACACTATCGGCAGCAGCTTGAGGACAAGGAAAAAGAGGAAATCAAAGTCTTCAAGCAAGAGCAGGTCAAGCAAGCTCTTGAAGCGATTAGCCAGAAGATTACGGGAAACAGGCCGGCCTTAGAAGCGCTGACATCCGCGACAAAGCTGTACAACATAGAACGCAACTACCTGCTGCAGAGAGCAGAAACAACTGAACACCTGGCCGGAGTTGGACTCTCTGTCGAAACCGCCTCTCACGACATCATGGCTGTTATGGGGCGGGCTCTTGTTGCACTGGACAGTCTTATCCGTGAAACACAGAGGCGCGGCGAACTCAACAAGGAACTGATCAACCGCGACCTCAACACGCTTCGGGGCATGCTGTCGTTCGTTGAAACACAGCTCAAAGATGTTCAACTCCTTTTTAAGTCGACGAAGCAGCGGCGGAAGGACATTAGAGTAAGGGAAGTTCTCGAAAAAGTTCATCGATTGTTCGCCTCGGCACTCTCAAGAGACGGAATTGAATTCAATGTAGTCGAGAGGGGAGGACCACTCGTCGCCAAGACGACCGACGCGGTGTTGCTTCAATTGTTGTTGAACCTGTTTGACAATGCTGTTTACTGGCTTCATGGAAAGCGTCAAGGAAAGAAACGAATTGAGATTCTTCTCGACGGCGATGAAAACGTGCTGGTGTTTTGCGATAACGGTCCCGGAATCAAATCTGAGGACGCTCCATTCATTTTCGAGCCGTTTTTCTCTGGGCGAGGGGAAGAAGGTCGGGGACTTGGGCTCTACATAGCCCGTCAGCTTTTGGAGAGGCACGAATACTCTATTGATCTCGCTGACCTCAAGCGCCACAAGCTGTTGCCGGGAGCCAACTTTGTAGTGTCTTTCGTTAAGGAAAGTCACAATGCCTGACGCCACGTTGTTTCACGGTATTGCGGTCGTGATCGATGACGAGATTAACGACCCCGGTTCCGGGATTCGAGCTATTCAAACACAAATTGAAACTGAAAATTGCTTTGTAATTGGCTTGACTGATATCCCAGATGATCCGGCAAAGCTCGGCAATTTGAGAGCGGCCTCTTTTTTTGTGGTGGACTGGAATTTGAATGCAGTTCCGCTGGGCGAGGGGCTAGGTGCTGGCGCCGCTTTCATTCCTTCAGAACTGAAAAAAGCAAATGCCATTCGTGTAATAGATTTCTTGAAAAAACTCAAAGATGTACGATTTGCTCCCGTATTCATCTTCACCGGGGGTTCAGTAGACGAGGTTGAGACTTTTCTCAAGAAGTATCCGGATCTATGGGACGACAAGAATCCATCACACATTTTTGTTAAAACTAAGGCTGAGGTGAGGGAACGGGGGGTCTTTAATGTTCTTGCGGATGCCCTGCGGGAAACTCCTTCAGCGTATGTGTTGAAAGTCTGGGAGCGACAATATGATCAAGCAAAGAACGAGCTTTTCCTGGATTTTTACACGAATAGCGTAGTTTGGCCGCTTATATTGTGGAAGACGTTCGAGGACGATGGCGTACCTCCCTCAGTTGAACTTGGAAATTTGATCGGGCGAAATTTGCTGAGCCGAATGACGCCTTTCAAGTTTGATTTGAGTTCTTTCGGTGGCGAGTTGTTGAAAAATCTGGAAGCAGACCAGGAGAACTATCGACAGACTTTGGTCAAGGTGCTGGAGGGCGAGATATTCCTTCCACTACACCGGTTGCACTCTGATTCGATCGCACCAGGTGACGTTTTTAAGGATGGCAAACACTACCTCGTTAATATCCGACCCGACTGTGATTGTATTGCGAGAAGTGGAGAAGCCCAGGACTCCATCGAGCTTTATTTGTTGGAAGGCAGCAAGCTAAGCTCGGGTCAGGTGAACTATGACTCGGATCATGGGCTCATTCGAGAACGCGACACCGAGACGATTATTTTTCCCATTAACAACGGTTCCACCGTCTCATTTAGATTCAAGACTCTCCTTGTCCGAACTTGGGGCGATTACAAGGCAAAGCGAATTGGTAGGTTGCTACCTCCGTTCCTTACTCGCTTGCAGCAGCGTTATTCAGCCTATTCGCAGCGTCCAGGGCTTACGCGCGTGCCGAAAGCGGCACTCGGCCTATTGCCCGATAGCCAGATTGGCGAGGAAGAGAAACCAACCCATGCCGCTTCTGTGGAAGACACAGGTCGAGTCACTACGGGGGTTGCACCGGGTCGTTTTGTGGGCTTTGTTGAGTGTCTGAAGAGGCTGTTCAAAAATTAGTTCTGAGGGCGTCAGTCGATTCGATCATCTAGCCCCAGTTCACGAAGAGCATTTCTTATTTCTTCCATCCTTTGCGGCGACAAACCTCCATCGGGTTTGCATTCTACCTTTACGGTGAGGGTGAGGTCACTGGTGACTCCCAGTTTGGTCAGGAACTTGGTGTAGAAGTTCATCCATTTCTGGGACGGAATCTTGCCTGACCAGGTTAGCTCTGACTTCTGGTGGGGCGTTTGTGGATGATGTTGCCCACCGTCGATCGTCGGCGGGTTTAGCTCGTCCATAGCTGCCTTAGGCAGGTCCCATTGGTCTCCCGTTGTGGTCGGGAACAACATCGGCGCCATGCCCTCGGGCCTTGTTGAATCCTTGCGGTAAGCCTCAGCGGTCTCTTTAGAGACGATAAACATCTCTTCCGAAATCTCGATGTCCGCCGTGTTGATTGTCCGCTCGAAGCTGAAGGGCAGATATTTTCCACCTCCGGTCTTGCCTATATAGGCGAGCTGCCCATTGGACACGCCGCGCGCTATGGTCTCTTTTATGGCGTCCGGGTTGAGCAGACGCGGGAACAGGGGCGAGGCGAAAAATGCGTCGCGCACAGCCTTCGTACTCCACTCCCGAAAGGCCGGCGGCCAGTTGCGGACGAGAAGATTCGGACTGATGCCGCTCTGTATCTCGTCGATGTGGACGAGCTCATTGACGATGAACTGAATGATCGAGGTTGCGGCGCTGGAATGCATATTCCCGAGGTCGATGAATCTGATCTCGTTGTTCTTTCCGAGAAGAGCGATATTGTTGTAGCTTCTCCAAACACTGTCTCTGAGATCTCGACGGGATTTCTTAATGTTGTCTTCCAGTTGAGCGATTTGGGTCGTGTCAACTTTGATTCCGGGAAGTTCTTTCTGAATCTCGTCCCAAGCGAGAACGCGGCGGGCATCTTCGGAGAGAGGGCCCGAGGATTGGGCTACGACGAATACAAGCCCGCTTTTGTAGGTTCTTGCCGAGGTTCCGTGTTCCCGGATTACTGACTCAATGAATGATTTTGTTCGCTTTTCATCCTCCAAGCTCTGTTCAGGTGACAGCACCACCAGAGTCAGAATTGGCTTGTCTGGAATCTGGCTGGTCTTCTCCGGATAGAAGACCGGCTCAATTCCGTTGCTCGCGGCAAAGACCTTCCGAATCTCAGAGCGAACACATTCGGTTATCGATGTGTCCTTGATATTTGCGCGTCGATCAGCATAGCGCTTGTTCAGGTTCTCTTTGAAACTGAAGTGATAGCGATTGCCCTCAACCGTTAGGTAGTAGCAGGCATCAGTAAGCGACTCAAGCACCGTTTCTACATTACCGATATCGATCTCCGGTTCGGCGACAGCCAACCGGATCTCTGGGGTAGTCGCTTCTGCGCGAGACATCCCACCGTTCGATTCGAAGAAAATCGTCGTGGCTACTTTCCGGTGAAGTCTGGCTTTGCGGATAGCTTCCACGGCTTCATTGTCCAAGCGGACAGCGTGAGAGTCGCTTTTTCCGCAGATATCAGTCGTGACGGCGGCTTCAAGCCGATGCTCACCGAGTTGCTCGAACATAGCAGCGCGAAACTGAGAGTCGTCCAATGGTGCGGTGCCAAGTCCGATCAGTGGGTCGCGGTGGCCGCCTTTGAATCCTGCTTGATAGGCGTGAGAAACCCACAGGGCCAAGAGTCTCAGGATTCCACGGGTTTGCTGAAATCGAGGTAGCCCTTGCCATTTTCTTTCAAATACTGAGAGAACGCTCGGATGAAACGGATAGGTGTCGGCAAAAGCCTCTCGCGCACTGTCGAATGGAAATTGCTCGGGCACCTGCTGGCGATGATCCTTTACCCAGTTCCCAAATTCGTTACAGGAAGCGATCGCATCCCTATTGAGCATCACCCTACCGTCACTCGTGATTGCATTGTCGTCCCACTCGAAGAGGCGGCGACGGATGATTTCGGAAGTCTCGGATTCCGCCGACATTATTACGGCCTTGCCGACGCGATCGAGCAGCTTTTTGAAACGCTCATAGTCGGACTGGTCGTCGGCGCTCATTTCGAGTTCTGACGCTGGAATCGATACCGCCAACACCATGTTGTCGCGCCCGCGGGCCTCTTCGCTCAGGTTGTGAAGAAAGCTATAGAGTTGGCCGGCCATCCCGCTTTTGCGGCTGCGGCTGACAAAATTCATCAGTTCGTCCATCAGAATTAATACGGGCTGGTCTTTGGGTAGAAACGAACGGATAACGTCACCACCAGGGGCGACACCCTGTTTTTCATGTTCAGCAAGAATTGCGAGCGCTTTCTCGCCGCCAACCTGAAAAGCGATTTCACCCCAGGGCGTTCTTCTGACCGCCGTTCCATCAGAGCCTCCACGACCGGCAATAGGGTCGAATTCAGTACCTACAAATGCCGCGACCTTAGCCGAGGGCACTGTGTTCAGTCCGGCGACCTGAAGCAACCTGGAGACGCCCTGCCAACCCTTAGCCTTCGGGCCGTTATTGGCGAGGTGATACAGCAGGGTGAGCGAGTGGGTCTTACCGCCACCAAACTGCGTGGTCATGTTGAACACGGCAGAGGTCTCTGTCTTCTCCCCAGACAATCGGCGAAGCACTTCGGCCGCCACGCCGGTCAGTCCTTTCGTGAGAAAGGTTCGCTCCAAAAAGCGCTCCGGGTTTTGATAGACGGCTGGGGCTCGCCCATCCCTAACTTGATCGAGGTGAACGGCAAACTCAGATGCATCGAGAGGTTTGCCGTCTCGCAGGTCCTCCCTCGGCGTGACGACCTTATACCAGGGTTTGAGTGCCATGCTCTGACATCTCCTCGTGGGGCATTTCCATGTTAGAACCCGAACTGCTTCTTGCGAGCGAGTACTCCGTCTACCCAACGTTTCTCATCTGAACGGGAAGGATAGAGTGCAGAAAGAGCTTGGGCAAGCCGCCAAAATTTCCCGTCTCGGCCAATTCCGTCTTCAACGATAAAGCGCTTGAGCGCTTCGCCTCGTCCTGCGGCAAACAAAATCATCCCTTGATGCACACGGTCGAGTGTCGTCTCCCCTAAACGTTTTACGGTTTTTTCCCTCCAGGCCGCTTCTGGTTCGTCAGAATCGATCAACTCGGCGAACATATCAAGCTGGGCGGATTTTTTTTTGCCGCTGGTCGTCCGAGTCGGCTCTTCATCATCTTTCCCAAAGAGATGTCGCATCCGTTTGGATACGGGCAGCAAATTCGCTGTCTCACCACTTATCTCTACGAGGTGGCTGAGACTCGCAAGATCTGCGCCTAACCCCTGGGCGATCTTGCGCGCCGCATCGAACTCAAGCACGAATCCGTTGGGTTTGGTGTTCTGAGTGTCGTATTCATTTTCAGAGTCCGCCTCAGTATC
>Ga0302179_10000791_pt1 | contig 20068 bp, 22 predicted proteins | sample I_Palsa_E3_1_FD_198788 | JGI IMG/M metagenome (GOLD analysis project Ga0302179, IMG submission 198788) | Peat permafrost microbial communities from Stordalen Mire near Abisko, Sweden - I_Palsa_E3_1 | ecosystem: Environmental > Terrestrial > Soil > Palsa > Peat permafrost | place: Sweden...
CATCCACGGCACCACCAAGCTACATCGCTTGCAGGAAAACTGTGGCGCAGCTTCCGTTGAACTCTCGCCGGAAGACCTGCGTGAACTGGAAAGCGTGGCCTCCAAGATCATAGTTCCAGGGGCGCGCTATCCGGAAAATCTACAGAAATTGGTCGGACGCTGACTGGAATCAAACCGCGTGGATGGAAAAAGTCACCGACGATCAATACGACGCTTAAACACCATGCCAAATCATGAAAGCCACCACCACGCGCGAGACACGCTTCGAGAAAGGAGTCGCAGCGCAGAAAACGATATTCCGGCGAGGCGATTGAAAAGATGCGTCAGCAGTCGCGCAAGGACCAGTTGCACATTCAGGACTTTCTCGCGGCCAACTGATTTGGCGATTACTACACCCGTAACGGGCTGGATCTCAAAACGAGGGAACTGCTGACATTTGCCATGCTGATCTCGCTCGGCGGCTGCCAGCCGCAGGTCAAGGGCCACGTGGCTGGAAATCTCAAGCTGGGCAACGACCGCACGCGCTTGGTCGATGTGGTCACTCAACTACTGCCATACATTGGATATCCCCGCACGCTCAACGCGCTGCGGGTGATCGACGAAGTTGTCCCACTCATGAACTTAACCAATACCGCAACCACCGCGCCCTGAACATTTAACCAATGGCGTCCCCTGTGAAGAATTCTGCGGTCTTTATGGGCGATTCGATCCACCTACTCTTGATTCATCTGTACCAGCAGACTTTGTCCTCCTGAACTCCTGCAACTCCTGCCTCCTGACGTTCGGCCCTCAACGTCTGGACCTGAGGCGCATGATAATCGGCAAACCGTAGTAGCCATGTTGTTCACGGATTCTGGCCTCAAGGTAACGTTTGTAATCTTCTGTCAGCAGCTCGGGATCATTCACGAAAAGCACGAATGTAGGCGGGGCCACAAGGTGGTTTGATGTTTTGTCGATCTGTGTCGCATAGAGCACTTTAAATCTTTTGTTCCTGCGGATGGGCGGGGGAGTTGCGGCCATGGCTTCCTGGAGCAGCCGGTTCAGTGAACCGGTTCCAATCGAGCGACCGGCATGTTTTTGGATTCTTTCGATGCTTCCAAAAAGGCGCTCGAGATTTTCGCCTGTCTGGGCAGAGACGAGATCAATCGGGGCGTAACTCAGGAAAAAAAGATTCGCTCGAATCCGGCCAAGAAGCGCGTCCAAAAAATCGCGGACACCGGCGGGCGGCTTGACCAAATCGATCTTGTTCACGATAACGATGCACGGTTTGTGATTCTTTTGGATCAATCCGGCGATCTTCTTGTCTTGCGCGGTGACTCCTTCCACAGCGTCGACGACCAACGCGCAAATATCAGCCCGCGCAATGCTCTTTTCCGAACGCATCACGCTGAAAACTTCGACAGAGCTATTGTGTTTGCCTCGTGCCCGAATTCCCGCGGTGTCGATTAGGACATACTCTTTTCCATCCCGCTCATACGGCACATCGACGGAATCCCTTGTAGTTCCGGCAGCGTCGCTGACGACCGTGCGCTGATGCTGCAAAATCGCATTAATCAAAGACGATTTGCCAACGTTCGGCCGTCCGACGATCGCGAGTTTAATTGGGACGTCGGGCTCAGCTTTTGCCTCGTCAAGAGTCGGCGCCGGCAAATGCCGCTCGATCTGTTCGACGAGATCGCTGATCCCGCGGCTGTGCGCCGCGCTAATCGGTACGGTGTCCGAGAATCCGAGTACGGCAAATTCAGTGTCCGCCATCTCCTGTTTCGGATGATCGATCTTGTTGACGGCGACGATCACCGGTTTCCGTGCGGAGCGAAGTTGTTTGGCCAGAAAGCGATCGACAGGCGTGACGCCATCTTTGGAATCCCCGACGAGAACGATCACGTCGGCCATTTCCATCGCCAAGTCGGCTTCCGACCGTATTTGGTCCTCATAATCGTCGTCGACGTTGCCTCCGATCCCTCCGGTATCCACGACGGTGAAGGGGCGAGAACCAACATGGCATTCCGCGACCAGGCGGTCGCGGGTGACTCCCGGTTGATCGTGGACGATGGCGATCCGCTTTTGCACCAGGCAATTGAAAATTGCGGATTTCCCGACATTGGGGCGCCCCACGATCGCTACGATCGGCAGGTTACCCATGGCTCCTCACAATTGTAAATTCTAGAACGCATCCATCGCGAGCCGGTAGAATTCACTTTTCAGATCCAGTGTCCACTTGACTCTCAACGTGGACATGGAGGTCGCCCAGTCGTTCTGACAACAGGCGTTCAAAAGTTTGTTCCGCTTCGCCCGGGAGTGCGGAGGCTTTTGCTCGAGCCAGTTCCGGCATTTTCTTTAGCTCGCGATCAATATCCTCCGGCTGAATCCTGTTCCAGAGGCCATCTCGCATTTCATCGACTGCGAGGGAAAGAGACTCGACGCTGAGAATCGTCGCCTTGGGAACCTTGATATTGACATCCTGGCCTGCGACATTGACTTCGAGCTTTCTAGACAGATCAAAACCCGCTTTCACGCGATAGGTTGCATGCATTCGAATCGTCTTAGTGCTGCCAAACCAAGTCTCGACGGCGTCGTCGGTGATGTCGGTGTCCCGAGCAACGACCACCAACTGGAGGGCGGCCTTCGTTTCACCAAAGAGAGCCGTTTCGTTCACAGAAATCTTCGGCTGCAGTTGAAAGAGGTCGACGAAAGCGTCCCGGATCTTCCGAGCGTCGACCGATGCCTGATTCGAGGCGGAACCGACCAATCGGGAGGGCCAGACGGCCATTTGGTCGACGATCAGTTTGCCGGTGAGAGCGAGAGCCAGAAAAACCAGCAAGAGCATTAAGGGTACCAAGTACGATCTGCGGTGCATCTCTCTAAACTCTAAAGAGTACAGCCCCCCGCATCCGCTGGATGCGAAGGGCTGCTGTTCCCCCCAGAACAATCCGTAAAAAATACAACCTAGTAATGCCCCAAGATGCGGGTGAATTCAAATAATAATTTTAGCGATTTAACCGGTCGGTCAATATTTTTAAACACCGCAATTCGTGCATTACGTGATGTTTCCCACGCTGTCTCTAGCGATTCCGGGAAAACGCGAGTCGGAATTTGTATTGAACCCGCGACGGTTTCAGGTCCCAATTGCCAAAAGCGTCGATATCCCCTAACCACGCATAGCAATGCAAACTATCGTTATCGGTCACAGAAATCCCGACATGGATTCAATCTGTTCGGCAATCGCTTACGCTGAACTGAAGCGAAAACTGGGAGTAGAGAAAGTCGTTGCGGCTAGAGCCGGCAACACGAACGAACGAATCGACCTGGTCCTGCAAAAGTTTGGCGTGCCCGCTCCCGAATTTATCAGCGACGTCTCCCCGCGGGTCGCCGACGTGATGGAGACCCAGATTATTTCTGTGGCGCACGACTCTTCGATTTATCACGCGATGAATTCGATTGAGAAAAAGCGCATTCGCGGTTTGCCAGTGGTCGATGCGCACGACCGCTGCCTTGGATTGCTTTCCGGCTGGAAAATCAGCCAGTACCTCTTCCCGCAGCGCGAGGACGCGCCTGCGTCACGCGAGATTTTCGCTTCGATTTCGGATATCGCGCATTCTTTCGATGGCGAATTCATCGTCGGTGCACCAAAAGATGACCAGCAAAAAGTCATCCTGATGGTCGCAGCGATGAGCTTGGCGTCGTTCGGCGAAAGACTCCGAAGATATCCGCTGGAAGAGACGATCGTATTTGTCGGGGACCGAGAAGACATTCAACTGGAGGCGATTACGAACAAGGCGGTCGCTGTTGTGATTACCGGCGGGATGGGGCTTTCGGCCAAGGTCCGTTCGGCGGCTAAGGACGCAGGAGTGCGGCTTTTGTCGAGCAGACATGATACGGCGACGACCGTTTTGCTTGCGCGCGGGGCAGCGAAGATCGATTCAATGATCGAACCGCAGTTTACGAGCTTATCGCCTGAAACATCCTTGAGATCTGCTCGCCATGCCGTTGCCGCCTCTTCGGAATACGTTTTCCCAATTCTGGACGGCGACAAACGTCTGGTCGGCATCCTGACAAAAAGCGATTTTATCAAACCAATTCCACGGCAATTGATTCTTGTGGACCACAATGAACTCTCGCAAGCGGTAAAAGGCGCAGACGAGTTACGGATCCTTGAAGTGCTTGACCATCACCGGTTGGCCAGCTTCAACACGGATATCCCGATATTGTTCTGGAATAATCCGGTCGGTTCCACAAGCACGCTAGTCGCATTGTCATACGATCAGTACGGGATCGAGATCGAACGACCGATCGCGGGTTTGCTGATGGCAGGCCTCATCTCAGACACCCTCAATCTCTCCTCGCCGACAGCGACTCCGATCGACTCCAAGGTACTTGAGAAGCTCAGTGCAATCGCTGGCGTTCAGCCGGCCAAGCTTGCCGAGAGCATCTTTGCAGTAGGCTCGCCATTGCTGACCTTAGCGCCTAACGAAGTCATTCTGGCTGATTGCAAGGATTACTCCGAAGAGGGTTACGGGTTCAGCGTTTCCCAAATCGAAGAGTTGGGTTTCTCACATTTTTACGAGAAGCAGAAGAGCCTCCTCGAGGCGTTAGACGCTTATCGCTCAAAACAGGGAAGCCTTTTCGCCGCGTTGCTTGTAACGGATGTGAACACCCAGAACTCGCTCCTCCTGATTTCCGCTTCGCCGGAGTTTATGGATACCATCACCTACCCGAGACTGGCGCCAACCCTTTTTGAGCTTAACAATGTCGTCTCACGAAAAAAGCAGCTAGTCCCGTACCTGTTGGACTGTCTGCATAAAATCAATACGACGATCGCCTGAATAGTGTCCTGTCCCCGGAATACATGTTATTTCGGGGAGAGGACACTCATGAGTAGAAACACCGTGCGAAGTTGGTTCTGGATTTCACCGGACGAGCGAGACAGACCGGTCCCGTGGCAAATCCAATGTCTGAATTGGGCGCTGGCCTTTTTTCTGCTAGCGCTTCTCTGCTTTTTCTCGTTCAGCCGGCTCCGCTATAACTGGAATTGGGATACGGTTGGAGGATACAGTAGCTTTTTCTGGCGCGGGTGGTTGAATACGCTCAAGATTTCCTCGCTGGCGCTGGTTCTGAGCACTTTGATCGGATTGGTCGCCGCCTTGGCCAGGAAATCCGGGATTCTCGCGTTGCGAGCATTAAGCCGACTATACGTGGAACTTGTTCGGGGCACTCCTCTTCTGGTTCAGATTTCTTTTGCCTTTTATGTGATAGCAGATGCGTTTCGCTTTCAGGATCGGTTTACGGTTGGGTTATTCACGTTGTCTCTGTTTTCCGGGGCGTTCATCAGCGAAATTATCCGCGGTGGAATTGAGAGTGTTGGGGCTTCCCAGCTCGAGTCCGCGCGAGCAATTGGGCTAACAAGATTCCAGACGTATCAGTATGTGATTTTTCCGCAGGCGATCCGGATGATCTTGCCGGCACTCGCCGGGATGTTCGCAAATCTGATCAAGGATTCGTCGTTGCTCTCCGTGATTTCGATTGAGGAATTTACTTGGAGCGCACAACAGGTTTCAGCCTTAACGTACAGTAATTTTGAATGTTATATTCCATTGGCGATCGGGTATCTTATCCTGACTCTGCCAATCACCCTCTGGACGCAGTGGCTGGAAAAACGGACTCGGTATGAGACTTAGAGCGACCAATCTGTGCAAATCCTTCGGTCAACAGATCGTCCTGAACAATGTCAATCTTGACCTTGATAACTTTCACACTCTTGCGCTTATCGGCCCTTCTGGCGGCGGCAAGTCGACGCTTCTGCGGATCATTGCGGGCTTGGAGAAACCGGATAGCGGTACCCTTTCCTTGAACGATCACGAGATCATTTACCGGGAAAAGGAATTGATGGCTCACCGGCGAACGATTGGCACCGTGTTTCAGGCTTTTAATCTTTTCCCTCATATGACCGCGCTGCAAAACATCACGCTGCCGCTGGAGAAAGTGCATCGGTACAAACCTTCCGATGCTCGCCAAATCGCCGAAGTCATTCTCGAACGTTTCGGACTTTCGGAGCATGGTCAGAAGCCGCCGGCCCAACTATCCGGCGGACAAAGACAGCGCGTCGCAATCGCCCGGGCGATCTCGATCAAGCCGAAGTTGCTTCTGTTCGATGAACCGACATCTGCTCTTGATCCTGAGATGACTGCCGAAGTGCTGGAAGTAATCGAAGAGTTGCGAGAAGAAGGACGAGACTTGGTTCTGGTGACGCATCAAATGGGGTTTGCGCACCGCGTCGCCGACCAGATTGCGCTTTTGAGCGGCGGCAAAATTATCGAATGCGGTCCGCCGGAACAGCTGCTCGACAATCCGCAGTCGGAGATAACCCGGCAATTTCTGGCGAAGATTCTCAAGTATTAAACCGACGCCACGACGAGGGAAACCAAAGATCGCACTGATTCCACAGATCAGAGGAGAAGGGCAAGCGCAGAATCGTCGCCTTACGCAAGAGCGTTTCCGCGAAGAAACTCCCAGACAAATGGGGTTGCCGGTTCTTCGCAGACCTCGGTCGGCGTGCCGATCTGTTCGATGCGACCGGTATTCATGACCACAATCCGGTCGGCAATCTCAATCGCTTCATCCTGGTCGTGCGTGACGAAAAGGGTCGTTATCTTGAGCTGACGCTGGAGTTGCTTGACCCAGCTCCGGAGTTCTTTCCTGACCATGGCATCCAATGCGCCGAACGGCTCGTCCAGCAGTAAAATTCGCGGTTCAATCGCCAGCGCGCGCGCCAAGGCGATTCGCTGCCGCTGCCCGCCGGACAATTGCCCGGGAAGACGATTTTCGAATCCGGCCAGTTGCACCAGACCGAGGAGCTCAAAGACGCGTTCTCGAATATTGGCGGGCCGCAGCCGGTCCTTTCCGCGGGCGACCTCCAGACCGAATGCGATGTTCTTGTAGACTGACATATGGCGAAAGAGCGCGTAATTCTGAAAAACGAAACCGACCCGCCTTTTTTGAATTTTCAACCGAGTCGCGTCTTGATCGTCGAATAGGACACTGCCTGAGTCGGGAAAATCCAAACCGGCAATGACCCGCAGGAGAGTTGTTTTGCCTGAGCCGGACGGACCCAATAATGCCATCAGCTCGCCCTCTTCGACCTTGAGCGACACATTGTCCAGGGCGACGTAATCGCCGAAGGTCCGAACCAAATGCTTGGCCTCTATCTTCATGGGTTAGTCTGCGGTTCTCTAAACGCCGATTGAGCGGATGCCTGCCACTCGACAAGAGTCTTGATCAGAAGGGTGATCAACGCAAGCACTGCGAGCAACGATGCCACAGCAAATGCCGCGACGAAATTGTATTCATTGTACAGTATTTCCACGTGGAGCGGTATGGTATTTGTCAATCCTCGGATGTGGCCGGAGACGACGGAGACCGCCCCGAATTCGCCCATGGCGCGGGCATTGCATAAGATGACTCCGTAAATGAGGCCCCATCGGACGTTTGGCAGCGTTACTCGCAAAAAGGTTTGCCAACCGCTTGCGCCGAGCGATAGCGCCACTTGTTCTTCCTCGCTGCCCTGCGCCTGCATCAGCGGAGTCAGTTCCCTCGCGACAAAGGGAAAAGTAACGAAGATCGTCGCGAGAACGATTCCGGGAACCGCAAAGATGATCTTGATGTCGTGCTCCTGCAGAAAGGGGCCCAGCCAGCCTTGCGCGCCGAAAATCAGCACATAAATTAGACCCGCGACCACCGGCGACACGGCAAACGGCAGGTCGATGAGGGTTACCAACAGACTCTTGCCGGGAAAATCAAATTTGGCGATAGCCCACGCGGCAGCGACACCAAATACCAGATTCAAAGGAACCGCGATCGCCGCAACCAAAAGGGTCAACTCAATGGCTGCGATCGCCGCCAAATCGTTGAATGAGGCGAAGTAGACGCCAAGACCTTTCTTCAGCGCCTCGCAAAAAACATCCAACAACGGAACGAGCACAAAAATCCCGAGGAATCCTATAGCGACGGTAATCAACGCGATGCGAACCGCGATGGGCTCCCGCACCGCAGATCGACCTTTTGGGGGCCGTGGACGTTCAGCAATCATTAGCGAATTCGACCGGCGTTTGACCAGCGTTGGAGCGCGTTTATGGCGAGCAGAAGCAGGAACGAAATAATCAACATCACGACGGCGATCGCCGTCGCGCCACGATAATCATACTGCTCCAGTTTGGTTATGATCAGGAGGGGGATGATCTCCGTCTTCATCGGCATGTTGCCCGCGATGAAGACCACAGACCCGTACTCCCCCACCGCCCTGGCAAACGAGAGAGCAAAGCCCGTGACCAGCGCCGGGAATAGTTCCGGACCAACCACTCGAATTATCGTTTGCTGCCTGGAGGCGCCGAGGCTGGCAGCTGCTTCTTCGAATTCGAGATCAAGATCCTCCAGAACCGGTTGGAGGGTCCTGACGACAAATGGGAGCCCGACAAAAACCAGGGCAACCAGAATACCAAGTTGGGTGTAGGCAATTTTAATTCCCGTCAACGCCAGAATCGGTTGTCCGAACCAGCCGTTCGGACCGTAAATCGTGGCGAGGGAAATTCCAGCCACAGCGGTTGGCAATGCAAAAGGGAGATCGACCATTGCATCGAGGATTCGTTTCCCGGGAAAACGATATCGGACCAAAACCCAGGCGACCACGATGCCGAACAGCGCATTAATCGCTGCGGCCAAAAGTGAGATCCCAAAACTGACTTGATAGGAGGCAATGACGCGTGGAGACGAGACTGCGCGAAAAAAGGCTTCCCATCCCAGCCCGGAGGCCTTCAGAAAGGTGGCTGAAAGTGGGATCAGGACGATCAACGACAGGTAAACGAGAGTAAAGCCCAGCGTCAGGCCAAAGCCGGGTAAAATTCGCCTCTTCCACCAAAGCTGGAGCGATGCGATGGGGTTGATAGCGCGCGCTTGCTTCGCCACTGTGATTGCTGGTTCCTGCATTAAGCAATTGGGCCCGGGTCACTCGATCGAGTGGCCGGTCCCCACCCGAGGTGTTTACTGCTGATAAATCTGGTCGAAAACGCCGCCGTCGTCGAAATACGTCTTCTGCGCGTTAGTCCAGCCGCCGAAGGTATCGTCAACCGTAAACAGTTCAATCTTTGGGAATTCTTTACTGTATTTCTCGGCGACTTCTGCCAAACGCGGTCGATAGAAATTTTTAGCAGCGATCTCCTGCCCTTCCGGAGTGTAGAGATATTCAAGATACGCTGTCGCTATTTCACGCGTTCCTTTCCGGTCGACAACCTTGTCCACGATGCTGACTGGCGGTTCCGCAAGAATGCTGACGCTCGGGTAAACGATCTCGAACTTGTCAGAACCAAACTCTTTCAGGCTTAGCAGCGCGTCGTTTTCCCATGCGATGAGAACGTCTCCCAGACCACGTTCAACAAACGTGGTTGTCGAACCGCGGGCTCCGGAATCAAGGACAGGCACGTTTTTGTAAAGCTTGGTGACAAACTCCTTCGCCTTGTCGTTCCCGTACTTGCGGACGGCGTAACCCCAGGCGCCAAGAAAATTCCAGCGAGCTCCGCCTGACGTTTTTGGGTTGGGAGTGATGACCTGCAATCCAGGCCTTATCAGATCATCCCAATCCTTGATCCCTTTCGGATTTCCTTTTCGAACCAGAAAATTGATCGTGGAGGTGTAAGGGCTGCTGTTATCCGGAAGCCGCTTTTGCCAATTCTCCGGTACGAGGTCGCCGTGCGTGTGCAGCGCGTCAATATCTGCGGCGAGCGCCAGTGTCACCACATCGGCGGCGAGCCCATCGATCACGGAACGCGCCTGTTTTCCGGATCCGCCGTGAGACTGCTGGACGACGACATCCTTCCCGGTCTTCGCCTTGTATGCCTTTTGGAAAGACTCATTGAACGCCTGGTAGAGCTCGCGCGTTGGATCGTACGAAACGTTGAGCAGAGTGACCGTTTCAGCAAGCGCAACGGCTTGGGAGAGCAGGTAAACCGCGCCAAAAATGTATCTGAATCTGATCAAGTCCATTGGAACAAGGGAAAAGACTATTAATATGGTCGGGTTTATAACCACACTAGATCGTCGGAGTAAAGGTGTTTTTTTTGAGCGACGGCAGCCGCAGACCGCTCAGAATCGCGCGGGTCAGGCCACGGTTTCGCCGTTGACCTTCTTTGGTGCTTTTCGCGACTTCGGACGCGACACGGGGCGTGTCAGCAATGGATCGAGAAAAAAGGGCGTCGCTACCTTGTCCTTGCGCAATTTCCGCATCGTAATCTCAACAACATCGGCCAGGGTAAACCGATCGAGAATGTTTGAGATGGCATTTCGGACATCCAGCATCAGCATGCGCAGACCGCAATGTTCTTCGTCCGGACAACTGCATCGCTGATAAGCGGTTTGGCTGACGCAGGCGATCGGCGCAAGCGGACCATCGATCAGTCGCGCTACTTGACCGATACAAATGTTCTCGGGCGGTCGGGCCAACAGGTAACCGCCGTGTTTGCCGCGTCGGCTCTCAAGGTAGCCTGCAGCCTTGAGCTGCATTAATATTTGTTCGAGGAATTTGACCGGCAGCCCTTCTTTGGCAGCCAGCTCGCTCACTTGGAGCAATGGACGCCCTACAGCCTGAGCCACACCAAAATCAATTAAAGCGCGCAGGGCATATTCACCCCTTTTGGACAGCTTCACTGATCCGCATCTTAAATCGCAAGTCTCGTAAACTCAACTAGTCGTATTGAATAAATATCTATAACGAAATCAGTAGTTGCAGCAAATCCTCAACGGCTCAAAAACATTAGCCTCAGTGCGGACGACGCGGTTGTCAGGGCTTCCAGAGGCAATTCCCGCTCTGGAAATAGCCCCTACCGTACCGACGGAGGGGATCGAACCCACACTCACTTGCGTGAACTGGATTTTGAGTCCAGCGCGTCTGCCAATTCCGCCACGTCGGCTTTCGTGAGGAGGCAATTAGTAAGCTTTTTACTACGAAACGCAAGAGCCAATAAGATCTAGAAATAAGGAGTTGCAGGAGTTCAGGAGTTGCAGAATGGGAGGGCGGTGGCTGGTTGTGGAGGAGGATTCATGTCTTCTTTTGCGATCAAGAGTTCGACTCTGCTAGCACTTCCGGACTCCTGCACTCCCGGATTCGTCGCTTCCCGTTTCCGGATTTGTTCCACGGCCCAGGAAGCGTGTTCAGCAATCAGCGGATTGGTGTCACAGGCGAGTTGATTCAAGACCGTGACATCTTCACGTGTCCCCACGTTCCCCAAGGCGACACAAACGTTCCGGACGAATCGCGCCCTTTTGATACGTTTCACGGGTGAGTCGCGGAAAAGAATAAGGAACTCGTCGTCTGTGAGAACCGCGAGTTGACGCAAAGTCAGCATTTGAAGTTGGGTCGGAAGCTGAAACCTGTTCTCCCGCGTTTGTTCAGCAAAGCGATTCCAGGGGCAGACTTCGAGGCAATCGTCGCAACCGTAGATTCGATCACCTATCGCGGACCGGAATTCAACTGGGATAGGGCCCTTGTTCTCAATCGTGAGGTAGGAGATACACCGGCGGGCGTCAAGTTGGTAGGGACGGCTAATAGCGCGAGTCGGGCAGATATCGATACATCGGGTACAGGTACCGCACCGGTTCTTGACGGGCGGATCCGGTTCAAATTCGAGCGTGGTAAGTATGACACCGATGAAAAACCAGGTACCCAGACGCTCGTTCAGACAGATGGTGCTCTTGCCTTGCCAGGAGAGCCCGGAGATTGCAGCAAAGTCACGCTCCAGGATCGGCCCGGTATCCACGTAACACTTTTGGGATCCGCTGTTTTCCCGAAGAAAAGCGTCGATCGGAACCATGTTCCGAAGCATGATTTTGTGATAATCGGCGCCCCATGCGTATCGGGCTATTTTTCCCTTGTGCCGGCGAGGATTTTGCCCCTGGAAATAGTTCGCGGCCAGCACGAGCACCGTCTTGGCGTCGGCCAGGACGCGAGCCGGGTCGGCGCGTCTTGCCGGATCGCGCGCTAACCAGGCCATCTCGCCATGGTTTCCGGATTGCAACCAGGAAAAATATTCGACCGCGTGAGGGGCCTGAGCAGCTACCGCAAATCGACAATCAGCAAATCCCTGTTTCTTAGCGAGCGCTCTAATTGTGGTCTTCATTTCGGGCGGTTGGGCCAGAGGCGTATCGCCGCGATGGCGCTATCCGCGACTTCCTGGTGTGTTAATCCAGAAGTCTCCACGGTAATATCGGCAAGTGAGCTGTACAACGGGTAGCGGGTCGACATCAGATTGATGATCGTCGTCCGCGGATCCGGGGTCCGAAGCAGGGGACGATTATGGTTTCGAGAGACACGCTCCCAAATTACCTCCTCGTTTGCGGTAAGCCATGCAACGACACCGAGCGAACGGAGCAGACGATGGTTGCGCTGTTGCAGCACAATCCCTCCACCCGTGGCGATCACGGCATGATTGGTATCCTGCAAATCTTGGAGCGCCTTATTTTCCTCGTCTCTGAAAAATGGTTCCCCGAACGTTGCAAAGATATCCGGAATCGATTTTTTGTATTTCTGGCGGATCGCTGTGTCGGTGTCGATAAAGCGAAATCCCCAGCGGCGAGCAATCTCCCTTCCGACCGAAGACTTTCCGGAACCCATGAAACCGACCAGAACTAGATTGCGGACGGATTCAGGGAGATGCATAGCCGCCACAGCTTCGACGCAACCAGCAGCAACGGGCAATGAATAAATTTGATAGTTATACCCTTACAACGTTTCTAGCCTTTGCTCCTTTTTCGTCCTGGTACAGTTCGTACTCTACGTTCTCGCCTTCGTTCAGGGTTTTAAATCCATCCGCTTGGATCACGGAAAAATGAACAAAGATGTCGGTCGGAACTTCTGGGTCAACAATGAACCCAAAACCTTTTTTCTCGTTAAACCACTTAACTGTGCCTTTAGCCATAGAATCAACAGAACGAGCCAACCACCCGGATCCGGACTCCTGCCAAAACAGCAGAAATTTCATCCAACTAAGCGTTTGGCTCGAAAAGGCCGCCAGTATAGGGAAGTCCCGGGAAAAACGTCAAGTGGAATGCAACACGATTATTTCCAGTAGGATACATCTTGCGTTCTTCTTCTGGCATCGCTTTGTTTTCGCTATGTCTGATACGTGCACGGTCGCCGTTGTCATGGGAAGCAAATCCGATTGGTCCACGATGCATCATGCGTCGGATCTGCTTCGGGAATTCGGGATCGAGAGTGAATCAAGAATTGTCTCGGCGCATCGGACCCCGGAACTGTTAGTCGACTTTGCTAAGCATGCCGCGGATCAAGGGTTGCAGGTCATTATCGCCGGCGCCGGCGGTGCCGCGCACCTGCCAGGCATGCTTGCCGCGCTTACCCATCTCCCGATTCTCGGGGTCCCAATCGAAAGCAGAGTCTTAAAGGGAGTCGATTCACTCCTCTCGATTGTTCAAATGCCTGCGGGGATTCCGGTCCTGACTTTAGCGATCGGTGAAGCCGGCGCTAAGAATGCCGCTTTGGCGGCAGTCAGCATCCTGGCGCTGCAGAACGCCAAATTGCGAGAAAAGCTCATCGAATTCCGGCGGAAACAGTCAGAGCAGGTGTTGAACGCCAAGGTCGGGTGACCCTCTCGTTGAGACCGTACACGACTCTCCTGTCCTCGAATACCATGTACACGGCGATTCTTGATGCTCGAACGGATTTGCGGAAAACCGTTGCCGCCGCAGTCGAAATCCTCAGTCGAAAAGAGCTTGTTGCGCTTCCTACGGAAACTGTCTACGGGCTAGCCGGCGATGCGCTCGAAGGAGAAGCCGTGGCCAAAATTTTTGAAGCAAAACAGCGACCCTATTTTGATCCGCTGATCGTTCACGTGGAGAACAAGAAATGGCTTGCCAAACTGACTCGCCCGCCCGAAAGAGCGCGTCCGGTTCTGGAAATGCTGATGGCCCGATTTTGGCCGGGGCCGTTGACCATCCTGTTTCCCAAATCCGATCTGGTGCCTGACCTCGTTACTGCCGGACTTGAGCAGGTGGCGATCCGAATGCCGCGCCACCCGGTTTTCGTTGAGGTTCTCAGGGCTTTCGGAAAGCCTCTGGCAGCGCCAAGTGCAAACCGTTTCGGACGCGTCAGCCCGACTCGGGCAGAGCATGTTTACGACGAATTGGAGGGCCGGATTCCGCTGATTCTGGATGCGGGTCCTACGATTGTGGGCTTGGAATCCACCATCGTCCGTGTCAGTGAGGATAAGATTGAAATTCTGCGCCACGGCCCGGTGAGCGAAGAAAATCTAGCCGAAATTGCGCCCACAGAAGAATTCGCCTCCTCGGGAAAAATTGTAGCGCCCGGCCAAACACCAAGCCATTATGCGCCGGAGAAACGCCTTCAGCTGTTTGAATCAGACGCCATTGGCCCAAACTCGCAGAACGACGCTCTTATCTGTTGGGGACCAATCCGGCACTCGGAGAGTTTTTCTGTCGTTCGGTCCCTGAGCGAAACACGAGATCTGCGGGTGGCCGCCCAAAGATTGTTTAGTTTGCTAAGAGAAGTGGACCGCTCAAACATCCGACAGATTTTCATTGAGCCCGTCCCGGAAGTTGGACTCGGGAAGGCGATCATGAATCGGATCCGGCGCGCGATCGCCCCGCGGGAAGGCGGCTCGTAGACCTGAAAGCAACAGGGTGATTTCGCCTTTCGGCGGATGCGCCGCATAGTGCGAAAGCACTGTGCTCACTTCGCCGCGGCGGTATTCCTCAAAATGTTTCGTTAGCTCGCGCGCGACGCAGACCAAACGGGTCGGCTCCGATTTGGCGATGACTTCCAGAGATCGAATAATTCGGTGCGGTGATTCAAAATAGACCGACGTTACGTCCCGAGCTAATGCGGCAGCAAGTTCCCTCTCGCGTTGCCCGCTTTTGACCGGGAGAAAGCCGCCAAAATAAAATCTGTCCGTCGGCAAGCCTGAGCCGACCAGCGCAGTGAGCACGGCGGACGGACCAGGGATGACTTCCACTTGGATCCCGTTCTCAATGCAGGCCCGAACAATGCGATATCCTGGATCCGAAATGGAAGGCATGCCGGCGTCTGTGAGGAGCGCGACTTTTTCGCCGGCGCGCATTTTTTCGATTAGTTCGCTGGTTCGCCTGGCTTCATTGTGTTCATGAAAACTGACGAGCGGTTTGCTGATTTCATACCGCTTTAGCAGGATGGACGAACGCCTTGTGTCCTCGGCCGCAACAAGCGTGACATCCTTCAGAACCGCGAGCGCTCGGAGCGTAATATCGTTCAAATTGCCGATTGGCGATCCGACTAAAAAGAGCATCGGTAAAACTCACCACCCTTCAGAAAGAAAGCTCACGAATTGATCGGCAGCATCCTGGACCGCAAGCGGTACCGCTTCGCGCTCCTGAGAAGCCGTATCGTTTCCGACAAAGAAGCTTGTGACCCCTTCAAAACTCCTCTGAGCCATGAGCTGAGATGTGTTCGGTCGTTCGATCCGGAACTCGATCAATACACGCAGATTAAATTCGGAAGAAGCGAGCACATTTCCCTGGAGTGACCGCGCTTTGGTGCGTTCGACGGACGCGATCGTTCCGACGATAACCGCATCGGCGTGATCGACTCCGGTGACCTCGTAGGTTCCGTCTTGCTGGATCTGTTTGATCACCGTCGTGGTGGCTAAAGCCTGGATGTCTGAGGCGATGGTACTATTTTTAAAAATTGGAACGGCGACCCGGCGGACCCCTTTCATATAGGTTGGCGGAGTCGGACCCAAGGTGTAGCCGGCACACCCTGCAAAGCACCCCAGGAGAATGAAAAGCAATTGCCTGCCTATCGAGCGACGAATCACTGGGAGGGAAGGGCGGGTTCGACCGGGGCGGGCGTCACATCGTTTGGAGCGGTCCGCATTGGTTTCTGCTCCGGGACCGGTTGCTCCAGCGATGGAGTAGCAACAGGAGCCGGTGCAGGCGTTGGCGTCGGAGGCGGTGGTCCCACGAAATCCGCCCGCCCAGCTGTATCGGTTTGGGCCTGAAGTTTTCCTCGATCTGCGCCTCCCTGTGCTGTCTCCGTTCCCTTGGCGCCGATCTGAAGAGCTTGGTCCCCCACTTTGGCGCGGATCTGGTCCATCCGCTGTTTTGCCCTTTCTGCTGCGGGGGAGTCCGGTTGCAGCTGGACTACCTCATTGTAGTAAACGTAGGCGGCTTTGTAATTTTTTTGTTTGTCGTAAAATTTAGCGATCGTATACGAATTCTTCGTTTTGAGCCCTTCCAACGTCTTCAGATTATCTTGAGCCTGAGGTACTTTTTCGCTGTTCGGGTAGCGGAGAAGAAAATCGTCGAATGCCTCCTGGGCGCGCACCGCGGCGGTTTGGTCGTAGCCGGTTGCCCGGCTCGCCTGAAAATAAACGTAGCCGATTTGATACATGGCATTCGGAGCGACGTCACTATTCGGGTAGCGATCCACGACCTGCTGGTAGGCGTTGACGGTTGCGGTGATCGAACCGCTTTTTTCAAGAGCTTGGCCGATTCCGTATTGGGCCAAAGGCGCGATTCGCCCATACGGGGCGTTCGTCACGATCTTTTCGAACATTTCCTGAGCCTTCGCCATCGAGGGGAGCGTTGGCACCCCATAGATGTCGACCCGCTTTCCGTCCAGATAGGCTTTGCCGATACTGTATTGCGCCTGGAGCGCAGCCTCAAAATCCGGGCTTCTGGGATACTTCTGCACCAAGGCCTGATATTCGTAAAAGGCCCGCTGCAATTTGCCGTCTTTCTCTAGCATTTGGCCCGATTTGAACTGGGCCTCCGGCGCGATGTCGGCCCGAGGGAACCGGCGTACCACAAGCCGATAGGAGGCGCCGGCCCGCTTGTAGTCGCCGTCTGCTTCGTAGCGTTCCGCGAGTTTGAACTGTTCTTCGGCGTTTTTCTTTATCTCGATATCGCTCAGGTCGCCCGAGCTGAGACCTTCTCCCTCCCGGTAAATAATCGGGGCGGGGGCTCGATGCGGGAACGAGAGCAGAGCCAGCATCGTCAGCGGGAGGACAAACCGCAGCGTTCTATTCATAAAACGCCGAGAATAGTTGCGGGGACAAACCACGTCAAGGAGTAGACTCGAAACCAACTATCCGTCCGTTCGGCTTCTTGACGACCAAAACTCAAGAACGGCGCCATCGTCCAGTTCCATCTTCGTTGGAAAGCAACGGATCAAATCAGAAGATCAACAATCCTTTATTGACTTTTCGATCCACGATCCGGCCCGATCGCGCGATGGTAAGCGAAATCTCAATATTGGTTGAATTCCCATAATACGATTTCACCCGATAAACTTCACGGCCGTAGAGCACATCCAATTTGATCTTCTTGATGAGCCCTTGCTTCGTCTCTCTGCGGATCGTTTTTTGGACGGCGGGCGGAAGATCCTCAATGACCAAACTTTCATCGATGTCAAGGAGCTGACCTCGATAGCTCAGTTTGATATAACCCAAATGTACATTTCGAAAATAGGTGCAGTTATACACCTTTCGATAAACGCGGTCCTCGCTCACCTTGGCCTCGATCAGCTGGGCACCAGGGGCGTAATACTGGATCGCTGCTCTGACGCGACTCGGGACCGCTGAAATGGGTATCTTGTCGCTAGCGTGCGCAGAGGCCCAAGCGCAAAAAAGCAGGATCGTCATAGGCTTTAATTTGGCCATAACTTTCATCTACGAAGTCGCCCGGAAATGTCGAGAAGCGTTTTTCAGAAACTCGTTCTCCTCCTTTCGCTGAACCGCAGCTTTTTGGTCGCGGTTAAGACCTTTTTACGCGGCGCGCACGGCACCGCTCCGGAAGGGTGAACACCCATCGTGGGCGCCTGCTTTTAGTGGAATAGAGAACGACCAGAGCGTCTAGTGCGTCGTCTTATATGTAGCTGGCATAGTATCTGTCTTGCCGCTTCGGGGCGCAGGCCAGTGCCACTTGTCGAGCCCGGCCGAGACATTTCATTACAAGTTAACGCCTATGGGCTGGAATGACGCTTGGGAAGTGTCCAAACTCCAGGCCCCAAAGGGCCACTTTAGAACACTAATTAGTGGGCGCTTCAGGGGTGACGGCGGCCGATGGCGCCGGGGCCGCAGGTCGCGGGAATTGGTTCCGTTTTTCCGGGTGCCGCTCTTCTTGCCCCTGTCCACTCTCCAAGCTGCCGGTATGCCGGTGCCCACGATTCATGCGATTCTTATTCGCCTCGTAGAGCGCAACCCGTTGGGTCGGCGTGAGCACCTGATCGACCTTTGCTTCGTGGAGCGCCCACTGGACAGATTTCGTGCTGAGGGCATTCCCCAAGTTTGTCGCTTTTGCCTGAATATCCGCGGTGTCTTCAGGGTTCGCCAAGAGCGCCGCGCGTAACGATTCTTGCGCTATCTTTACTTGCGCCCACGCAGAACCAAGATTGTCGCGATCGGCCTCACGAATCTGTTTCAGTTTCTCTTTTTGATCGTCGCTCAAATTTAGCCGATTCCATAAAGAGTTCTGCATCTGCACCTGCGGCGGGTGAGGTCGGAGTATTGGTGTATCGGTGGCGCTCGGATCCGCAGTTTGTGCGAATAAATTCGTGACCGAAACCAGCGCAAGGAGCGTTAAGACAAGTCTCTTCACATTAGTGCATCGTCTCATAAGCAGGAGGCATACCGTTGGCTTCAATACGCCACTAGACGCTGGTTGCTTCCTTACGGTTACGGAAGAAAAGAAACACGGCGGTTAGACAGGAGTAGAGGAGTTCGTCTCCAGTACTCCTGCCTTCTTGACCGTCTACTGCTTCTCGTTCTTTGCGGGTTTATCGCCTTCCTTCGCCGCATCGGCTTCGCTTAGGTACTTGCCGTGCTTGGTTTTGCCGTACCACTTTGAGCCCTCTTTGTGATACACATGAGTCTCGGTGTTTACCCAGACCTGGCCATTTCCGCCGCCGGGAGCTTGTGCAGCCTGCGGTTCTGGCGCTTTGTGTTTCTTTGCAGCAGGAGTCGTGGCCGGTGTCGCTTCAGGAGTGGCCGCCGGGTTGGAAGCAGTGGCAGGGGTTGCCGCGGCAGCGGCAGCCGCTTTGGCTTTCTTCGAATGCTTCTTGGCCGGAGTAGCTGAAGCCGCCGGACTCGGGCTCGGTGTCGGATCAGCGGCTTGAACGAAGGGCGCCGCCACGAACGCGGTGAGGACGATCAGAATGACGAGGGAACGCATGGAACATTTTCTTAGAATAGATGGTCGCTATTGGCAAGGCTTTCATTTGATTGCTCAATGCTGAGATTTTTGCTTATTGAGCCGAGCGAGTTCGACCGAGCGCTTCTCATTCATCAGCTTTCGGCGTCCATCTTCGCTTGGAGATGAGCCATCGAGGATCAGAGCTTTTACCTTTTCGGGCGTCAACATTGGATCGACAGCGAAGAGCTTTGCAGCAAGATTGGCAACGGCCGGCGAAGCCATCGATGTGCCGGAGAATTTAACGTGCCTGCCGCCTGGAATATAGCTGCCGACATGAAACCCATCCGCGTAAATGATAACTGTTTTACCATAGCTGGTAAACGTCGTCGCGTCGCCTGCCTGGTTCGTCGCGCCGACCGTGATTAAGTTAGGAAGCTCCAAACTAGCCGGAACATCCTGCAAAAATCCTGTGTCGCTATCCGAGTTTCCGGCTGCCGTGACAAAAAGGGTGTTTGGCGCACTCTTGATCGTGTCGTCGATCGCCTGCTTCCAGATTGAGAAGAGCTTTGCGGCTTCTTCTTTCCGCTGATCGGCGTCCTGGCCGGCCTTGGTCCGTGCCAGCCATTCCTCGAACTCGTGGAGGTCGTCCCCCCAACTCATGTTGACCACTCGGACATTCTGCTCACGGCAAAATGCGCCGATTCTTCGAAAGTTGGCTGCCATTCGTTCAACCCATTCTCCTGTCGGTGGAAAATCAAGTCCCCGACCCAGATTGTCATTGAAACGAAATACGACGATTCGTGCCGCCGGGTTCCCCAGGATCGCGATCCCAGCGACGTGGGTTCCGTGTGCATAGTTCCCAAAAAAATCGAGCCCCTTAAACATTTTC
>Ga0302179_10000795_pt1 | contig 20023 bp, 15 predicted proteins | sample I_Palsa_E3_1_FD_198788 | JGI IMG/M metagenome (GOLD analysis project Ga0302179, IMG submission 198788) | Peat permafrost microbial communities from Stordalen Mire near Abisko, Sweden - I_Palsa_E3_1 | ecosystem: Environmental > Terrestrial > Soil > Palsa > Peat permafrost | place: Sweden...
ACCGGGTAACGCGTAACCTCACCGTAAAAGGAGGGCTGCAGTTTAACTTCAGCCGCTATACGATACTGGCCTACGCTTCCAAACCCCAGCAAGCGCCGAGCACTTACAATTCTCCCTACGCTTATGCCAGGTATATGGACTCCCTTGCATCCACTTCTGCATCCGGTAACTTTGGCGGCATGACACCGGTGACCCTCTATAATAATTATTTCCAGTTGTCAGCCCCCATCGGCTTCGAGCTGCGGGTGCTGGGCAACGAGCGGCTCCAATTTAACCTTGGCGCCACCGTTCAGCCAAGCTATCTGCTGAATACGAATGCTTATATGCTGACGTCGGATTATGACGACTATGCGAAAGAGCCTTCCTTCCTCCGGAGATGGAATGTCAGCGGCGCCCTGGAAGCTTTTGTTTCCTATCAGGCGGGCCCCATCCGCTGGCAGATCGGACCTGAATTCCGCTACCAGCTATTCTCCACCTATAGTAGTGGATATCCCATCAATGAGAACCTGAAAGGTTACGGTATCAAGATCGGGATTACCAAGCCGTTACCATAGTTTTCGTAATTTTATGGCATGAAGAATTTCGTTCTCGTCTGCATCGCAGGTCTATGCCTCTATTGCGGCGCCTGTGTCAATCATGCCCGGCAGCCCTTATCAAATCAATCAGATTCCCTTGCCCCTGCCGATTCTGCAGGTAAAGATTTTTTTCCGGTGGCGGAGGTCCTGGAATCGGAAATCCTTTACGTGGACTCTATGCCCCTGGCCCTGCACAAGTTCGCTACCCAGGATGGCCACACCGACTCTTCCTTTATCCGGGTGCCGGAATTCAATACCCTGGCCCTGCAATTTCTGGTACCGGAGTTTCGTGATGGCAGCTTTGAAAAGGAGTTTACCGAAAGCTCCTTTATCGATAGGGGCACCCGGGCGGTGACCTTTACCTATTCGACGACAAACAGGGATTTGCCCTTACAGCGGGTAGATGTAATAGCCGCTCCTCAGGGGGTATCTCACCAGATGAAGAGCATCTACCTGGAAAGGAGCAGGGTTTCCGGCGACAGCGCGATCCTGCAAAAAATGTATTGGCGGGCGGCCAAAAACTTCCAGGTGATCAGCCTGATCCGGGTCAAAGGCAAGCCTCCTGTCGAGCAACAGCTGAAAGTGGTCTGGGATACCGACGAGGATAATGAATAAACGAAAAAATGACGTCCGAACAATTCAGTCATATTGCCCCGACGATCCCGCTCGATCCGGGGATCTATAAATACTTCGATGAGAAAGACGAGCTGGTCTATGTCGGCAAGGCCAAAAGTCTGCGCAAGCGGGTGAGTTCGTATTTTACAAAGACCTTTACTACCTATAAGACCCATGAGCTGGTACAGCGTATCCGGCGCATCGAGTTTACGATCGTGAATTCGGAGCAGGATGCGTTTCTGCTGGAAAATTCGCTGATCAAACAGTTCCAGCCCAAATTCAACATCAACCTCAAAGACGATAAGACTTATCCGTATATCGTCATCAAGAACGAGCCCTTTCCGCGTGTTTTTCTTACGCGGCGCAAGATCAATGACGGGTCGGAATACCTGGGTCCGTTTACCTCCGTGGGAAGGGTTAGAGAGTTGCTCGACCTGGTCAAGAGCAATATCCAGCTGCGCACCTGCCAGCTCAATTTAAGTGAAGCGCCGATCCGGAAAGGAAAATATAAGGTATGCCTGGAATACCATCTGGGCAATTGTAAAGGCCCTTGTGAGGGCTGGCAGACGCCGGAAGACTACCGGCAGGGCTTGTTGCAGCTGAAGAACGTTCTGAAAGGTAATTTGGGGCCGTTGATCCAGGAGTATAAAAAAGAGATGCGGGAGCTGGCCGATAAGATGGATTTTGAAAAGGCGGAGATGACCCGAAAGAAAATAACGCATCTCGAAAACTATGAGTCCCGGTCCGTCATTGTCAGCAGACATCTCAGTCATGCGGATGTCTTCTCGATCGCAAGGGATGGCGATCTGGCCTATATCAATTACCTGATGATCGAGACCGGAACGATCGTGCAGACCCATACTACGGAGGTGGAGACGCACCTGGAAGAATCGGATGAAGAGGTCCTGGCTTTTACGGTTGCGCGGTTGCGTGAAACCTTTAATTCTATGTCCCGGGAGTTGATCCTTCCTTTCCCGATCGATTACCCGGAAGATGGGGTGGAGCAGATCATACCAAAAGGGGGGGATAAGAAAAAGCTGCTGGACCTGTCGCAAAAGAATGTCGCCTATTTCAGGGAGGAGCTGCGAAAGAAAAAGATCCTGCAGCTCGAAGGGAAGACGGCGGACGAGCGGAGGAAAGTGCTGGAGCAGCTGATGGAAGACCTGCAGCTGTCGGCGTTACCGGTACATATCGAATGCTTTGACAACTCTAATTTCCAGGGCAGCTACCCGGTATCGGCCATGGTCTGTTTCCGCGACGGGATCGAAAGTAAAAAGGACTATCGTCATTTCAATGTCAAGACGGTGCAGGGTATCAATGATTTTGCCACGATGAAAGAGGTCGTCCACCGGCGATATAGGCGGTTGCTCGACGAACAGCGGTCTCTGCCACAGCTGGTCATCATCGATGGCGGTAAGGGGCAGTTGAGTGCGGCGATGGAAAGCATTACCCAACTGGGGCTGGCCGGGATGATGACGGTGGTTGGGCTGGCCAAAAACGAAGAAGAGCTCTTTTTTCCCGGTGACAGCGAATCGATCAAGCTGCCTTATAACAGCGATAGCCTTCATCTTGTTCGCCGGATCCGTGATGAAGTACACCGTTTCGGGATTAGTTTTCACCGGCAGAAAAGGAGTAAAGGCACGTTTACCAATGAATTGGAACATATTGACGGTATCGGCCGGCAGACCGCCGATCTGTTGCTAAAAAAATTCCGTTCGGTGAACCGGATCCGTCAGCTGACGGAGGAAGAGCTGGCAGTAGTGGTAGGGCCGGCCAAGGCCAAAAATATTCATGTACACTTTAAGGGGGGCGGCGGCGAGAATGGAGGCGGCGGGGGCAATGGCAGTGGGTAGAAGAGTGGGTAGTAACGGGGTTGTTAAAGGTCTTTTGGGGGCAATCCGGAGGGGCGGGAGAGGCGGTTTGGGGGGGGTTTGAAGGGCTTAAAATAAAAAGGGGCCAGGATAAAAATCCAGCCCCGTTTTTAAAATCCAATATCCTATGAAAAACCGTTGTAAAAGTAGTAAAAGAAATCAAACCGACAATACCCGCTTTTGGGTATTTTTAAAAAAAAGAGCTGGCAGTAACTAATTAATTTATAGTTACTTATTAGTTAAAAAAAGAAGGGGCGCCGTCACTGCGGCGCCCCTTCGGGGAATTCTTTTGGTTCTTATTTAGTACGACCAGAGATCCTGTTCGTAGTTGAAAATCTTTTCTTTTATATTCTCCCCTTCGAGCAACCGGAGTATGGGGTCCCTGATAAATTGGGCGATCGGCGCGTCACCCGGGTTATCGATGGTGGACTTCACGACACGGCTCGCGAACATGTGGCTTTCGAACAGTTCTTCCCAGCTCATGCGGGCGCCGAAGTTCTTGCCGTTATAGGCTTCGAATTTGGCCAGCATGGGGCGGAGATCGGGATAATATACCCAGAATACCGGGAGCACGGCGAGGAAGGAGCCATCGGGGTTCTTAATCGTTTTTTCGGGGGCGATACCCAGGATCCGGACATGGAGGCGGGATGACTGCTTGTCAAACACGTATTCTTCCTTGATCTGGTACCGTTCGATGATACTTGCCGAAAATTCTTCCTGGATAGTGGTATCATGCATCAACCCCTTGGAGCCATCCGGATCCTTGACAATGTCCGGAATCTGAACGGTGTGGGGTTTTGCCACCAGGTTCTCCGCGATCTGTTTGAAAGTCATCGGGGTGGTGAAGCGGTCGTCGACGTTAGCATCGAAAGCGGTAATCTGCCCGTTCTTGATCGCCGACAGCAGAATATTCATAAATACCTGACTACCGTTATCTTCTACTGCCTGATAGACAAAAGGAAGGTTCATTTTCTCGTGTACATCGATTTCCTCCCAAACCCGCTGCCGGTAAACGGCATCGTCTTCGCGGATATGCTCATACACCAGGGGGGTGCGATCCTTCACCAGATTGCGTTCGATGATCGCGTCATTGCGGAGGGACCGCCGGATGGTATCCAGCTTGATGTCCGCTTCCAGCACGACGGCGGGTTTCACCGTGTCTTTTGGCGCTACCGCAGCGGCGGCGACCCCCGAATTCTTGGTAGTCCCCTTTTTCTTCGCGGTGGTTCCTACCTTTCTCTTCACGGGCCGCTTGGTGGGCGTCGTCTGCGCATCGGCCATCCCCGCTATGAGGGAAACGACCAGGGCCAGCAGGCACAATCTGATAAAATGCTTTTTCATCGCTCTTTTTTTGTCTTATATGTTTTCAAAAGGATCTGTCCGCTTATCCGGGATAATAACGGACAGATCCGGTATTTTATTTTAAGGTGAAGACCATGGAGGGCAGTTCCCTGATCCGGCCATCCTTGCCTTTACAGCGCAATTCGTTTATAAAGACGTGGGTGCCGGGCGTACATTTCTCTACGATGGCAGCCGCCTGGCCGGTCCAAGACCTGCCGGTATTCGAGGCTTCCACATAGCTGGTGATCCCGCCGCCTACGGCCGCTACTTTGTAATCGAGTACGGTAAAGCCGGACTGGAACTCAGAGTTGTCCAATTTGGCGATCACGCCGCCGCTCACTTTAAACTCAGCAGAAGATACAATTCCGCCAGGGTGCGTACCGACAAACCCGGTGGGGTTAGGCAGGTATTTGACGCGCATGGTGAACGGGGTTTTTTTGCCGTTGGCGTCGACGATGATCTGACCCTCACCCGGAGTGGTCGGAACAACGTTATAAGAGTCGCCGCTGACTTTGGTGATGTCCCCGTTGGTAAAGGAAACGTGTACTTTTTCCGCGCCTACGCTACCACCGGAGATGGTGACGGGGTTGTCTTCCGCTACATAAACCACGTTCATCTTTTCGAGGAAGATCGAAGCACCGGAGGGGACACCGACGGTATATTTGACGGGTACATGCTTTGTATCCTTCGTTCCGTCGGGCTTGGTATAAGCGATATCCACCATGACCGTGTGTTCGCCAGCGCCTTCCGCTTTCGTTTTATATTCGGCGACACCTTCGGTGTTAACGTCCTGGTGCTGCCCGTTGAAGTTAATGGTAGGTATGGCGGCGGCGCTAAAGGCGCCGATACCGGCCTTGATAGACAGATCGTCGCCGGGCATCACATAGGTGGCGCTGGGGGAGACGATAGCGTCAAACTGGTCGAATTTGATCTTTACTTCACCGATCTGTTTGTGCAGGTAGTCGATGATCTGGGATTCGGAATTCTTGACGTCGCTTTCAAATTTGCTGAGGATGGTCAGTGCGGCTACGGTTGGTGTCATATGGAAATAGCGCAGGGTCCAATCCTTGGCGCTGTCGCCGGTGTTCGCTTCACCCGTTTGCGATTGCGGGATACGGGTGTCGATGGGCAGGCGTTTTGCAAAGTCGGCCCTAGCCTTTGCCATGTCCGCCTTTATTATATCGGACTGGCTGGCGTACCGGGGATTGGTGGGATCCAGCAGATCGAGCAGTTGTTGCCGGTATTGGATCAGCGAGTCATAGAGTTTGGCTCCATGGCCCTCCGTATCGAACATCCGGGTGGCGGCGTCCAGGTCTTCTTCGTGATACTCTTCCTTTCCGTCGACCATTTTGCTGCCGGCTGAGACCTTCAGGTTCGTCTTCAGCCTTTCGATGTAGCTGCTGAAAGTGCTGGCCATTGTTTGTACCGTAAAGGCAGGCGGCGCCCAGATTTTGGCCAGATCCTGGGTTTCCTTTTCGGCCAGGTTTGCCTGGAATGCTTTATATGTCAGGTCGTTCTTCTGGTCAACGACTCCATTGGATCGCTCCAAACTATTATTCACGGTCTTAAAGGCGTTCAATACCTCCGTGGATACATTTAGTGCCAGCAGCGCTGTAAGCACCAAATACATCATATTGATCATCTTTTGCCTTGGTTCTTTAGGTAAAGACATGGGTTAGTAATTATAATAAATACGTTAAAAAGGTTTTTCATTTGGTTCATGCGGGCCGGACAAAACGGGCTTGGCTTGATGATGTCAATCGGCCTTTGTTAAGCCTGACGGCCTTGCATGGCGCTCAGCATGTTACCATAGACATGGTTAAGATTACCCAGGTTCTTGGCCAGCAGGGCGATCTGTTCCTGTGTTTTCTTAGCATCGGTTACGCTGCCTTGCATGGTCTCGGATGCTTTTACCAGGTTACCATAGAAGCTGTTCATGGCTTTCAGGTGGTTATTGGTATCCTGCAGTTCCAGCTCATAGATGGCATTCAGCGAGCCCAGGTTCTTGGTCAGTACCTGTACCTGTGAATGGAATTGTTTGGTGCTGTCCGCAGCGGCGTTAAGGCTGGAAATCGTGTTTGTCGCATTCTGGTAAGCGCCCTTCATATTGTCCAGCGCTACAGATGCTTCTTTTGTCTTGGTGGCATACTCCGAGGTAGCGGCTACGGCTCCGGATACATCGCTCATCTTTTCAACGGTGGTGCCGAATTTCTTAAAGCCTTCGCTCAGCTTACCGAGGTTGGCCGGGGTGATATCGGCTTCCTGCAGCATTTTATCCATTTTCTCAAGGGCGGGGTTACCGCTGGTGCCTCCGGCCAGTTTTGGCAGAGCTTCTACCAGGGCATGCATTTCACCTCCGGGAGGGGGGAGGAATGCATATATCAGGAAGATCAGGGATTCTGTCAACAGACCGGCCGTCAGGAAGAAGTTCGCTAACGCAGTATGCAGGATCTTTTGCAGGGCTCCGAAAATTACGATCGCTGCGCCAACGCAAACAATGATATTTATAAGTCTTTCGGTAGATTTTGATACTCCAGCGCTCATAGTGATTTAATTTAAATTGTTTTTAAAGGGATTTAAAGGGGTTAAGGGAAAAAGACTTCCTGCTGATTTTTCTAAGTTTTCTAAAATCAAAAACGGTTAGGTTAAGAAAAAATTTTACGCACCCGAAGAGAATTTCGCGAATGAACGCACCATTATCTTATCTTATCTCTGGTTCGTCAATGTCGGCGCCAGATCGATCACACAACGGAACCCGATATAGGATTTAGCTGTATCCTGGTACTCATACGTGCGGGTGCTGGTCTGCAGGTAAAGCCCTACATCTTTCCAGCTACCGCCACGGATCACTTTACGCTTCATACGGGGGGGATCGGAGTCCTTTGCATTCCAGCGGATATCCGGGTTCATATCGTGCTCGAAGTTGGATGCCCCTTCATAGTAGAAGGAAGAGGTCCATTCGGCCACGTTACCTGCCATGCAATACAGACCAAAATCATTGGGCCAGTAAGCATCGGCCCGTACAGTATAGAATCCGCCGTCTTCGGGGTAGTTACCACGGCCGGGTTTGAAGTTTGCGAGTAAACAGCCTCTTTTATTCCTCAGGTAATAGTTACCCCAGGGATACATGGACTGGGAGCGGCCACCGCGGGCAGCATATTCCCATTCCGACTCGGTAGGCAGCCGGAAGTTGGATTCTGTCGCCAATTTCCTGGCTTCCAGGTGGGCGTTGAGGTATTGGGTCCGCCATTCGCAGAAGACTGTAGCCTGGTTCCAGTTAACCCCTACTACCGGATAGTTGCCGAAGGCGGGGTGAGAATAATACCGCTTGGTCATCGGCTCGTTATAGGAATAGCTGAAGTCCCGGATCCACACCAGGGTATCGGGGTAGACTTTGACGTCATGCTTGTTGATGAACAGGGAGCGGGGTTTGCCTTCATTGATCTTCTCGGCGGCGGCGTGCAGGTCAAACGTCTCGGAATGATAGACGATCTTGTTCGGGTCGATCTCTTTCTTACCGAAGATCCGGTTATCGGGCTCAACGATGAGCTGGTTGATCTTTTCGATGGTCGCCTTATCACCCCATTTGATCGTAGCGGCTTTTTTCCAATCGATCGCAAACCGGCCGTCAACATCCTTGCCATACTGCATGTAGGTTGCAGCAAGCGAATCCCTCACCCAGTTGGTGAACTGACGGTACTCGTTGTTGGTGATCTCTGTGACATCCATCCAAAACCCACTGATCGAAGTTTGCTGATTACGGGAAGTAAAGGCATAGTTTACGTCTTCGTCGCTGGGTCCCATATGGAAGGTGCCTGGCGGAATATAGACCATGCCCGGAGGCTTGGTAAGGTTATAGGCGCTTGCAGGGGCTACCCCGTGCAGCTGTCCGTCGTCCGGCAATCCCTTACCGGATTTTCCACCTAATTTACAGCCGGCCATCAGGAAGATGGCGCAAAAAGCCGTTAAAATGGATAGGTTTTTCATTTTCATAATATTAAAGGGTATTGGGCAAAAAAATACTTTTGACAACATCTCGCTACAAGTTTAAAATTAATTTTTCGAATGTCAAAGCTTTCATCCGGACAATATCTTTTCAAAGGGTCGAATGGATTGACTCTAATTTAATTAAACGCGGGCAAGGCCGGATTATTGTGCAAACTAAATGGAATTTTATTCACATTTTCGAGGAGGCGGATTAGCGTAGATACTTCATTTACAGGGGGTTGACACGAATAATTTTCACATAGGAAGAGTTGGGGGATCTCCCCGACAGGCTTTCCGTGCAATAAGGGAAAATGGGTATTTTCCTGGTGCGAAGATTGAAAAACCCGGTAAGGAATAAGTTGACTTAGAAACTCCTTCCGGGTATTTTCCGGCTGCCTGGCGGTTATCACTATCTCCGGAATGATATACGTAAGGGCCTGATAGAGGGTTGCCCAAATGCCAAAAGAGCCCGGATAGCCGGTGACCGGTCGCGCGAGGGCAGCTGCCATCCGGCTGGAGCGGTCTGCCCAGTCCGGCTCATCAAAAACCCTGGATAGATATAACAGGTTGAGCGCCATCATCGAATTCCCCGAAGGGGTGGCCCCGTCATAGATCTCTTTTTTACGAAGGATGAGGTCGGTCTGTTCCTTATGCGTGAAAAAGAAAAAGCCGGTGGCCTCGTCGCCAAAATGATTGATGACCTGGAGCAGGAGTTCCCTGGCTTCTTCGAGATAGCTGCTGTCCCCCGTGATCTCCTGTAATTCCAGGAGGGCCGCGATGAGAAAGGCATAATCATCGAGAAAGGCGGGTATCCGGGCCGCTCCTTTATAGGAATGATAATAAAAATTAATGCCTTCTCCTTTCAGGTGGGTCCGGAGGAACTGCAGGTTGTTTACTGCCAGTTGCCGGTACTGTTCGTTCCCCAAAGCGGCGTAGGCTTTTGAGCAGGCAATATTCATCAGGGCGTTCCAGCCCAGCAGGATCTTGTCGTCCAGCGCGGGTGGGATGCGACGGGAGCGGTGTTCCAGGAGCCGTAGTCGGGCGGCTTCCAGCCGCGCGCGGTCTGCGGGACTGCTCTTCGGGGTGCTTTCCGGGGCGCCTGGTTCATCCGGGGCGCTTTCCGGGATGCCTGGTTCATCCGGGGGTATGTCCGGCCGGGTAAGGATATTACTCCCTTCCCAGTTCCCCTGGTCGCTGACCCCATAAGTGCGGCAGAAAAGTTCTGCATCTTCTCCCAACACTTTTTGGATCTCGGCCTTATCCCATACATAATATTTTCCTTCTATACCTTCGCTATCCGCATCCAGGGCAGAATAAAATGCGTTCTCGCCATTTGATAACTCCCTGTCAATAAAGGTCATCGTCAGTTCGATGGCTTCCCGGTAGCGCTCCTTGCCGGTAAGCTGCCAGGCTTCGCTCAAGGCGATAACCAGCAGCGCATTGTCATAGAGCATTTTTTCGAAATGCGGGACCAGCCATTCGTTGTCGGTCGAATAGCGGGCAAATCCACCCCCCAGCTGGTCAAAGATGCCGCCTGCGATCATTTTGTCCAGGCTGAGACAAGCCTGTGCAAGCGCCTCCGGGTCTTTGGTGTAATAATAATAGTGGAGGAGGTACCGGATCGAAAAGGTCTGGGGAAATTTTGGCGCGCCGCCAAAGCCGCCTTCCTGCTTATCCGCCGTCGCCAGCAGCTGGTTGCGGATCCTGGCCAGGGTGTCCGGGTTAAAAGGAAGATCGGGTGTATCGCCGGAAGCGGCTTCTCCAATGCCAAACGAGCCTCCACCGGCAACATGACGGGTAAGCGTGTCCGCCTGTTGTTCGACCTCCGCTTTTTTTTCCCGGAAAGAACGCGCCACGCCGGACAGCACATCCGTCCAGGAGGGGCGGTTGTAAACAGGGCGGGGTGGGAAGTAGGTCCCGCCGTAGAAAGGCCTGCCATCGGTCGTAAGGAATACATTCAGCGGCCAGCCCCCGCTGCCGGTGATAGCCTGTACGGCATCCATATAGATATGATCCAGGTCGGGTCTTTCTTCCCGATCGATCTTGATATTGATAAAATGCTCGTTCATGAACTGCGCGGTGCCGGCGTCTTCAAAACTCTCCCTTTCCATTACATGGCACCAGTGACACGCTGCATAGCCGATGCTGACCAGGATGGGCTTGTTCTCCTGCCGGGCCCGCTGCAATGCTTCCTCCCCCCAGGGATACCAATCCACCGGATTGTGCGCGTGTTGTAGTAAATAAGGGCTGGTCTCTTTGGCGAGTCGGTTCGGCATTACGATATCATTGATGGCCATGAGCATTACTCTATGCAAATTTCACGCTAGGCCGGATAGCGGGGATAAGTTTTTTATAGCCGGTAGGCTCTATTTTTTCTTTTCGGTAATCGCGAGGTATTTTTCGAGGGCGGAAACCATGGAAGGAGCCTGAGGCAGGGGGGCTTTGATGTCCAGGGTAAGCCCTGCTTCTTCCACTGCCCGGGAAGTATTGCTGCCGAAGGCGCCGATCTTGGTGCCGTTCTGTTTGAATTTCGGGTAATTGTCGAAGAGACTTCTCACGCCGCTAGGTGTAAAAAAGCAGATGATATCGTATTCGATCTGGTTGAGGAATTCCTTTATATCGTTGCTGATCGTCCGGTACATAAACGGAGTAGCGAATCCGCAATTGTTCAGCTTGAGCCAGTTGATGATCTCGTTATCCTGCTGGTTCTCCGAACAGGGGTAAAGGAATTTTTCGTTTTCCTTATGCTTGTTGATGACATCAAACATACTCTTGTTCAATCCGTCCGCCCCATAAAACACTTTGCGTTTGCGGTACAGGATAAATTTTTGCAGGTAGAGCGCGACAGCTTCCGTGATACAGAAATATTTGGTGTCCTGGGAAATGCTGATCTTCATCTCTTCACAGATGCGGAAAAAATGATCGATGGCGTTGCGACTGGTGAAGATGACGGCGGTGAAGAGGGCGATATCTATCTTTTGTTTGCGAAAGTCCTTGCATGGTATAGGTTCCAGCCGGATAAAGGGATGAAAAGCCAGCTCGACGTCGTATTTTCTGGCTAGCTCAAAATACGGCGACTTGTCTGTTTCTGGTCTGGGCTGAGTGATTAAAATCTTTTTTTTATCCTCGTGCTTAATCATGTGTGTACCCCTCTGGATTTTGCAAATTTAATACACTTTTTCCAAATATGTCAATAACACCTTGTAAATCAATAGAAGGGGTGCTATTTCGAAGGCGCAAAGGTACAGAAAAAAATAAAATGGTGTTAGTTTTATTTCATTGCGCACCGGGCGGTAGGCGGCCAGTATCCTATAGGACCATAAAACAAAGATCATTGCCAATGAGATAGTTATAAAAATTTCCCGCCATTCCTGGCCTGAAAAGATGATTATGATCAAGAACGGAAGCAGGAAAATTCCCAGCATTTTGTTCACCAAAAAGACGATAAAGATGTAAATATCGGTCGCCCGGGAGATAGAAAATACCCAACCGATAAATTTCAGCACCACGAATTTGACCAGGTAGATGGTCCCCAGCAGGGCTATGCAGTTCAGATAGAGGATCCAGAAACGGATGCCGGCGCCCAGTTGAGAATAATGGAACAGGAAGCAGGCATAGAGCCCGGCCGAGATCACGAATAGGATGTTTAGCAGCAGGGAAGGCAGGGGGGTCTGCAGAACCTGTTCCCGGATCTGCTGCTGTCGGAGCGATACCCGGAAAAACAGTGTCATCAGGTTATTGAAATATTTCTCAAAGAAGATCCGGATAAGCGCAAAATAGAATAAGATGGCTACGATGAGGTAGAAAAGACTATCCTTGGAGTTGGGATGATGAATCTCGAAGATCTCGACGACGGGCTTGCCGGTAAAATTGAAAAAGGGGTTTTGGGCGAGTACTTTCTCCCAGAAGTCAAGCGCATAGGGTACTGGTAGCGACACGGATGGTAGCGACGCGGATGCTGGCGGTGGCGATGCGGATACCGGCCGGCCCGACGATGGGGTAGAGGCGGAAACGGGTTTTGCTATTGTCGGGCTGTCCTTTGGGGCGGCGGCGGTGGTGGCGGCGGTGGTAGTGGCGGTGGTGGCAGCGGCGGCGCGGAGCGAGTCCCGGATAGCCCTGCGTGCCCTGGCGATGGAATCCCGGCGCACCGAGTCCCCGTGCGAAAGATGACGGACCGTACTGTCATGACGGGGCAGCGGCTGTACAACGACGCCTGTGTCGTGCGCCTGCACGGGCGGTCCTTGGGGCGGTCGGGTCGAATCGGTCTGCGCATGGAGGCCGCCGAATACCAGCAGACAGGAGAAAAACAGGAGTAAGAGTTTGGTCACGTTGCAAAAATAGGTTTACCGATTAGAAAAAGCTGACATATCCCAGGTGAATTTTTGTGTCATGAAAATCGAAAGGGGTTTCGCCTGTTCTCCCCACGGCAAGGGACATATTGAAAATCCCCGCTTTTGTTTCAAAAGCCATCCCAACGCCTGTACCCAGGAAAGTGCTGTTCAGGTTGTATTGCGGCACGTTATTCTTCGCCCACCCAACGTCCACAAAGGTGAACAGAAAAGAATTGAGACCGGTCAGATAGCGGTATTCGAACGTGCCCACCGCGTATTGGGAAGCGAGGATACTTTGTTCGTCGAATCCGCGCAGGAGCTTGTAGCCCCCGATCATAAACAGGTCGTTGCGGTAAGTATTCGGGCTGCCATATACTCCCGCGCTGAACCCGAGCTTGAACGTTGCGGCCCTGCCGATCGGGAAATAATGAGCGCCATCCAGCCGGACAAGAAATTGAAAAGAATGCAGTTTCACCGTGTCGTAGAGGCTGGCAAAATTGAAACCGCTGTCGGAGGGATCGGTCAGTCCGGCGATCTGGGCGTTCTCATGGACCGTTTTTGTGCCGGCGGAGCCAAGGAAATTCAGTTCGTTGCCGCGCCGGGGGTTGAACCGATAGTTTGTATTATTAAAGCTGTAGGTCACACCCAGGCTGGTCGAGCTGATATCCGCTTCGGGTGGAAGCGCATGAGAGGCAATGATAGCGGCGGTATCTACATTCAGGAGGCTGGAGGAGGCTTCCTGAAGAAAGACGGAGCCATTCTGATTGGCAGAAAAGGTATATTGAGCGCCGATGATCAGGTTGACGTTGATATAGGTTGAATCCTGCTTGTAAAGGTCAAACGATGCGTTCAGACCAAAGGGTGAATGGAAAATAAAAGGTTGCTGATAGAGCAGGTCCAGTCTTGGGGAGCCGGTCTGTAATTGCTGCCAGTCGAGCTTCATTGTCTCCCCGGTACCCAGCGTATTTTGAAGATTGACCGTTGCTTCACCCGTCACTACCACCTTATTACCGAGCGCGGGGTTATCGCTCGGGAGGAAGCCTACCAGCGCGTCGATCTGGCTGCTTTTTTTCGGCTTTAGATAGAGATTGATCACCGATCCTTCGGCCAGCATGGTCAGGCTCCAGGGCTGCTGTTCCTGCACATAAGGCAGTTCCAGGATCTTTTTGCCGATGATCTCCAGCCGGTCCTTCCGGTAAATGCTGCCGTTTGGAATATTCAGATAACGCTGGAGGAATTCATTAGAGATCCTGGCGGCACCGAATATGCGGATGCTGTCGATCTTGTACAGGGGGCCTTTATCCACTTTGAGGACGGCCGATACCTCGCCGGAATCTCTGAGCACGACGCTATCCAGCGCTATTTTTGCAAAGGGGTAGCCATTATTTTCCAGGTAGTCGAGCATTAATTGCTGCCGGAACCGGAATAGTCGCATATCCATGGGATGACGGGCGAAGGCCTTGTCATTCCAGGCCACGGCTGCCAGCAAGGTAGGATCCGTATGGCGGGTATCGATCCGCGCCCAGCGCCAGGCATCGCCTACGTACAGCCGAAGGCTGGCGCTGCTATCGCCGTAAGTGACGCTGTCAATGGAAGCCGCTACATATCCCCTTCCCTGGAGAAGGGGGAGCAAGTTGTAAATATATTGTGTGCAGATTTCCCGGGCCTTGAAAGAAGTAGTAAGGCGCAGCTGATTCCGGATAAAGAGCGAATCCTTATCGACGGAAATGATATGCAGGGAATATTGGGCCCAGCCGCTCAGCGGATGTAACAAAAGGATCAATAGCAGTAGTCGGCAGTATCCCCTTACCTTTAGCATTCGATCACCGGGAAGTTAACGTTGATTAATTTTGCTCCAATTTAAGAAACCCGAATGGCAGGCATTTATCTTCATATTCCTTTTTGCAGGCAGGCCTGTCACTATTGTAACTTTCATTTTTCCACTTCTTTACAAAGTAAAAACGATTTTATCCCTGCTTTATTGAAAGAAATGGAAGGACGCAAGGATTATATCGGGCTTTCGACCGTGGGAACGGTCTATCTCGGTGGCGGCACGCCCTCCCTGCTCGATCCGGTGCAGCTCGGGGCGATCCTGGACAGGCTGCGGGAAGTCTTTGTGCTGGAATCCGCGGCGGAGATCACGATGGAAGCCAATCCGGACGATATGACGGACTCCCGTATGGTGCAGCGCTGGCGAAAGGCGGGGGTGAACCGGCTTAGCATCGGCATCCAGTCCTTTTTCGGGGAAGACCTCCAGTGGATGAATCGCGCCCATAATGCCGTTCAGGCCATGGAATGTATCCGGATGGCGCAGGGGGAAGGATTTGACAATATCAGCATCGACCTGATCTATGGCGGCCCAACCCTGCCGGACGATCACTGGAAAAAGAATGTGGACCAGGCGATCGCCCTGGGGATCCCTCATCTTTCCTGCTATGCGCTTACCGTCGAGCCGCGGACAGCGCTGGACAAGCTGATCCGTACCCACAAAAGACAGGATGTGAGTCCGGACGACCAGGCCCGGCAGTTCATCCTGCTGATGGATTGGATGGAGAGGGCCGGTTTTGAGCACTATGAGATCTCCAATTTCGCCCTGCCGGGTCGCCGCAGCCGGCACAATTCTTCCTACTGGCGCGGTGAGACCTACCTTGGGCTGGGGCCATCCGCTCATTCGCATGATGGGGTGTCGCGGGAGTGGAATATATCAAATAATCAATTGTATATCAAGTCATTATTGGCAATCGGCTCCAAGATCTCTGCTATAACTGAAAAAGAGATCCTCACACCGGTACAGCAATTAAATGAGTATATAATGCTCTCGCTGCGGACTATGGAAGGGAGTGATCTGGGCTATGTGGCCGAAAAATTCGGCTCGGAAATAGCGGAAGAACTGGAAAAACGGGCGCAACGTTATGTGCAGGAAGGAAAAATGACAAACGAAGGAAAGCTATCATTGACCAGGGTTGGCCGATTATTAGCGGATGGGATAGCGGCGAACCTGTTTTTTGAATAGTTGGCTTTATAAAGTTGCCTTAAAACCTGACAACTCAGATACAATGTTTGCTGGTATAAATCTTGATTTCAAGGCACATTATAATATGCGGCCTAATTCCTCGTTCGTCAATGTGCCTAAACTTACTACGCCCCACAATGTTTTAGCAGCAGTTTCGAACTTCGCATAAGACTCTTTACGGATATTGGACTGGAAAAATATGAATGTATCTTTCTCAAAATAAAAGTTATCATCCCCGATCGATTGTTTCGCCGGGATAAAATAATAGGGAATACTTTGGTGTACAGAACAGCCATAGTGACTCCGGGGTACGGCCTGATTGTTTTGGGAAGTGGTTAGTGAGTGTATGAGATATAATTCTTTATCGTTTGTATGTAGGATAATCGAATATTTATCACGGGTCGAACCATCATCGTCAAATTTGTAATCCTTAATTCTAAGAATAAGGCCAGGCCTCCATTGCATAAAGCATCAGTTAAAGATTATCGATTTCCCCTTGCATCTGCATACTTTCAAAAGCAGATTGGGCAGCCATTTGCTTGATGGGGTCGTCTTTGATCAATTCCGCAAAATCAATAATGTGATTACTCTTTTTTCCGTAAACCTTAAAATTCAATTTAAGGTCATTATCTGAAACATATTTATGCCAAAGCGTATTCTCCTCATGAAGAAGATTAATTAATTGTTTCGCCGTATAAGTTCCAAAGCGGTCAATTACATTGTCTATAAGTTCCTTTTCATAAAGCGAAAAATCGCCTAGCGAGGGGTTGCCTTTAGGGCGAATAATTATTTGCGTTTGACCATTGAATCCATCAATTTTTTCTGTTTCTATGAACCCTTCCAAATTAATAGTCTCACCATTTTGCAAAATGGACTGGTCGTAGCGCAATTCATTATATAATTCTTCCGCTACAGGGCCCATTTCCCATACCTTATAATCCAACCAGGTTACAGAAACACCAGTGTGCATGTAGGCCGTCTCATCAATCAAATACAAAAGCTTTAAAGCTTTTGTCATGCTTAAATCTGGGATCTGCGTGCTTAGATAACTTAATAGATTCCCTATTTTGCTATTTAGTTGGTTTCGAAACATAACACAAAACTAATATTTTTAGTCAACTTATCAAGTTAAGATTTTGGGGTCATCGGCCATAAAGAAAAGGGGAAGGCGGCGAATCAGTGATGCCTGCGGTGGGCTTTCAGGTAGTTGATCCCCTGGGACACCGAGAGGATGAGCACCATCACGATGATGGCCATGGGTCCGAATCCTTGGAAGGAAAGAGGCATACAATCTTGTTTTACTGTCGGGAGCTATCGGGCTCCCTCCTTAGACAAGATACGACTCAATTTGTTTAAATCCCTGACCGGCTGTCACATTTTCCCACAAAATGCGGTAAATCATGCCGGCGATGGGGATTTCTGCTTTTATCTCTTTGTTAATCAAATGGATACATTTGCTGGCATTGTACCCTTCAGCCACCATGTTCAGTTCCAGCTGAGCGGTCTTAACGGAGTAGCCCTTCCCGACCATATTGCCAAAGGTCCGGTTCCGGCTATAAAGGGAATAGCAGGTCACCAGCAGGTCGCCCAGATAGACGGAGGCGGCATAGTTGGCGGGGGCCACTCCTACCTTGCGAAGAAAGCCGGCCATCTCATCGGCACAGTTGGCGATCAGTACACTGAGGAAATTATCGCCATATTCAAGTCCGTGCGCGATACCGGCCCCCAGGGCATATATATTCTTCAGAACAGCGGCATACTGTACGCCATAGATGTCCTGGTTGACAATGGTATTGAGGTATTCGGTCGTAAAGGAGTCCGCCAGTGAGCGGGTCGCCGCAGCATTAAGTCCGGAGAAGGTAAGATAGGAAAGCTTTTCCGCAGCAACTTCTTCGGCATGGCAGGGCCCCATCACGGTAAAATAGCTGGCGGGGTCGAGTTCGAATTCCCGGGCGAGGTATTCGTTCAGCAGCAGGTTTTGTTCGGGAAGGATCCCTTTGATGGCGGAAAGGACCAACTTTCCCCGGAAGGCATTTCTATCCAGTCCGTCCAGCGTTGACGCCATATAAGCGGAAGGAACGGCCATGATGAGACAATCGGAAGCGGCTATCACGTCCGATACCTTTCCGCTGAGTGACAGCAGGCTGGTATCGAAATAGACGGAAGAGAGATATTGGGGATTGTGGTGGCGGGCCTTTATATGCCGGATAATAGCCTCGTTCCTGATCCACCAGTTTACCGGATTCCGGTTATCGGTGAGGATCTTGGCTAACGCCGTAGCCCAGCTACCGCTGCCTATCACGCCAAAACGCATATGAGATCGATTTTGGATTATGCCGGCCTCCGACCGGCTATGAGGAATCAATTTTTGTTCCCTTCAAACAATTTGTCTTTCGGAACGACCTTGACAAGGGTGCCGCCCTTTAGTGTTTTACTGACAACGCTGTATGGCCCGGTGATCACCTGATCGCCTTCCTTCAGGCCATCGGTGATCTCGATATAATTGATATCCTGGATATCGGTTCGGACCTTCACCTTTTTAACGGTATCGCCTTTTTGCAGCACAAACACCACTTCGTCCAGATCCCCTGTCGATGCCGACTTGTTATCGTTCTTGCTGTTATCGTTGTTGTCACTGTTGCCATTGTTGCCCGAATTGTCCGTTGCATCGGTATTGCCCAGGACCGCATTATCCGTATTTTTCTCCCTTGTCGCTACCGCATTGATAGGGACGGACAGCACATTCGGATGGGTACGGGTCTGGATATCCGCGCTGGCGCTCATTCCTGGCCGGAAGGGAAAGCTCTTGGGATGTTTCGGATCGATAAGGTCTTTATAAGAATCCGGGGAAAGCCGGATATGCACTTTGTAATTGGTAACGTCGTTGGTGGACACCGTTGTAGTGGAGCCGGAGGCGGTCGATACGCTGCTGGCTATCTGCGTTACGATGCCACGGAACTTTCGGTTGTTGTAGGCGTCTACTTCGATCAGCGCGGAATCGCCCAGGTGTACTTTGGGGATATCGTTCTCGCCGACGTCGACGATGGTTTCTATTTTGCTCATATCGGCGACGCGCATCATTTCGGTACCGGCCATCATGGAGTTACCCACCACTCTTTCGCCTTTTTTTATGCTAAGCAGGGAAACGACCCCATCGATAGGGGAAACGACGGTGGTCCGGCTGAGGTTTTTTGCGGCGATGTCCAGGTTGGCCCGGGCGCTGGCTACCCCCGCCACATTGCCGCGCACGCTTTGCAGGGTGGCCAGGTAACTGGCCTCCGCGGTCTTAAAGGCGCTTTCGGCGGTCTCGAATTCGGAGAGGGAGACTACTTTCTGATCCAGCAGCTGTTTTTCGCGGTCAAGGGCTTTTTTATCCATTTCCATCGTGGCTTTCAGCCCGGGCAGCGTCTCGTCGAGATTGGAAACGATTGCCTGCTGCTGGTTCATCTGGTCGGCTGCCTGATCGCGCTGGGTCGTATAGATATCTGCATAGATCCTGGCCAGCTCCTGGCCTTTGTGGACGCTGTCGCCTTCCTGTGTAACGCCGAGATCCACCACTTCACCCGAAATATCGGGGCTGATCTTCACTTCTTTTTCGGGATAGACCTTGCCGCTGGCGGTGACTATTTCCGTAATATCCCTTTTGATGGCTTTTTCCGCAGAAACTTTTATTCCCTCTTCCTTGCCGAGCACCCCTGTTTTTTTCAGGACGACCAATAAAACGACGAGTAGTATGACACCTATGATGATCCGAAGTAATTGCTTATTCATGTTGTAGGTTATTCTTTTGATAATTTTATTCCCAGGCCTTTATAAAACTCCAGCACCTTCATTTTAAAGACATAGTCGAACTGGGAAGAAAGCAGGTTGATTTTGGCATTGAAATAATTATTTTGATTGGTTAGCAGGTCGATGGTATTCAGCATGCCCACATTGTACCGCTTTTGCGCAAAGTCATAACTCTTCGCGGTGGCGGTCACAGTGATCTTATTCGCCTCGAATTTCTGCAAGGCTGTTATAGCAGCCGTATAAGCCTGGTAAATATTCTCTTTCAGGGTGAGGTTGTCCTGGTCGCGCTGCATTTCCTGGTTGCGAAGATTCAGCTTCGATTTGGCGTAATTGGTCCGCAGGATGCCGTTATTCAGGATAGGGATGCTGACGTTGACCCCTATCGACTGGGCGAAGTAATTATTGATCTGCGTGAAATAGCCCGGCGCTTTTGTATCGACATATTTATATAGCGGCACCGGGGTGGTCACCGGTGTACCGCTGCCGACCACATGTCCGACC
>Ga0302179_10000803_pt1 | contig 19941 bp, 15 predicted proteins | sample I_Palsa_E3_1_FD_198788 | JGI IMG/M metagenome (GOLD analysis project Ga0302179, IMG submission 198788) | Peat permafrost microbial communities from Stordalen Mire near Abisko, Sweden - I_Palsa_E3_1 | ecosystem: Environmental > Terrestrial > Soil > Palsa > Peat permafrost | place: Sweden...
AGGCAGGGGTCCTGCCGTAGCCGGGGTCCCGCCGCGGGACGCCGAGCGGCAGGCCCCGCGCCGGGGTCTCGGCAAAATCCGTTTCCGCGCCGATCGTCATTATTTGTCTCCCCGAAAGCCCCGTCAAACCGGACATTACGTCACAAAAGTGAACGGCTTTTATGGAACGAGAGATCAGCGTGCCGTTCGTTCAATGCGTAGAAGACGCGGGTATACGCCGCGGGGTTTACTTTGCCCGGCATTGTTGCATTTTGCGACTATTTGGCTACGCTACGTCCGAGAGGGCAGTTGAATCAGGCCGGGAGGGTTTGATAGCGCAGGTCAGCGCGGCCCGTGGCGTCGTGACGGGCATGATGACCGTTCGCCCGGCGTAAGGCTGACGGGTGGTTTATGCCTCTTATTCCGCTTTCCCGGCAGGTAACATTTGGGTAAAGCGGTCTGGGGGTTGCAGTACGTAAGTGCGCAGACACCGATTCCATCAGGGGGGATAGGTGGCCGGTCAGTACCACTCTTCCCAGTTGTCGTAAGCGCCGGCCAGCGCCGCGCGGAATAGCACCGGCCGGTCGATCCTGGTGATGAATGTGCGCGCGATGGTTCCCTCGGGACGGGTGCTGACGCATTGCGCGTATACCGTCGTGTAGCCGGCTTCGGCCGCTGTCAGCCCGGCCACGGGAGTCCAGTTACGAGACTGGCCCAAAGGGATGGCGAACTCGGTGGTCTCGACGCCCAGCACCCGGTGCAGCCGCTCCCGGGAGACCTCGAGTTCCCGGCGCGCCTCACCGGCCTCAAGCCGGCCGAAGTCGGGGTGGCTAAGAGAGTGGCTGGCCAGGGTCACCCCGCCCTCCTGCAGTGCGCTCAGCCCCTGCCAGTCGAGCACGACCCGCCGGAAGGCCTCGTCCGAGATCTGCCCATCGGCCCACCCGGTGACCACGAACGCGGTGGCGGGAATGCCGTGATGGCGCAGCACGGGCAGAGCGTTGGTCAGCACGCTGGTTAGCCCATCGTCGAAGGTCAGCGCGAGCTGCGGCTTGTCGGGCTCAGCGATCACCTCGGCAGGGGTCGCAAAGCTCCAGCCATCGTCCACGGCCATCTGCAGGTGCCGTTCGAAATCAAGCGGGGTAACGTCGTTGTGCCCCCATTCCGGCGTTCCGATCGAGTGATACGCGAGAATCCGGCCTCTCCGGGCCGTGGCCGAACCGGCCGCAACGCGATGACGGGTGGCCAGGGCCCAACGCTCGAGGCGCAGCCTTCCCCCTACGGCACACTGGTGCGCAACATGACGAGGCCGGTAATCACCCAGCACCCGGCGAAACGATTCCATTCTCACGGTGCAGCCGTAACCGGTTGCCGATCCGGCGAAAAGGGCAAGCCGGCGGCGTCGAAGACCACGGAGATCACCTGGTCTTGCTCATCCTGCGTGAGCTGATGGAACAGAGGCAGAATGATGCTCGATGAGGAGAGACGCTCGGTCACCGGAAGGTGAGCGCCGTGTCCTCGGTCTGCATACGCCGGCTCCAGGTGCGCGGCCATGATCCCCCGGCGGGCTGAGACGCCGGCGTCGGCCAGCCGCTGCAGCAGCTCGTTCCTGGTCACGGCGAACTCATCGGGCAGCGTCACCCAGAAGGACTGGAAGTTCGTGGTGCCATAACCGGGATCAGCGATCATCCTTAGGCCGGGGATCTGGCCGAGCAGCCGCTGGTATCGCTGCGCCAGATGCCGGCGCCGGGTGACGATGTCACCGAGGCGGCGGAGCTGGACGAGGCCGATCGCCGCCTGCACGTCGGTCATCCGGTAGTTGTAACCGACCTCGAGGTAGTGCTCGATCACCGGCTGGTGCGTGGAATGCCGTGCGGCCGCGCTGACGTCCATACCATGCTCACGCAGGCGGCGCAGCCTGGCCGCCAGGTCCGGGTCGGGACTGATGATCATGCCTCCCTCGCCGGTAGTGAGCAGCTTGCGGGGATGGAAGGAGAACGTCGCCAGGCTGGCTCTCGCGCCGGCCGGCCGGCCGTGGTAGGTCGCCCCGGCCGCGCAGGCCGCGTCCTCCACGACGGTGATGCCGCGCGGATCGCACAGGGCCCGCATCGCGTCGAGATCCGCCGGGACACCGGCCTGGTCGACCAAGATCACGGCCCGCGTGCGCTCGGTCAGCAGCGGCTCCACCGTGGCCGGGGTGAGGTTCAGCGTCGCCGGGTCCACGTCGGCGAAGACGGCCTCGGCGCCGACGTAGCGTGCCGCGTTCGCGGTGGCGATGAAGGACAGCGAGGGAACCACGACCTCGTCCCCGGCGCGAACGCCTACCGCGATCATGGCCAGGTGCAGGCCTGCAGTGCACGAGGAGACCGCCACAGCGTGCCCGGAGCCCGTCGCCTCGGCGAACGCGGCCTCGAACTCCGCGACCCGCGGGCCCTGAGCAACCCAGCCGGACATGATGGCCTCAGCGGCCGCCGCTGCCTCCTCGGCACCGAGCAACGGGCGGATGACCGGGATCATCGCTGGCCCCGCCACCAGGCCACGAGGCGGGAGAGTCCCTCGTCCAGCCCTATCTCGGCCTTCCAGCCGAGTTGGCGTGCCGCGGCGGAGGTGTCCGCCAGTCGCCGAGTGACTCCGTTGACACCCCGCGGTGGCCCGAATTCCAGGCCCAGGTCGCTGCCCATGACCCGCTGCAGCGCCTCGGCCAGCTCGACCAGGCTGGTCTCGGTACCACTGGCGATGTTGAACACCTGGTCAGTGGCGTCGCTGGCTGCGGCCAACAGGTTCGCCCTGGCGATGTCCGCGGTATAGACGAAGTCCATCGTCTGCAAACCATCGCCCAAGATAAGCGGCGGCTGGCCCGACTCGATCCGCTCCATCCACCGGATCAGGACCTCGGTGTAGAGGCCATGGATGTCCATCCGCGGCCCGTACACGTTGAAGTAGCGGAGCGCCACGTAGTCAAGCCCGCGCATCGCATGGAAGCTGCGCAGCAGTCCTTCGTTGAACGTCTTGGCCGCCCCGTACAGCGTGTCGTTGTCGTAAGGGTGCTGGCGCTCGGTGGTCGGGAAGTGATCAGCAAGCCCATAGACGGACGCCGAGGAAGCGGCGACAATCTTGCGGACGCCGACGTCGACGGCCGCTTCGACGACTTCATAGGTACCGTCCACCAGGACTTCCAGGGCCAGGCGCGGCTCGGAGGCGCATTGCGTGATCCGGATGGCGGCCTGGTGGAATACGACGTCTATCCCGCTCATGAGCCGGCGCACCAGGGCCGTGTCGCGGATGTCTCCCTCTTCCAGGCGGACCCGGCCGCTGTCCAGCGCACCGGCCAGGTTCTCCCGGCGCCCCCGGACGAGGTTGTCCAGCACGATGATCTCACCTGCGCCAGCTGCGACAAGCTGGTCGACGATCGTGGATCCGATGGTGCCGGCTCCGCCGGTTACCAGGCAGCGCTGTCCTGCTATCACAATGTCTCCTCGATGATGCGTACGCGTGAGAATGGATCAAACACCGCGCAGTTCCCTTCGGTGCCACCGTCGCCTGTCATTCAGGTGGCGGACGACGGCAGAGAAGATGAACGGCTGGAGGTAGGGCATGACGGTCGGCCCGATTCGGCGGCGCAGCTTCAAGGCGCGGTAAGCGCTGAGGCGGGCGGCGTCCGGCCAGCAGTCGAAAGCGAACGCGATCAGCGCCTCCACCGGCACGGTGTCGGTCCGGTGCCGGTCATACGCCCGGGTGGCCGACCATAGGGCCTCCCTGGCCAGCCGGCGGTGCACGATCCGCGAGAGCCCGGCCGCATCGGGAAGTACCTCACCACAGCACCTGAGTACGGCGTCGTGTGCGGCCCTCAACTGCCTGAGCGTCACCAGGCGGTTGCTGAGCTCCAGCGACATGTTGTTGTCGTGCCAGCGGTGGAAGGCCTGGTCAGCGTGGATGTACCCGACATCGGCATGAGCCGCAAGCCGCATCCATATTTCGTGGTCCGCGGTGTGGTACAGCGCGGGGTCGTAACCGCCCAGCTGGTGCTGGAGGGACGTACGCACCACGACTTCCGGGGAGACGATGCAGTTACTCGCTTCCCTGAAGCGCCGCTCGAGCCACCGGTGGCCTGGCCAGATCGTCTGAGAGCGGCATCTTGTCGTGGGGGCCGGCAGCTTCTCGCCGTCGCGGAACTCCACCGCATGGCCGTAAACGAAGCCAACCTCTGGGTGCGCATCCATGAGGTCAGCTGCCCGGCGCAGCGCCCCCGGGGCGAGCCTGTCGTCAGCGGATATCAGAACGCAGTAGTTCCCGTCCGCCCAGTCGAGCAGGCCTTCGTTGTACGTTGCGATGTGGCCCCTGTTGACAGGATGAACCCGCACCTCGATCCGGTCGTCAGCCGCAGCCAGCTTCCGTGCGGTCTGCGCGCTGTCGTCTTGTGATGCGTCGTCGATGATCAGCACGCGCACGCCGGTGCCGGGCTGGTCATCGAGAATGCTGCTTACGCATTCGCTGAGAAACCGGCCGTAGTTATAACAAGGGACGACGACGTCGATCCGGCTCATGCACCGCTTCCCTGGCCAGCTAGTTCGAGGACCGACGACGCCGCCTGGCCCGGCTGGCTTCCGCGCAGCTGTACCGGCGTCCCATGCAGCGCGATACTGCGCGACGCCGCCTCGAGGATGTCAAGGACCCGGAGGCCGGAGCGGCCGTCGGTGAGCGACGGCCGGCCAGTGCGTATGCAGTCCGCAAACTCCTCGACCACGCCGGCCAGGGCCTCACGCTCAGAAAGCGCCGGAGACACCAGGTCACCGGTCCGGTAGGAGACGAACGCCTTCTCGCGGTCCTCGGCCCCGGCGTCCTGCGCGGGCACCAGGTCCACGCCCCGGTCGAAGACCGTTACCCGCTGCATCCGGTTGAGGTCGTCCCACAGCAAGGCCCGCTTGGACCCGCCGATCATCGTGGTCCGGACCTTGGTGGGCGACAGCCAGTTCACGTGAAAATGAGCGATCGCCCCGCCCGTCAGCTGAAGAGTCACGAATGCGACACAGGATCGCCCGGTGCCGATCGGGTCCGCCCCGTGCGCCGCCACCGACAGCGGTTGGACCCCCGGCGGAAGGATCGACTCCAGAATCGAGATGTCGTGCGGGGCAAGATCCCACAGCACGTCGATGTCGGGCTGCACCAGGCCCAGGTTGATTCGCACCGAGTCGAAGAAATGCAGGTCCCCGATCTCGCCCGAGTGCACAAGCTCCCGGATCTTGCGGACGGCCGGGGTGTAGCAGAAGGTGTGATCGCACATGAGCACCAGGCCAGCGCGATCCGCCTCCCCGACCAGCCGGAGCCCGTCGGCGTAGGTGGCGGCCAGCGGCTTCTCGATGAGCACGTGCTTGCCCGCCCGCATGGCCGCGAGCGCTATGTTCAGATGGGTGCCGGCCGGAGTCGCGATAGCGATGGCATCGACCTGCTCATCGGCCAGCACGACGTCCAGGTCATCGGTCGCGCCGACGGTCGAATACGGTCCGAGCACCCGGACTGCGCGGGACTTGTCGATGTCGCACAGCCAGGTAAGCCGATAGTTCGGCGAGCTGGCGAAGTTCCGCACGAGGTTCGGCCCCCAGTAGCCCGCGCCCACCACCGCGAGGCCGATCGGCCGCTGTGGTCTGCTGACGTCGCGCTCAGAACTCATGGCACTCCAGTCTGGTTAAGGCATGATCGAACTGCGCCGCTGCAAATTTCTGGCCGCACCTGCGGGCCGGAAGAAACGCGCCACACCGATACGCAGCGCGGACGGCCCTCCAGGTCCCCTTCTCGCCTGGCGTCCAACGAATGTTAGACGCATGACCCCGCAAAAGTGTTTACATCGGCTGATATCCGGCTGAGAGAGCATTGCTCAGATCCATGCCGGGTTCATTTTGAGCATGTGCTAGCCGCGTACCGGCACAGAGTGCCGCAGACGGGCCCCCGCCCGGCGCCCGAGATCGACGCCGCGGATGCCGGCCAACAGTGCGTTCGCATGGAGCACTCCGGCCGCGCGGCGCCTCGAACTCTCCGGACGGGCCGCCACATCCTCGCATATCTCCATAACGCGGTCGGCCGCCGCCTCGTTACTGAAAACGGCGAGCGCCGTCTTACGGCCGAACTCCCCCAGCTCGGGCCAGCGGTCGCGCTCGCGGGCGAGCTCACCGATGATCGCGGCCAGCCGCGGGGCACCGTCGCTGCCGTCGCCGAGTCCGTAGAAATTGTGGTGCAGATACTGGGGCATGCTCTCTGGCGTCAACGTCTCCCAGTAACCTCGTTCGCCCTGGATCACCACGGGCTTGGCGAACGCCATGCCCTTCTGGGCCGACGTACCCATGCCGAGGACGATGTCGGCGGCGACGTAGGCCTCCCGTGGATCCATCAACGGACCGGTGAGCGTGACCGCCTCGCGGCCCAGGCGCGCGTTCATCGCGCCGGCCGCGTCCTGCAGCTCTTCGCGGCACGGCCCGCCACCGACGATCAGCAGGCGAAGGTTCAGCGCTGGATCCACCAGGCCCACGGCCGTGATCGCCGACAACAGGCCCTCGCGCTTAAGGTCAGGGGAGAGCCGGCTCACGATCATCGCGGCCAGCTCGTCATCGCGCAGCCCGAATCGCTTGCGCGCCGGGCCGCTATCGGCAACGGGTGCGTTCGCGTCGGTATCGACAGGGCAGACCACGGTGTATACGTGGCTACGGCCGCGACCGCGCTCGAGGTCGAGCTCCTGCGTGTAGCCCACAATCATCGGCAGGTTCCGCGGCACGAACGGGGGTATCTCGACGGAATAGACCGTTGACAGCAGTGGCGTGCCCCTCCAGAGGTGCGGCCCGGATGCGGCCTCCAAGGTCGGCAACCATTCAAACGCATGTATCAAGTCGATCTCGCGCTCGCGGACCAGTGCATTCAGCTGCCGGATACCGGCGACCGACGGTCGTTGGCCACGTGGCGCGGTCGGCACCCACTCAAGTCCCAGTTCCGCAACCCGCTCCCGCAACGGGCCGTCAGGCGAGTAGACGATCACATCATGCCCGCGCTGTTTGATCAGGGAGCCGATCTCGATCGCATTGATGTGACTTCCGCCGATGTGGAGCCCGTACAGGCTGATCAGGATACGCACCAGTCCTCCATTCAGTCGGTCTATGCCGCTGCTGGCCCAGGCGCCACCACGCTCAGCTGTCTTCAGTCACGCCCCAGAGGAGGCTGGATGCGCAATTCAGGAAATAACAGTACCTGCCAGGCGACGGTCCGGTGAGAGGTACATGGTCGAGCACGTCCGGTGATCAGCCGCTAGGTGCCCGGCTCTTCCGTCATCGCCAGCAGGCCCGCTGACTCGGTGAACAGCTCGCCGGTCTCAGGGCATCGCCACTGTGAGTCTCCTACCGGCGCCAGCGTCACCCCAGCCCGGCCGACCCACCCGATCCTCCGCGCGGGCATGCCAGCGACCAGGCCGAAGTCGGGAACGTCCCGTGTCACTACGGCGCCGGCGGCGATGAGAGCCCACCGGCCGATCTCGACCCCGGCCAGGATGACCGCCCGGGCGCCGACCGATGCCCCCTCGCGGACCACGACACCCTCAGCCTCCCAGTCCGCGGGCCGCTTCAGCTGCCCCGTCACGCCGACCGATCGCGGGTACACGTCGTTCGTGAGCACGGCCGAGGGACCGATGAAGACGGCGTCCTCCAGGCGGGCAGGCTCATAGACGAGGGCGTAGTTCTGCAGCTTGACGTGGTCCCCGAGCACGACGCCCGGACCGACGTAGGCACCTCTCCCGATGATGCAGCCACGCCCGATCCGCGCGTTCTCGCGGACCTGGGCCAGATGCCACACCTGCGTGCCGGCCCCGAGTTCTGCTCGCTCGTCTACGTCGGCGGTGGGCTGCACGCCGATGCCGGGCACGGCTGCATGCCCGTCACTGTCGGGTTGCATGTTTCCTCCCCGGGATGGACCGCCAGCAGGTCACTGTCCGTCGACGTTCTGGTGCCTTGTGGTGTACCACCCAAAGTGGGTCCTTCGGGTCGATCCCGCAGGAACTGTTTGCCCGGGCAGTGGCGCCACGTAAGCTGACCGCGTGGACTCAGGACTGGCTCGGCGGCACTGGGACGACTGTGCAGCCTGCTTACCGGGATGATTACTGGGCCAACGATACGCTCCCTTTGCCGGTCTTCGACGGGCGTCCCGTCATACGTGACCGGCGGGTCCAGATTCCTCCTCGCCAGACACCGGGCCCTGAACCCCAGAACTGGGTGACCCGCGTTTATTCGGGGTTGCGCGACCCCGTTTACCGTGGCAGTTACGCACTGGTCGCGAACACCATGGGGACGAGCGTCATCGGCGCGGTTTACTGGGCGGTCGCGGCCCACCTGTACAGTCCTGAGGACCTGGGCCGCGCTACGGCACTGATCTCCGGGCTGATGCTGGTGGCAACCCTCTCCCAGCTCAATCTGAGCAATACGCTGATGCGGTTCCTGCCCCAGCTGGGGGCTATGTCGGCCAGGCGTCTGATCAACGCCACCTACCTGGTGAGCACGGTCACGGCCGTCGCCGGGAGTGTGGTATTCGTCACCGTCCTGCCGAGACTCAGTTCCGAGTGGCGCTTCGTGGGTGATTCAGCCTTTTTTGCCGTCATCTTCGCCGTGTCGGCTGTCGTCTGGGAGATATTTACCCTGCAGGACGCAGCGCTCGTAGGTCTCCAGCGTCCCGTTGCCGTCCCGATAGAAAATGTCGTCTACTCGCTGGCGAAACTGGCATTGCTGGTGGTCGCAGCACGGGTACTCGGCTCGACAAACATCCTGTTCTCCTGGATTATCCCGCTGATTTTCCTGATCCCGGGCATTAACTGGCTGATCTTCCGCCGCTGCCTGAAGGACCGGAGCCCATACGACATGGTCCCGCGAATGCGAGCCCGCCAGTTCGCGCGCTTTGCCTCCGTCGACTATGGCGGCGTGATTTGCAGCCAGATCACCGCGAACGCCCTCCCGTTGCTGGTCATATCCATCCTGGGCCCAGCCGCGGCTGGCAGCTTCTACATCGCTAGCTTGATTACTTCCGGTGTGGCAAGTGTGGGAATCAGTTTTGCCACGGGGCTGATGGTAGAAGCCACTGCGGCCCCTGAGCGGCTGCCGCAGATCACCCGGGGCGCGCTCAAGAGATGCGTGCTTACCATGGGCCCGGCGACGATTCTGCTGGTCTTCGGAGCACGCTTCATCCTGAAGGTTTACGGGGGCAGTTACATAGCGCAAACCGCCGTGCTCTTCGAGTTGCTGGCCCTGACTCTTCTTCCCTTCTGCATTGAGACCATTGCTTACTCGCTCGACCGTATCGCTGGCAAGCCCAGTCGCTCGACGCTAAGTCAGCTCGCTATCGCGGTTCTCTCGCTTGGCGGCAGCTGGCTCCTGTTCGGGCGGCTCGGGATCAACGCCGTGGGCGTCGCGTGCCTCGGAGCCGATACCGCCGTAGCGCTCGTGCGCCTCCCGACGGTGCTGGCCGCTCTCCGGCGGCGTCCGGGTGTGACAGCCCGACCGGCCAGTGCAGCTCAGCAGGCCGCAGTGCCGGGGCCGCGCGCCCCGGCCCGCCCGCATCGGCTCCCCGAACGCCGGAATTACGCCGGGCGGCACCGGGCCGGCTAGGCCTCAGTAACAGGTCAACAATAAGAATCTGCGCAGCGTCAGGTAAGCGGGCCGCGAGGCGTGCATGCTCGAGGGCGAACGAGCCCGCGGCGTGTGTCGTTTATTGAGGCGGGCCTGAGTTCGCCAGGGCCGCCGCGGGCGCGGAAGCTACCCGAGCGCGCGCCCGACGGCGTTGGCCACCCTGGCCTGCTGCTCGTGCGTGATCTGCGGGTAGAGCGGCAGCGAAAGCAACTGCCCGGCGGCCGCCTCGGCGACCGGGAAGTCGCCGGCCCCATAGCCAAGGTGCCGGAAGGCCGGCTGCAGGTGAACGGGCACCGGGTAGTGGATCCCGGCATAAATTCCTTCGTCGTGCAGGCAGCGCAGGACGTGGTCCCTGCGCGGTACCCTGATCGCGTATAGATGCCAGACGTGCTCATTGCCGGGTGCGGTCCGGGGGAGAATGACCTCGGGCAGGTGAGCGAGCAACTCGTCATAACGGCTCGCTGCCTGCCGCCTCGCCAGGTTGCCCGCCGCGAGGCCGCGGAGCTTAGCCCGCAGCACAACCGCCTGGAAGGCGTCGAGCCGGGAATTGAACCCGATAGTGACATGCTCGTAGCGACGCTCGGATCCGTGGTCGCCGAGCAGCCGAACCCGCCGCGCGTGCTCGGCTGACTCGGTCAGCACCGCCCCAGCGTCGCCATAGGCGCCGAGATTCTTGCCGGGGTAGAAACTCACCCCGGCGAGCAAGCCAAACGAGCCGGCAGGCCGGCCACTCTGGGTTGCGCCATGAGCCTGGGCGGCGTCTTCGATAATCACGGTCCCGCGCCCGGCGGCGTCGGCGACGGCGCCCATCGGCGCCATCTGGCCGAAGAGGTGCACCGGGATCACCGCCCCGGTCTGCTGGCTCAGGGCTGCCTGCAGGGCGCCCGGATCGAGCAGCAGGTAATCGGGGTCCACGTCAGCGAACGTCGGCCGGGCGCCCGCGCGGACCACGGCCTCCGCAGTAGCGACGAAGGTGTTCGCCGGCATGATCACCTCAGCTCCGGCGGGAACCTCGGCCGCGCGCAGGGCAAGCTCGAGCGCATCCGTGCCGTTGGCCACGCCGACGCAGTGCGCAACGCCGGTGAAAGCTGCGTAGTCTCGCTCGAAGGCGGCTGCCACTTCGCCCTTTACGAAGGCGGTGCTGCTGATGACGTCATCGAAGCCTGCCTGGATCTCCGCCGCCACCTGGGCGTGCGCAGCCCGCAAGTCCACCAGCGGTATCGCCGTCATCACATCTGCCTGGTCGCCCACCATCATCCCTCACGCCTCGCCGCAACCACCATTACCCGTCTCTCACGGAGGGCCGGCACCACTGCTACCAGCCCCGCCAGCAACGTGCCGCCGGCCAGGGCACTGCCCCGGGCCTCCCGGCATCCGCCACGGCACCCATGTACAGTGACTCACTGCCGGCCCAGCCCGGGCAGGAAACGCGCAATCGTGACTTTCCCCACATCGCGAAGGCGAGGCCGCGGCCGCTGGAGCAGATGGCTGGACCAAGGATACCTGTGGACGGTCGTTGGCCAGCCTCACTGATTCCCGCGAAAACGCTTCAGCACGTCACCGCCAGCCCAGGAAAAATCGGACTCGAAGTCAGCTATCGCCCCTCATGGTGCTATTCGGACACAAGATAATCACATGAAATTCGTGGAAAAATCTCAGTTAGAGCCCAGATATGCGTCGCCCATTATAGGCTCCGCCTACTGGCGTAGGCATGGAGCCAGCCGTCCTTGGCTGTCCCCCGGCCCGCGCCGTCGTCGCGCTTGTGGTCGGTGGGCACGGCGCAGTGCCGGCGTCCGGGTGATATCGCGGAACCTGGACCTCCCACAAGACGGTGCAACCTGAATCTCCTGCAGGACAGGAGTCGCGGAATGCGTTATGGGCCTGAGAAACTGAGGAGGCGTCGTGGTGTTCGGCATGTCGAGGGGCCGTAGCGGGGGCCCGGATGTGATCCTGATCGATACGACCTGGGCCAGCGTTGACTTCCTGGCTCACCAGTTGGTCAAGCGCGGACTGCGCGTGCACGCGTTCACGCCGCACCTGCACCGGCCGCGTTACCTGCGGGTTACTAGCTATCCTTACACGTCTTTCGTCGAGCAGCCGCTAGAAAAAGAGAGCTCTGATTCTTTCCGGGCCATGGTGGAGAGGATCGACCCGGCGTGCATAATGCCGTGCACGGACCAGGCGCTGTACTGGATGTGGGATCAGCCTGACCACATCCAGCGGCTGTGTCTCCCGGATGTTGCCCCCGCCGTCAGGCCGCTGCTGCTGGATCGTGCCCTGCTGCTGGAGGAGGCGGCCGCCTGGGGGGTGCCGGTTCCTGAGGGGATGCCGCTCGGCAGCCGTGCCGACTGTGACGCGGCCATCGCCGCAGGGTTGCCGGTCATGGTCAAGTCAGGCAGGTCTGTCGGGGCCTTGTTCGTGGCGCTGTGCCGCACGCCCGAGGAGGTCATCGAGGCGTTTGAGCGGTTCGCCCCGCAAGGCGCGTCGGTGACGGCGCAGCACTTCTACACCGGCCCGACCTACATGGCAGGCGCCTTGTTCGTGGATGGCGAGGCGGTGCATCTCTATTCTGGCGAGAAGACGGTCATGTGGCCGAAGCTGACCGGCTATGCCTTTGAAATGCGGTCGGCAAGCGAGCCGACCCTGTCGCAGTTGCAGAAGTACGCTGAATCGGTGTGCAAGCAGCTGGGGTGGACCGGGATGGCGGGGCTCGATTTCGTCCTGGGCGAAGACGGCGAGTTCCGGTTCCTTGATTTCAATCCCAGGCTGTGGGGTTGCGCCGACGCCACGCTGTCGGCCGGGGTCGACCTGTATGACGGGCTGGCCCGCTGGATCCGCGACGGTAACGCCGGTCCGCCGACCAAGCCGCGCCCGGGAGTCGTGCACCGAGTGTTCCCGAAGTACGCTTTCGAGCCGTCCGGGATGAGCCCGTGGCAACGGCTCGGCGGCCTGCGCGACGCGCCGTGGGATGCGCCGTCCTTCATCATCGGTGAAGCACTCGTAGAACTACGTAACCGCGTCACGGCCCGGATCGCCAAAGCGCGCCAGCGCTGACCCGGACAGCCGATCAGCCAGCCTGGCCATGAGGGCCGGGCCTGCCATCCGTGAACGGGAGGCTCGGGTGCCCCCGGCCCTGTAAATTTTACAGGACACCGGGAGGATGACTGTGGGATACCCAGGCACCATGCCGCCGGCGGCGCGACGAGCCGAAGTGCTTGACGTCCTGGCGGCAGCGGTCGCCGTGGCGTTGCTTGCCATGGTGCAGGAACACGCCTCGGGGCTGCCGCGCGTCCTGCTGGTGCTTGGATTTACCTTCTTTGTTCCCGGACGGGCCATCATCACCAACTTTCCGCGGATGGCGCGCTGGTCGGATCTGGGTGCGTCCATGCTTGTCAGCCTTGGTGTCCTGGCATTCCTAGCTACCGTCACGCTGTGGGCTCACTACTGGCATCCACTGGGCCTGTTCCAGTTCGAGGCCGTGCTGAGCCTGGGCGGGCTGGCGGCCGGCATCGTCCAACGGCGAAGGAACTCATGACAGACAGCGCACCGACCGGCAACGGTGACCGCCGTTCCGAATGGGAACCTGACGACGGAGGGGCAGCCGCCCGGGCAGCTTCGTCCAGTGCCAGGCATCGGACGCTGGATCAAGCCGGGCATCAAGCCGGGGCCTACCCGCGGCCATCCGAGCCCACCAGGCGTGCGGTGACGCCGCTGCCCGGCGCGGATGCGCCGACGACTGTGTTGCCTGCCGTCGCCCCGCGCCGGACCACCACCATCCATGTCTCTGACGTGGCCCTACCGGTCAGCATCGCGCTGTGGGCGATCGGGGTGAGCCGGACGAAGGCCACTACGCTCGGGCCTTTCGGTCTTCCGGCGCAGCTGCCGGTCGTCTTCTACGCCGGAGTCGCTCTCCTCGTCCTGTCGGCTGTGATCGAGCTCGCTGTCGAGCATCCATCACGGTGGCGGATGGCTCTGCACTCGATCGGGCTGGTGGTCATCCTCTATGGGACCGCCCCCTTGGTGTACCCGGAGGGGCGCTACTCCTGGCTCTACAAGACCATCGGGGTGGTCCAGTACATAACTGTGCACGGCCAGCTGAATAGCCACATCGATATTTACCAGAATTGGCCCGGTTTTTTCGCTCTCGCTGCCTGGTTCGGAAAAGTGGCAGGCGTAGGTTCCCCGCTTGCCTATGCGAAGTGGGCTCAGCTTGTATTCGAGCTCGCCGCCCTTCCCCTGCTTTACCTGATCTACGACGCGCTCCCGCTGTCCTTCCGGCAGCGCTGGATGGCGCTCCTGCTTTACTCGGCCGGCAACTGGATTGGCCAGGACTATCTCTCGCCCCAGGGCCTCGGTACGGTTCTCTCGCTGGGCATCATGGCGATAACGATGCACTGGCTCTACACGGGCAACCGAGCCCCGTTCGTGCCGCGGCGTCGGTGGCTTCGGAGGAACCGGGCGAGCGAACGGGAACAGGCAGACAATCAGGCCGCGGTCTCCATGCAGGAGGTTAGGGAGGCATACCAGGCAGTGAGGTCCGATCAGGGGCCGCCCGGGATCGATGGCGTCACGATCGCGGATTTCGAGCAGCGCCTGGCGCAGAACCTGCAGAAAGTTTGCGATCAGATGCGTTCGGGGGACTACCGCCCGGCTCCCGTCCGTGCCGTGTCGGTACCCAACGGGGGCCAGGCCGGGATCAGCGGCGTCCCCACGGTCAGCGACAGAATCGCCCAGGCGGTGGTGGCACGGAGGCTTAAGACCCGCCTGCTCCAGATGCGCCGCGCCCAAGCTGATGGCCACGCTAACCTGCCCGCAGGCCAGGAGCCAGGTAACTGGGTCATCATGCTCGACACCCGGGCGGTTTCCGCCAACCTCCGGCCCGATCTGATGCTCAAGGTGGTCGCGGCGACCACTGACCAGAGGTGGGTTGTCGATTATGTGAGGCGGTCCTTGAACGTGCCGCTGCAGCGACCCCACGGCTCGCTGGGCACCAATGACGTCAGCATGCTAGCGGGATCTCCGCTTTCACCGGTATTGACTGAGCTGGTCCTCTACTACGCCTTCGACACCTGGATGGGACATGACTTCCCGGACGTCAGGTTCCAGCACCGTCCGGATGCCGTCGCGGTCCACTGCACCAGCGAGCGGCAGGCGCGCTCGGTGCAGGCAGCGATCGGGCGGCGACTGGACGACGTGGGATTGAAGCTCAGCCCGCACAGCATCCGGATCGTGCCCGGCCAGCACGGCGGCACCGGAGCGGCGTACGGCAGGGCGCAGTCCGATCTCTCCGCCGCGGCGGCTTCCGGGTATCGTTACTCGGCTGCGGAGCAGCGTCGCCTGCGCGCCAAACCATCACCGGATCTGCTCGTACCCCCCAGGCGTCGCACCGCGTTCCTGGTGACCATCCTGTTCCTCTACTTCGTGCTGGTATTCACCCATGAGCTGTCGCCCTACATCGTCGCCGTCCAGTTGGGAGTCCTCGCCGCCGCGCGTCCGCTGCGACCACGCTGGCTGCCACTTGCTATGGTGGCCATCGCGATCGGGTTCCTGCTGCCGCGCCTTTCGTTCGTCGAAGACCAATACGGCCTGCTGAGCTCACTGGGCAGCTTCTTCTCGAACGTGGCGCCCCCGTCCTCCGCCGCCTCCTCCGTCACGGCAAGCATCCCGGCCAGCCAGTTGCTGATCCAGCACTGCGCGGACGGGCTGTCCGTGACCATATGGCTTCTCGCTCTGGTCGGCGCCTGGCGGCGCCGGCATTCAGGGCGGATCGTGCTCGCCCTGGTTGTCCTTACCTACTCGCCCGTCCTCGTTCTGTTCGGGCAAGCGTACGGCAACGAGGGGATCTTGCGGGTCTATCTCTTCTCTCTGCCGTGGGCCGCCGCCCTTGCCGCCGCAGCAGTCGAACCGGGGACCCTGTCCCGCAAAATGGTGCCACGCCTCCGTGCGGCCACCGGCGGCGTCGATTTCTCATGGGTCAAGCCTGCCCTGCGCTGGCTACGCGCCCCGGTGGCGCTGTCGATCGTCCTCGCCCTGTTCTTCGTGGCCTTCTTCGGGGATGACGCCTTCGACACCTTCCCTAAAACGGAAGTCGATTCGGTCTTCTCCTTCCTGCAGACTGCACGTCCGGGCCCTATTTATTTGGCAGAGGCCAATGCTCCCACTGAGGATACGGCCCGGTACGATCTTTTCCCGCTGAACAACATCTTCGGCTCCATGGGCGGGGCGCCGCTGGTAAACCAAGCTACACCTGGCATCGCCAAGCTGATCGCCGAGAACTCCAGGACGTACACGCAAGGCCGGGAACCTGCTTACGTGCTGATCGCGCCGAGCATGGTGCCGTACAACAACGCGTATGCGCAGGCGCCGCCCGATAGCTTCAAGATCCTGCAGACGTCCTTGGCGCGCTCGGGGGAATGGAAGCTGATTGTGAACTCCGGCGGTACGATGATCTACGAGCTTCCGCCTGCCGCGGGTTCCTGAATCCGCGCGTCGCGTTGCGCCGCGGGCCGGCGCCGCGGCGACACGGGCGACACGGCGGCAGCGCACCCCGGCCGACGGTAAGATCTGTGCGCAGACTGGCCGGGCGGTCCGCGTAGGCCACGACACAGAACCAGGGTGACCTCATTCCACACATGGCCCCCTCTAGGCCCCGCGCGGGTCGGAGTAGAGCACGGCGGACCGGACTCTCCAAGGTGTTGAGGCTGGGTGCCAGACGGTCGTGGCTGCTTGTCGCCGTCGTTGTGGTCATCGTCGCGACAACCGTCACGTGGGTACTCCAGGAACCGTCCACCAGCCCGGCCGTCCGTACTCCGGCCGTCCGTACTCCGGCCGTCCGTACGCCGCTGCCGGCCGGCGTGCCCGGCGACTGGGCGCTCAAGTTCGACGATGAGTTCAACGGCACCAGCCTGGATACGGCCAAGTGGTCGACCGGCTGGTATGGTTCGGGCGTCACCGCTCCGGTCAACAGCGACGAAGCGGACTGTTACGATCCGGCCCAGGTTACCGAAGGCGGCGGGGCGCTCAGCCTGACTCTTATCAGGAAGAGCGAGAATTGCGGCATAGCCGATCCCCTGTACGCCGCTGGCCTGGTAAGCACGAGAGGCAACTTCAGCTTCACGTACGGTTTTACCGAGGCGCGGGTATGGCTGCCCGGTACGCCGGGAGACCCAGACCACGTTGCCAACTGGCCTGGCGTATGGACCGATGGCCAGAACTGGCCAGAAGACGGTGAAATCGACATCGCCGAAGGCATCAACGGCCAGGTGTGCGCGCACTTCCATAACGCGGCAAATTCTTCCGAAGGTCTAGGCGCCGGTGGCGAATCCGGCTGCCCAGGCGGGATTTATACGGAGGGCTGGCATACCTTTGCCGCGAACTGGGAGCCTGGAATCATCACCTATTATTATGACGGCGTCGATGTCGGAAGCGTGACCTCCGGGATTACTTCCGCGCCGATGTTCCTGGTCCTGGACTATGCGGCTGAGCGGTCCGGCCAGGCGCCTGCCACGATGAAGGTCGATTACGTGCGAGTGTGGCAGCATCCGTAGCCGCAGGCGGGCCTCGGCACGGTGCGCGCCGGCATCCGCCCGGCGGCCACCAGCTCTTCGATCACGTGTGCCGTTCCAGCTGGCCCAGCCGGCCGAAATCCGGTAGCCAGCTTTCGGCAGCGGGCGGATCTCGTCGGGTGCTATCTTCATCAACAGCGCACGTCGGGCCCGGACAGTGATACGGCGAAGATGGCGTCACAGAACCACGGGCGAGGGATGGCGGGTGCTGTCTCGCCTTCACGATCAGCGTATGTCTCCGGTGGGGTACAGGTGCAGGGTCCTGAGCGCAGAACCACTTTGAGGCCAGACCGTCTGACCATGTCCGACGGCGAGATCGCGGCCTCGATCGCCAGGAGCGAGCTGGCTGGCCTCGCCGCAGCCTTCGACCGGTACGCCGCGAGTCTATACGGTTACTGTCAGTCTCTGCTCATCTATCCGGCCGACGCGGCTGATACCGTGCGCGACACCTTCGTCATCGCCTGGACCAAGATCCCGTGCCTGCAGGATCCCGACCGCTTGCGGGCGTGGTTGTTCGCCATTGCCCGTAACGAGTGCTATATGCGCCCGCGTGCCGGCGCCTTGTCCGCACCGCGTACTGACACCGGCGAGATGGCCGGGCACGACGCCGATGTCGGCGATGCGGAGCTGCAGTTCCTCGTCGGGTCCGCGCTCACTGGCCTGGAGTCAGCCGAGCGCGAGCTCATCGAGCTGAACCTGCGTTACGAGCTCGAGGGCGCTGACCTCGCGGATACTTTGGGCATACCGCGTAGCCAGGCGCAGGCGCTGGCCACGCGGGCCCGCTCCCGGTTCACGAGACTGGTTGGCATGCTGCTGGACGCGTGGCCGGCACGTGGCCGGTGCCCAGGCGCGGCCGGCCTGCTGGACAGCTGGGACGGCACGCTTACCGCTGCCTTGTGCAAGCGGCTTACAAGTCACATCCGGCGCTGCTCGGTGTGCGGCAGGATCAGGCACCGCGAAATCAGTTCCGCGATGATGCTCGCGCTGCTGCCTGCCGCCGTGCCTCCAGAGCGGGTGTGGGAGCGGATCACCGCCCTGGTGACTGATGGATCACCAGACGCGGAAGATTACCGGCAAAGGATCGCGCGTCGCACGGAGCCACTCACCAGGACCGGCTTTCCGGTGCAGGCGACGAGACCATCAGCACCGCGTTTGCCCGGCCGCTATGTGCTGCCAGCCGCCGCGGCCGTCGCAGCCGTCGCCCTGCTCGGTGGCGGCGCGGTCCTGGTTGATTACACCTCCTCCCATAGCGGGCAGTCGCCGGTCGGCAAGGCCCACGTGCCGACGGCATCCAGCGGCTCAGCGAAGGCACTCACGGTAGCTCCGCCACGCTCTTCCTCGCGCGCGCCTTCTTCTCCCGCTTCCCACCCCACCCCGGTCGGCTTGGTCCCGGTAGTAGCCCCGAGTTCGCCTCCTGCGACGTTGGCACCGACCCGCAAGGCCTCCACCACCCCGTCGCCGAAAAAGACGGCTTCCGCCAGCCCGTCGCCGACCAAGAAGGCTTCTCCCAGCCCGTCGCCGAGCTCGGCTTCTCCCAGCCCGTCGCCGAGCTCGGCTTCTCCCAGCCCGTCGCCGTCCAGCTCGGGTCCCACCACCCTGTCGGCGCTGGTGCAGTTGTTCTCGCTGCGGGCGTTAGACCGAGATTAGCTGCCAGCTACGGTGCCGAGAAAACCTTAAGATGCGAGGATCGTGGCGCGCTGCGGCTACGGATGCTGCCAGACCCGCACGTAATCGACCTTCATCGTGGCAGGCGCCTGGCCGGAAATCTCAGCGTCATAGTCGAGGACCAGGAACATCGGCGCGGAGGTAATCCCTGAGGTCACGCTGCCGATATCGACGCCGTCGTAATAATAGGTGATGATTCCAGGCTCCCAGTTCGCGGCAAAGGTATGCCAGCCGTCCGTATATGTCCCGCTGGGGCAGCCGCTTCCGTCGCCGGCGCTTATGCCCACGGAAGGATTTGCCGCGTTATGGAAGTACGAACACACCTGGCCGTTGATGCCTTCGGCGATGTCGATTTCACCGTCTTCTGGCCAGTCCTGGCCATCGGTCCATACGCCAGGCCAGTTGGCAACGTGGTCTGGGTCTCCCGGCGTACCGGGCAGCCATACCCGCGCCTCGGTAAAACCATACGTGAAGCTGAACTTGCCTGCCGTGCTTACCAGGCCACTAGCGAACAGGGGATCGGATATGCCGCAATTCTCGCTCTTCCTGATGAGAGCCAGGCTTAGCGCGCCGCCGCCGTCGGAAACCTGGGCGGGATCGTAACAGGCATGTGACTCGGCGTTGACCGGAGCGGTAATGCCCGAACCATACCAGCCGGTCGACCACTTGGCCGTATCCAGGCTGGTGCCGCCGAACTCATCGTCGAACTCGAGCGTCCAGTCGCCGGGCGGCGGGCCGGCCGACGTCGGCGTCACTGCCCGTGTGTGCGTCGGCTTCGGCTTCGGCGTCGGCTTCGGCTTCGGCGTCGGCTTCGGCGTCGGCTTCGGTGTCGGTGGCACTTCATAGATCTGCGCCGGCTGCGAGCTCTTGACCGCGGCGGCCCCCCTGGCGGATCTGGCCGTCGGCAGCAACCCTTGCGTGAGGATGGCTGCCACGCAGATAAGCGTGGCGGTAATGAGAACCGTCGTGGCAGCGAACCGTGACCGTCGGCGACGGCGCCTCGGTCGCCGACGGTGCCCCCGCTGGGGCATTGGAGGAGCCACCTGTGTCATGAGGTCGCCTTAGTGAGTGTTTGACCGATACACAGT
>Ga0302179_10000806_pt1 | contig 19905 bp, 19 predicted proteins | sample I_Palsa_E3_1_FD_198788 | JGI IMG/M metagenome (GOLD analysis project Ga0302179, IMG submission 198788) | Peat permafrost microbial communities from Stordalen Mire near Abisko, Sweden - I_Palsa_E3_1 | ecosystem: Environmental > Terrestrial > Soil > Palsa > Peat permafrost | place: Sweden...
GTTGTGCGCTAGTCGCCGCGCCAAATCGCGCTAGCGAAATAGAACATGCCATGAAACGTCCACCAGCGCGTGGACGAGCGCGCCCGGAAACAGCGAGCCGGTCTTCATCCACACGTGGCCGTAAAATGATCCCGCGATGGTCGCGAGAAAGACATATTTCCAGTTGGGGAACGGCGCATGCAGAATGTGCGATAAGCCAAAAATGACGGATGCAATCGCCAATCCCGTCCATTGATTTTTAAAAGTCCGCGAAAGAAGATTTTGCAACACGCCTCGAAATAGGAATTCTTCCGGCCACGCGGTGAAGAACGTGATTCCCACGACCGCCAGCGGCAGGGAACGCAAACGAGCGAGCGTGGGATCAAACTTCAGAAAGCCAATCTTAATTCCCAGTGCTACTGCAATGGCGGTGAAAATCAGGAAATGAATGGCCACATTCGGGCCGAATCCTTTGCGCCAAACGATTTCGTAGCCGATGCCTTCCATACGGCGCAGCAGGACAAACGCAGCAACGCCAGCGCCGAGTGCCATCAAAATTGTGAGGGAGTGGGTTAATTCCGTTGGATACGGGAATACGCGATACATCCAGCGAAATTCAACCGGGAGCCAAACGAGCATCATCGCGGCATAGTCTTCCCAGGTCCCCGGCGCTTTGCCAGCGCTCGTTGCAACGAGCAGGGCAGGCAAGACGCTATAGGCCGCGCCAACGAGCGCCATCTTCCAATTGCCCGTGACGGTCAGCGTATAGATTAGGACTGCAAACAGAGGCACAAGCGGCGCGAGCACGCGGCCGCGCTCGCCAAGCATTCCGCGCGCCGATTCGAGAACGCCCGGACAAGCGAGGAAAAATTCAAAGGCGAAGAGAACAGCGGCCACTCCAAGAGCTATGCCGAAGCGCGGCCCTCGGTAGCCCAAGCGCAAGCCCAGAAGTGCCACGAATACGACAATTGGCGTCCACACTCCGACCGCAGTCGGGAAATCCATTTGCCAGGATTTTGAAGGGGCGGCCATGCCAGGATTTTACTGAAGTGCACGAGGGTTACGAGAAAAACTTGCTTTGCGTTTGCCTCTCGGCGATTCTTGTGCGGCTTGAGTGCCATGGTCCAGCCCGGCAAACCGCAGCGGCTCGCCTATATCGATTGGATGCGCGGGTTCGCCTGTTTGCTGATGTTTGAAGTGCATTCCTACGATTCGTGGCTTGGCGGGAGCGCGCGCGATTCACATTTCATGCAATGGTCGCAGCTGAGCGGCACGATTCCCGCGCCGCTTTTTCTTTTCCTCGCGGGTGTTTCCTTTGCGCTGGTCTCGGACAAAATGCGTGCGAAGGGAGCTACGCCGAATCAGATCGCGCGAACGACGATTCTTCGAGGCGCGGAAATCCTGGGGCTCGGCTTGCTATTTCGAGTGCAGGAATACCTGCTCGGCATACCCTGGGCGCCCTGGACGGATTTGCTGCGCGTGGACATTCTAAACACGATCGGCATTTCGATCATGCTGATGGGAGTAGTGGGGCGCCTGACTCGAAGCCGCGCAGCGAACATAGCAGTTGCGCTCGCGGCAACGGCCGGAATCGCGTTTGCCACACCGTTTCTCTACACCACCTGGCGCCCGCGCTGGCTGCCTTGGTACCTGGAGTCTTACATAAACGGCGTACATATCTACGATTCGCCTCGACCGTGGCTTTTCCCGATTTTTCCCTGGGCTGGATTTGCGTTCGCGGGATTGGCTCTGGGGTATCTTCTCTTCAGCGAATGGGGAAAGAAAAATCTGTTGCAAATCGCGGTCTCGTGCGGGTTTGGAGGCGTGGGATTATTTTATCTTTCGAACTGGCTCGACGCGCGAGCGTTGCAACTCTACCCCGATTACGACTACTGGCACACCAGCCCGAATTTCTTTCTCGCGCGCGTTGCCATCATCCTGGTGATTGTTTTCGCCAGCTACGTGTGGTGCCGCTGGGGGCTAGGCGAAGTGGGATTTAGCCCGATGATTCAGATGGGACAAACTTCGTTGCTTGTGTACTGGGTGCATATCGAATTCGTTTACGGAAGATTCTCGATATTGACCAAGAACGGTGAGTCGATTCCGATGGCGACGCTAGGATTTCTGATTATCACCGGCGCCATGGTGCTTCTCTCGATAGCTCGAACGCGTTGGACGGATCATCGAGCGGAAATACTCAGTTGGTTCAAACGAAATCGAGGCTCGGTGGCGGAAGGCTAGGGTTTTTTCGCTGGATTATCGGGAGTTGGCGGAGCGCTGTGTGAGTCAACGCCGGGCTTCGGATGGGTTTCGAAGATGACTTCACCCGGCCGCTTCAGTTTCATCCGTTCGCGCATGATTTTCTCTATGGCCGCGGGATCGGTCTTCAGCGACTTCACGCGTTCCTGTAGCTTTTGGTTATCCTCGTCGAGCCGTAAGATGTCTTTTCGAATTTCCTGTGTTTCTTTCTTTGAGCGTCTCATTGCCAGCACACCGTGCGTCCCAAACGTGTCTTGAAGCAACAGCAGAGCGAAGCCCACGATCAAGAACCAGTACATATTTCGATGGAAGAATTGACCGAGCTGTTCGAAGAAATTCACCGGCGCATCATTTGTCTCGCCATTTTCTTCGCGCGGGGCGTTTGCATTGGGTTCGTTCATTTCGTGATCCACGCCTGGGCGTCCTCAGCCAGCTTCTTCGAAGCGGCCATACTCGACGTTTCGGTGTAGATGCGCACAACCGGTTCGGTTCCGGAGGGTCGCATCAGGACCCACGAGCCATCCGCGAATCCCAGCTTCAATCCGTCTAATCGATTTACGTTCGCCACGGGCTGCCCCGCGAAATCCTTGGGGTCGGCTTTCAGTCGCTCGAGCAGCTTCTTGTGCGCATCATCGGAAAGGGGCAAGTTCACGCGAACGGGCCAATATTCGCGCCCAACTCTGCGAAACAGATCCTGAAGCTGATCGCGCAGGGAAGTTTGGCGCGCCGCGATCATCTCCGCGATCAGCAGGCACGCCAGGATGCCGTCTTTCTCCGGCAGGTGGCCGCGTATGGTCATTCCCGCGCTTTCTTCGCCGCCGATTGCGATTTTGTCGTCACGCAGGAACGGCCCGACGTACTTGAATCCCACGGGGCTCTCATAAATTTGCACGCCGTACAATTTTGCGACCCCGTCCAGGAGGTGCGAGGTGGCCACGCTGCGTGCAGCGCCCAGTTTCTTTCCACGCGTCTCCAGCAAATAATCGAACGCGAGGCCGAGAATGTGATTCGGGTCGATAAATGAGCCGTCGCGGTCGAGAATTCCAAATCGGTCGGCGTCGCCGTCGGTCGCAAGTCCCGCCAAAGCTTTTTTCTCGAGTACAGTTTTCTTAAGCAGCCCGAGATTTTCTTCCGACGGGTCCGGGCCTTTACCTTCGAACAAGACATCGCGGTTCGCGCGGATTTCGGTAATCGCAATCCCGTCTTCTTTCAGGATACGGTCGAGCCATCCGGCGCCGCAGCCGTGCACCGCGTCGCAAACAAAATTGCCTTTGGCTTTCGCCAGCACATCGAACCGAATCATCTTCTTCAGTTGCGCGAAATACGCTTCGCGCGGATGAATCGGCTCGAATTTATCTTCGATCTCGTGGTACGGAGTGTCGTCCTCCGGCAGCGCAGCCGCGCGCTTCTCGATGTCGTTCGTCGTCTCAACGGACGCCGGCCCGCCCTCGGGGCCCGAATATTTCAGCCCGTTATAGTCCCAGGGATTGTGGCTCGCCGTGATATTCACGCCGCCCGCAAGTTTGTTGAAAATAATCGCGTGGGCAATCACCGGAGTCGGCGTCGCTTCCTGGCAGAGCAGGATCCGGCAACCATGCGCCTTCATGACCTCCGCCGAAGCGAGCGCAAATTCGGGAGAGAAGAACCGCATGTCGTAGCCGACGACCACTGTCGGCGATTTCGTTTCCGCGAGCACATGCTCCGCCACCGCAGCGGACGCGCGACGCACTCCCGCAAACGTGAAGTCGTCGGCGATCACGCCGCGCCAACCTGAAGTCCCGAAATGAATCGCTTGGTTCGTCACGGACGGCTATTGTATCTTGGCCTTCAAGCCGCAAACACACAACATTCAAGATGATGCGCGGCGTACTAGTAAAGTCACAGAGAATTTCGAGATGACCGGCAAAATCGTAGTCCTTGTCACGTGCAGTTCGGCAAAGGAAGCCCGGAAGATCGCCCGCGCCGTGGTCGAACAGCGACTCGCTGCTTGCGCGAACATAGTCACAGCTCCCGTGCACTCAATTTACCGCTGGAAGGGAAGAGTAGAGTCCGCCAAGGAATTCCTGCTCATCATCAAGACGACCCGAGGTCGTTTCGCCAAATTGAAAGCCGAGGTAAAGCGTCTGCACACCTACGAAGTCCCCGAAATAATCGCCCTGCCCATCGCATCCGGCGCGACAAACTACCTCAACTGGATTTCCGAATCCGTCGGCCCACCCCGAGGAGCAAATAAGAAAACTCTCGTTAAAGTTCAGCATCCGATTAGCCCATGAATCCGGCGTTAGCTACAGTCGTTTGACGCGGGTTTTTTCTAAATTTTGGGATCACTCGATTTCGGCAGCGGGACTGCCCGGAGGTATCGCTGGTCGGCGACAGCCAACCAGGAGCCCCCGGGAGAGAAGGAGAAATTTTCGAATTGGCTCTTTACCTTCAAATTAAAAATTGGCGTTGGATTGGGCGGTGCCCAAATGTAGATTTCCGAGGTTTCCGGCCCCATGTCCAACTGCCTCCAAAGCCATGCTTGCGGATCGAGAACGAAGATACAGCCTACACGGGCGCCGTCTGAAGACTGGACCAATGGCCCACCACCTGAAATGGCTATGTCATGTTTCTGGAAAGAATACGACATGATTCGGGTTCCGTCCGTCGTGGAAACCGTGAAAATGAACCCCTTCGCATCGTCAAGTGCTTCCAATCCCGCCATAAGATGGTCAGAAAGGAACACGAAGTCTGTGGCAGAGTCCATCAAGTGGCGCCAGGTGCCCTGGAAAGTCCGAATATAAAACTCATGCTCTTGGTTTGTCACTGGTAGGGAGCTTGGCTTCGCGGAAGGCATTGCACCTAACATCTGCTCGTCTGAAATCGCGACGATCGCGGGGTCTGACCGGCGCTGGGTGCCTTCGAACCGCTCCTCAAGAGTATTAGCATCCAAGACCTTGTAGCGAGTCATGTCACCATCGGACAGACTTACCAGGACAGTATTCCTAGCCGGTGAGATCAACGCAGTCCACACGTGACCCTGTGAGTTTGTGAGCTCGGGCGGCAGGTCAAGCTCGTTCAGTTGCTTGCCTTCCGGTGAGAAAAGCAGAAGGGTTTCGCCGTTCTTCTCTCCGGGGCCCTGGTAGTTGTGAAGATCCAATATAAAGTTCCCTTTGGAGGAGGCGAACAAATCAAACTCTAGATCGGCGGTCCACGGTCCACCTCTAGCCAGCAGCTTTCCATTATTCGCATCAAACAACAGAAGGGCATAGTTCCAACGTGTCTTAGCATACTCCCGGCCAGGCGGCCCTATCTGTGAGCCAGGGGCGAGGTTGTTCATGACGAGTGCCACCACATTCTCGGAGGCGGCAACCTTAGAACTTGACATGTAATGGCGTCCGTCTGTTTCTTCGCGGAGGTGAAAACCATATGAGACGAGATCTATTGACCAGTGTGGACCGCGTGGCCCCGGTAACAGTATCGGAGCGAAAAGGAGTGCTATCGAAGCTAGCGTCAAGATTCTGCGGATCGCCTTACGCTTCATTCATGTGCACCTAGTTTAGGGAACAGGTTGTTTCGAGATTCTCAGTCAGAACGTCGGCTATTCGCAAGTTTACATCATTGCCGGGGTCAGCTTCTCACACATCGGCTAATCGGAAACGGACCCACTTCCAATCCCAATCCCAATCCATATTGCGGCGGCAAGATGTTGCCGGATGTCGCTAGACTTTGGCCAGCGCCTGATCCAGATCCGCAATCAGGTCTTCCACATCCTCAATCCCAACCGAAAGCCGGATCAGCCCTTGCGTAATCCCGATTTCCTTCTGCTTCTCGACCGGTATGGAAGCATGCGTCATCAGTGCTGGAAGCGAAATCAGCGTCTCGACCCCACCCAGGCTTTCGGCTAGAGAGCAAAGTTTTACATGATTCAAAACCGCCTTGGCGGCATCGAGTGAGCCCAGGTCAAAGGACAGCATGCCGCCAAATCCCGTCTGTTGCCTTTTAGCAACTTCATGTTGTGGATGAGACGCCAGCCCCGGGTAAATCACCCGTTTCACTTTCTTGTGAGACTCCAAGAACTTCGCCACCGCCATGCCATTCAAGTTGTGCCGGTCCATGCGCACCGCAAGCGTCTTGAGCCCCCGCGAAACCAAAAAGCAATCCATCGGCGCGAGCCCCGCTCCAGCCGACCGCTGCACGAAATATATTTTTTCGGCGTCTTCGGGACGCATCAGTACCACCGCTCCGCCAATGCAATCACTGTGCCCGTTCAAATATTTCGTCATCGAATGGACGACGATGTGCGCCCCCAGCGCGATAGGTTGTTGAAAATAAGGACTAAGAAAAGTGTTGTCCACTACAAGCGTCAGATTTCTTTCGCGCGACAGCCTTGCCACCGCAGCCAAGTCAGTGACTATCATCGTAGGATTCGTAGGCGTCTCGACGTACATCATTTTTGTGTTCGGTTTGATCGCCGCCTTTACTTTTTCAAGGCAGGAAGTGTCCACGTAGCTGAATTCCATGCCAAACTGCACCAGCAATTGCGTCGTCAGCCGAAAAACTCCGCCGTAAACCGCCTGGGACAATATCGCGTGGTCGCCGGGACGCAAAAGCCGGAAGACCGAATCAATCGCCGCCATTCCCGAAGTGAACACATACGCGGCGTGGCCTCCTTCCAATTTTGTAATCGTGCGCTCCAGCGCTTTGCGATTGGGATGGTTCGTCCGCGCATAGTCGTAGCCCTTGCTTTTTCCCATCTCCTCAATCACATACGTGGACGTCTGGTAGATTGGCTTTACGATCGCGCCGGTTAAAGCGTCAGGCTCCTGGCCCACATGAATCGCGTCGGTGGAAAAACCCATCACTTGCCTCCTATCGGAATAATCATCATACGTCAGAGCACTTAAACTCCACAGCTTCAACGAGAACTCCGTCACTGAGTCAGTGAAGCCATTATGGATTGCAGTTTTTTAGAACTTGAGAGCGACTGGCTCTTGCTGTAAAAGAAAGGTGCCATGAATTCCACTTCGAGCCGCCGGCAATTTTCGTCCGGTTTCTTATCGCTGACAGTGTTTGCGGCACTCTTGAGCATTGCCCCCTCGTCGCACGCTCAATCTGCTAATCAAGAGCAACCTGCGGCTAAGGATCAGCCGGCTACCCAGAACCAGCAAGCCCCGCCGGACAAGCCCAACAAAAAGGATAAAAAGTCGTCCGAGCCCGCCACGGTAAAACTGAGAATCGAGGTTGTAGCGGCGGCCGACGGAAAGCCTATTGGAAATGCTAGCGTCTATGTCCGATTCAATGAATCGGGTGGCCTCTTCCACCACGACAAACTGGCTGAGCTGAATTTCAAGACGAACCAGGACGGTTCGGCGAAAGTTCCCGAGATTCCCCAAGGAAGGATTGAGATACAGGTCGTTGCTAAAGGCTGGCACACATTTGGACAGTGGTACGACGTCGATACCGACGAGCAAACAATTCAAATCAAGCTCGCCCCACCGCCTCACTGGTACTAGGATTGCCTCAGTCGAACGAAAAATTTTCCTGATTTGACAAAATGCCTGCAAAAACTTTTCACTCTGGCTCGAACTGAAGTGAAAAAGTTGAAGATCAGCTGGAAATTATTTCATCCGAAAAAAAAACTGCACAGAAATAGTGCAAAGTGAAGTAAGCCTTTGCCAGACGCTCGATTTCCGGTGTTGCGGCGTTCTTTTCCACATGGTTTTCAACAGAACTGTTGAAAACTTTTACACTTCCTTAACATTTCTATCGTTCTCTTCAGATGAATGGCTTTTGAATTGCTTTCTCCGGGAATTTCAATTTTCACCTTGGCATCGCAGAATCTCCGGCTCTCCTACGCCCGCAACTAGCTTTGTCGTTCGTTGCCCCATGATATGATTATCTTTCCGCTTCGCATATGCTTCCAGCTAAATGAAACAACTCATCCTGAACGCAGACGATTTCGGAATGACGCGAGGCGTAAACGAAGGAATCATTCGCGCTCATCGCGACGGCGTCCTCACCAGCGCCACCTTAATGGCCAACGGCGCGGAATTCGATGATGCCGTGTCGCGCGCCAAATCAAATCCAAAATTGGGAGTTGGATGTCACTTAGTGCTGGTCGGGGGGCCGGCGATCGCTCCGCGAGACAAAATCTCTTCTTTGGTGGACGCGAACGGAAATCTGCCGGAGTCTTTGGCAGGACTAGTAGCGCGATTGAGCTCCGGATTCATTCGGATGAAGGCCATCGAGCGGGAATTGCGCGCCCAAATCGAAAAGATCCGCTCCGCGGGAATCGAACCGACCCATCTCGACACGCACAAGCACACTCACGCGCATCCCAAAGTGATGGAGGCCGTCGGTCGCGTGGCCAAAGAACTTGGAATCACGCGGATACGCAAGCCCATGGAGAATCTTCGAGATTCCTGGGAGACGACTCGCCATGAAAGCTCGGGCCGCACCAAGGAGTTGATCGCTGCCGCGGCAGCTCGCGCCGTCACGCCATGGTTTCAGACCATCGCACGCAAGTACGGTTTGCGTTCACCTGACCATTTTCTTGGGTTGGCCATGACGGGAGGACTGGGCCCCGCTGCTCTCCGTCGCATGATTGACACACTTTCCGACGGCAGCACCGAGATTATGCTTCATCCAGGCATCTGCGATACCGACTTGGCGAACTCCGGCTCCCGACTCCAGGACCAACGAGAAACCGAATTGCAGGGGCTGCTCGATCCCGGTGTTAGAAGTGCACTAACCGAAAGGGACATTCGCCTAATTAGCTATCGGGAGTTACACTAACAAAATGCCGGCGAGCCAAGGCGTGCCACCTCGATACTCGATCGTCGTCCCTTTTCACGACGAGCAGGATAGCGTCCGAGAGCTACATCGGCGGCTAAGCGAAGTAATGACTGGACGCTATGATCCGGTTGAATTTGTGTATGTGGACGACCAAAGCTCGGACGCCACACCCCAAATACTCGCAGCTATCGCCGAGGAAGACCCGCGCGTGGCCGTCCTTCGGCTAAAACGGAACTACGGGCAAACGACCGCGCTGGCGGCAGGGTTCGACTTTGCATCCGGCGACATCGTCGTTTCGATGGACGGCGACTTGCAGCACGACCCCGCGGACATCCCCACCCTGCTCGACACCCTCGAAGCTACTCATTGCGACATCGTCAGCGGCTGGCGCCAGAAGCGCGTGGACAATTTCATAATGCGCCGCCTGCCCTCGCGAATCGCCAACTGGATGATGAGCAAGCTTTCCGGCGTGGACATCCACGATTTTGGAACCACGTTCAAAGTCTATCGTCGCGAGATAATTAAGGACATTCCACTTTATGGCGAGATGCACAGGTTTATTCCCGCGCTTGCTGCGTGGAACGGCGCCAAAATCGTGGAAGTGCCCATCCGAAATATCGTGCGTCCCGGAGGCAAGTCACATTACGGAATTTCGCGGACGTTACGGGTATTCTTTGACATCATAACCATCCGTTTTCTAATGCGGTACATGACGCGGCCTCTGCACTTTTTCGGTCCTCCAGGCATGCTGGGAATGTTCTTGGGCGCGGCGATTCTGGTGGTCCTCCTCGTTCAGAAGATCGTCTGGGGCGTCTCCATCTTCGTTCAGCACGGACCCCTTCTTGTTTTGGGAATGATGTTATGTCTATTTGGGGTTCAGCTGCTTGCCGTCGGGCTGGTGGGTGAGTTGCTCATGCGCACGCACTTCGAATCCCGCGAGAACCCGGTCTATCGCCTGGAGCGCGTCTTCGGGGCATCGCGCGCGCCCGAAGCACCCGCCCACGCCGGTAAAAATGCGCTTGCGGCCAAGCCGGTGAGTCGTTAGAGTACGGCCTATATGCCAGGCGATGGCATAAAAATTCCAGTAAGGAAAATCCTATGCGCAAAGTCGTCTTCCTAAGTTCTGCGGTGCTCGTTGTGGCCGCTTTGGTTTTCGCTGGGGGCGATCCTTGGAAATCAAAACCTTATCAGCAGTGGGACGCGAAGGACGTCCAGAGAGTACTTGAAGATTCTCCGTGGTCAAAAATAATCCAGGTCGAGGCTACTTGGAAGACCGGCAAGGACAATTCAGGCAACGATGCGAGCGGACCAGCGGTTGCCACAAACCAGCAGGCGCCTGCGGGTGGAGGCGGAGGAAACGGAAAAGTAATGGGCGGATCAGCGCCTGGTGCGGTCAGCGCTCCTGTCGCCGGAGCCGGAGATTCCGGGAACTCATCCGGATCAGCATCATTTCTTATACGCTGGGTATCATCCAAAACGGTCGAGAAGGCTGTGTACCGCAAAGCGGAACTGGCTGGGCAGATGAAACCGGAAGACGCCGAAAAAGAGCTGGCAAAACAGCTTGATGTTTATGAACTCGTGGTCTTTGGGCCGGACATGAAACCGTTCCAATCGGCGGACGAGGATACGCTCAAGACCGACGGCTATTTAATCGAAAAGAAAACCAAGCAGAAAATTTCGCCAATGAAAGTTGAAATCACCCGGGCGCAGGATGGAACAAAAGTACAAGCCGTGGGGTTCATTTTCCTAAGGAAGGCGGCCAATGGCGAGCCAACCATCGCGGACGACGAAAAAAGCGTCGATTTCATTTGTTCCGTGAACGGGGCAAAAATTCACACGACCTTCGACATTTCAAAGATGCAAGATACGCAGGGACGCGATCTCTGAGCTAAATGAGAATATAATCTCTACCCTTCGAGGAGATTTCATGAAAATTTCTTGGCGTCACACGGTGACCGCAACGCTGCTTGCTGTGGTGGCGACGGCTGCGAGTGCCCAAATGGGCCACTTTTCGGCCCCGCACGTCAGTGGGTTTTGGAATCCCGTCATGGGCGCAGGAGCGGAGTACCAAATCCAACCCGCGAAGGGCGATAAGTCGAATATCCAAATTACAATCGTCGGCAAAGAGGCTGTCGAGGGAAAAGATGCATATTGGTACGAGATGTCTTTTGATCGCGCAAACGGCCAGATGATGGTCTTCAAGCAATTGATGGTGCTGAACGGCGCCGATACCCAAATCTCACGCATGATCATGCAAATGCCCGGCCGTCCCCCGATGGAGATGCCCACGCAAATGATGCATCAGGATCGCGCGCCGCAAACCGCCGACGTTCGGACCGGCGGCGAGGATTTGGGGAGCGACACCATCACCGTCCCCGCCGGCACTTTCACCTGCCAGCATTACAAAACGAAAAGCGGCGGCGAAGTTTGGATCTCGCCGAAGGTTTCTCCTTACGGCTTGGTGAAGTCCAAATCGAACGACACAACCATGGAGCTGACCAAGCTCATCACCGGGGCGAAGGACCAGATTACCGGCACGCCGCAGCCGTTTAATCCTCAGATGATGATGCAACAGCAGCAACAGCCCCAGTAAGCGTGATGTCGAAGCGCTAGCTTTTTCAGAAATTGTAAAGAGGCGTCCCGATGCCCTCGGGACGCCTCTTAGTTTTTTTACAATGGTTTTGGTTTTCGAAGCGTGCATTTCTCGGAGCTTATTGTCCATGCGCACCGCCGAAGAAAAATTCTATCGTGCGCGGATTACCAGCCGCGACGAGTTCTCCCCCGGACTATGGAAGATTCATCTCAATCCCGGCGGGGAATTCCAATTTGTGGCCGGGCAGTTCGCCACTCTCGGCGTGCAGACCTCGCAAAAACTTATTGAACGGGCTTACTCCATAGTCTCTTCGCCCTACGAACGCGAGCTCGAGTTGTTCATCGAGCTTGTTCCCGCGGGCGAGCTGACCCCGCTGTTGCACGCACTTCCGGTGGGTGCCTATGTTTCCCTGCGCAAAGCTGCCAAGGGCCGCTTCACGCTGGATTTGAAGAGCGGTCACAAAAATCACCTCTTGCTCAGCACGGTTACGGGTGTAGCTCCGTATATCTCTTACATGCGCACGCTTTACAAAGATTGGAGCGATAACCGTTTTCCCAACGACATTCATCTTTACTTGATTAACGCGGCAAGCCGCTCCTGGGAATTTGGGTATCACGAGGAACTTGAGCTGTTGGCATCAAAAGTACCGTGGCTCACTTATATTCCAACCGTTAGCCGTCCGTACGAAGACACCCAATGGCGCGGCGAGATAGGCCGAGTGGAAGACCTCATCCGCAAATACAAGGACCAGTGGAAACTGGCGGGTTCGGACACAACAGGTTATCTCTGCGGTAATCCGCAAATGATAGAACTCGGGAAGGGCATTTTGTTCCGCTGCGGATTTGCGAAAGAATCCCTGAAAGAAGAAGTGTATTGGATTCCACCGAAGACTCTCCGGCGCTAACGGGCGTGCAAGGGGCCTTGCCGCGCCCGCCAGTGACGGATTCCCGCTGCGGCCTCGCTTTAGATCGAGGGAGCCGAAGCAGCAAGCTGTTCAACAGTGCTCGAAATCGCGCGGATGGGCGTGGAGACGTGCACAGTTTCGTCTTTTTCTTCCACATCTACCACGATCGATCCACCTTCTTTCGCCACGCGCACGTGTTCGCCGGGCTCTTTCACTTCCACCAAGGTCACATCGTCACTCTCACGCAACTGGTCCAGCGCTGCGCGAATCGTCGGCATCCAGGGCTGAATCTGGGCGGCGGCGTGGGATAACTCTCTCCGCGGCGCAAACCGCATGCCGATCGGCACCAGCATCGCTGGGGCGATCACGTGCACGTGATGCACTTCCGGATGGCGCTCCACAACTTTCACTTCGACCATTCCGTCGCTGCAGAGTAGTCCCACGCCCGCCACCGCTGTTCCCACGATTCCCAAAGCAACTTTCCCGAGCAGGATCATAAATCACCTCCGCCAGAATCTTGTCCGGCTACTCTGAACCGTTTTTCGAGTCAACCCAGATGCGCACGTGTTGCGACGCGTCCTCCACAGTAATCAGGAGCGCATCGCCGGCATCGCTCAGCGCCCGAATCGCCGCAGAAACATCAAGCTCGTTATCCTTGGCGGTGGAAAGCAGCGCATCGACCACCTTCATCGGAACCGTGACGTCTACCTTTTCGCCTTTCGCTCCATCGCGAACGTGAATCACGATATTTCCATTTGATTTTGCTACCCGCACGTCTTGATCTTTTTCCTTCACGGTCACGAACTCATTGTCCGGAGCGGTACGCACCGCGTCCAGGAGTGCGCGAATATCCACGTCGTTCATTTCCGCGGAGCCGATGCTCACATGCCCGTTGTGCAAATTACCTTTGTTCACAGTCGGAAGAATCTTTTCGGCCATCGAGAGCGGCACATTCACGTTCACACTTTCGCCTTTCGTCGCGTCCTCCACCCTCACGTGCAAATATCGCTCACCTGGCCCGGCCAGGGCTGCCGGAGCGGTTGCGACCGCTGACAGAACGCAGAACATCACGACCCCGCATAGTTGTTTTCTCATTTTTGGGAAGCCTCCCGTTCTCTTCCTGGTCATATGTACGGAGTGGCCCCTGCAAATGTTCCGTGATTTTTCCGCGAGATTGGGTTGGCAGACTGCAGCGGCGTTTGGGGCGTAGCCGTCCGACGGTATTACTTGCGTTGTAGCTTGAAATAAACAGCGGCCAGCGGGGGGACGCGAATCTTCAAAGAATAAGGACGGCCATTCCACGGCACCGGCTCGGCGGACACTCCGCCGGAATTCCCGTTGTCGCTGCCTTCGTAGTACGCCGAATCGGTGTTCAGGATCTCGCCGTAGAAACCGGCTTCAGGCACGCCCACGCGATAATTCTCGCGCACCACAGGCGTAAAATTGCACACCACAACAACAAAGTTGTGCGAATCTCGGGCGCGCCGCACAAACGAAAGAATGCTCGCTGCGCCATCATTGGCCTCAATCCATTCAAAGCCGGGCCATTCGAAATCAACTTCATGAAGCGCCGCCTCGTTGGTGTGAAGATGGTTCAAATCTGTAACCAGCCGCTGAACTCCGCGGTGCGGCGGCGATTCTTGCAGCCGCCAATCGATCGCCGCGGTCTCAGACCACTCATTTCGCTGCGCCAGCTCGCACCCCATGAACAAAAGCTTTTTTCCCGGATGCGCGTACATATAGCCGTAGAGCAGCCGTAAATTTGCAAATTTCTGCCAATCGTCGCCCGGCATTTTTCCCAGCAACGAGCGTTTGCCGTGCACCACTTCATCGTGCGAAAGCGGCAGAACGAAGTTTTCGTTGAACGCGTAGATCATCGAAAACGTGAGCTCGTTGTGATGATGCTGGCGGTGAATCGGGTCGTTCTCAAAATAACGCAGCGTGTCATTCATCCAGCCCATGTTCCATTTCAGATCGAAGCCCAGTCCGCCGTCATACGTGGGGCGCGATACCGCCGGCCACGACGTGGACTCTTCCGCAATCATCAGCGCTCCGGCGTGCCGCTTGTGAACCACTTCGTTGAGCCGCTTGATGAAATCAATGGCCTCCAGATTCTCGCGCCCGCCGTATGGGTTCGGTATCCACTCGCCCGGCTTGCGCGAATAATCCAGATACAGCATGGAGGCCACAGCGTCCACTCGCAGCCCGTCGATGTGATACTTGTCCAGCCAGAATAGGCCGTTCGAGATCAAATAATTTTGCACTTCGTTGCGCCCGTAATTGAAAACCAGCGTGCCCCAGTCCGGATGAGCTCCGCGCCGCGGATCGGCGTGCTCGTAAAGGTGGGTGCCATCAAAAAAGCTGAGCCCGTGCGCATCCCGCGGAAAATGCGCCGGCGTCCAATCCAAAAAGACGCCGATTCCTTCCCGGTGGCAGCAATCAACAAAATACATAAAATCTGCCGGCGAGCCGTAGCGGCGTGTCACCGCGTAATAGCCGACCGTCTGATAGCCCCACGAACCATCAAACGGATGCTCCATGATGGGCATCAGCTCGATGTGCGTGTAGCCCAGCCGCTTCACGTAGGGAATCAATTCTTCGGCCAGCTCGCGATAAGTGAGCCAGCGGTTTCCTTCCGAAGTTTTCCGCTGCCAAGACCCCGCGTGCAGCTCGTATACGGTCAACGGCGAATGCAGCCAGTCTCGCCCCGCGCGAGCTTTCATCCACGCCGCGTCTTTCCATTCGTAGTTTTCGATGTTGCAAACCACTGACGCGCTTTTTGGTCGCAACTCTGCCGCAAATCCATACGGGTCGGCTTTCAGCCGCACAAAATTTCCGTTGCGCGAACGTATCTCGAATTTATACAGCGCGCCTTCGCCAAGTCCTGGAACGAAAATCTCCCAAATGCCGCTCACACCGCGGTTTCGCATGGTGTGAACGCGCCCGTCCCAAAAATTGAAATCACCCACGACACTCACGCGTTGCGCGTTCGGCGCCCACACTCCGAAATGCACGCCACGCACTCCGTCGATTTCCCGCACATGCGCGCCCTGCTTTTCGTACTTCAGGTAGTGCGTGCCTTCGCCTGAAAGATACAGGTCGTAGTCGGTGAGCAGAGGAGGGAACGCGTAGGGATCGTAATCCTCCCACGTATTGCCATCCGCAAATCGAAATCGCAAACGATACGCATTCGGCGTGATTGCTTCACCGTCGCGCAAAGCGGGGTTGCCGGGAGCCGCCACCGACTCAAACACGCCGTCTGAATGAATCTGCGTCATCGGCTGCGGCACCACATTTCCGCGCCACAATAAGCTAGCTTCGACCGCTCCAGGCCGGAACCCGCGAACCACCAGCACGAGTTTCCCTTCGCGCTCGATCCAGTGCGGCCCCAGAATCAGCGACGCATCCGAATCCTCGCCTCGCACGATCCGTTCAATCTCCTCGCGCAAGTTCGCGCCAGAGATCTTCACGCCGTCCGCTTGTTTGTTTTTTTCTTCCATGCAGTCGCGAGTCCTGCTTTGCAACGTCGAGCCATCATCTTACCGGAGCGTATCGCCCGCGCCAAACGTCTCGCTGCGCGCGGTTATCAGCAGCTAGGTCACCACTGCTGAGCCGTCAGCGCGCCGAGAGCGATCAATATGGCGATCGTCACAATGTCAAAGATCATGTGCAGCGTATTCGGCCTGATGCCGTTGTGCTCGGGAAAGAGAGAGTGCGTCGTTCCGTACATCACCTTATAGCGCGCGGCGAGTTCTGGATCCGAGCGAAAAAGGTACGGAATCCACCACGCCTTCAACGAGCCGAAGCATGCAAGCCCGTAAGTGATCCAAAGCCACCAGAGGAGCCAGTCCGGGTAGCGTCTGCCAAAGTGGAAGGCGCTACCGGCCAGTCCGATCGCGACCGGAGTCAAGTTAATGAGCGTGGTGATTAGAAGTGTGCTGCCCGGAAACGCTGCGCGGGCGCCTTTCACGTCATTGAGCGTTCCGAGAGGAATCCAATTGTGCAACGCCACGAACATCACGACGAAACATTGAAGCGCAAACAATGCGCCCTGGGTGATGGTATGCATCACGGCAGATTATACGGCACCTGCCATTCCTCAGCCTCTGTAAGGCTGCATCTTCGCTCGGAGCTCCGATAAACGCGCTCATCGGAATCTGAGCCACATCCGCTGGACTTGTCCCAAAATCCTAGGTACGCTACCGGCATCTGGGGCGCACGGCGGGGACAATCCACCGAAGGAGTTCCAACATGAGAAACATTTCTCGCTCCATACTCTTCCTCGTCGCGCTGGTTGTGTTCTCCGGCGCAAGCGCAACCGCGGTTCGCGCGCAAGACGCCGCCGCGAAAAAAACTAAAACTCCGAGCGAAGCCGTCCTCGAATCTTGGAACGACGTCGGCAACCGCCTCGTCACCATGGCGGAAGACTGGCCCGAAGACAAATACACATACAAGCTCACTCCCGATGTCCGCACTTTCCAGCAAGTTCTCCTGCACGTTGCCGGCTCGAATTACGATTTCTTAAACCACGTCGCCGGTTCAAAGCTCGGTGAAGCGGCAAACGATCCCGCAGTGGCCAATTACAAGACCAAAGCCGAAACCGTCGCATACCTGAAAAAATCTGTTACCGACGGCGCTACGCTGATTCAAAAGGAAGGCGATGCGGGCGTCCTCAAGCATCTCGATTACTGGATCGGCTACGTCGAGCACATGGGCGAACACTACGGCTTGCTGGTAGCCTACTACCGCGCCAACAACCAAGTGCCGCCCGAATCCCGCCCAAAGAAGTAACGGCGCGATAAGGCTCTAAATCAAACTGCCTATCCAGGCTACGGCCTGGACAGGCCCCCAAGGGACGAGGCGATGAATACAGGAGCGATGCACAAGGCGTTGGCGGGTTCGCAGGCCGGAAAGCTCACTTTTCCCGAAGTCGTGGGCATGCTCATCAGCGCCGGCGTCGAATCGTACTTCGCCGACCTGCTTCGCGGCGAGGAAACTTTTTACACCACGGATGGCGAGACGCACCGAGAGCAAATGACACTTCCACCCGCGAAGATCGCCGCCGATTTCTCGCAGCCTGGAGTCGTCGCCGCCATCCGGGGCGCGCAAGCCGACCAGATCCGCTACCCTGAGTTTGTAAAGCAGGCCGCTGCTGCGGGCACCATCGGCTATTGGGCTTTCTTGACCGGCAAAAAAGTAATTTACTTCGGCCGCAAGGGAGAGTTTCACGTCGAAGAGTTTCCGCGTCAGAAATCGTGAGTTTTTTGGTCCGACGGATTTTGCGGCCCGTCCATCCGCAAAGGGCGAGTGCACGCGTCGGTATTCTTGATTCGAACTCCTGGATTTTCGCCAGAAAGCCGTCGCGCCGGAAAACGCCGAGCGCGGCAGCATCTCCAATAGTGTCCTAAGTGTCATGGAATCTGTAATTTTGGTACGAACGTACCATTGTTACCCTCGCCGTGGGCGGCTACAAATGGGTGTCGGGCGAACTGGGCACCCGCCAATTCCAAGTCCAGCGACATGTCTAGCAAGAAAAACAAGTTTCGGACGAATCCGAAGGCGCCGTTGCGTCCCCGAAGGCGCGGACAAGAGCCCATGGCCGCAGGTCCTCTCGCCGAGAATCCGACGGACGGCGATGTGCGAGCATCACGCGACACGTTCGACAGCACGAATCCCCAACTGCTATTTTCCGGCAATCCCCAGCCGATGTACATTTACGACCCGAAAACATTGGCTTTTCTCGACGTCAACGAAGCGGCACTCGCACAATATGGATACGCGCGCGAGGAACTTCTGCGCATGTGTATCACCGATATTCGCCCGGTCGAAGACATTCCACGCGTGCTCGAAGCCGTCCGCAACAATCCATCGGCTCTGGCTTTTCGAGGGTACTGGCGCCACCGGCGAAAGGATGGCGAAATTTTTGAAGTCGAAGTCACTACGCAGGGAATTTTTTTTGGCGGCCGCAAAGCGACTCTCGCATCCGCTCAGGACATCAGCGCCAGGCGAGCCGCAGAAGAAAAAGTCGCAGAGCACAATGCCTACCTGCACGCGCTGACGGAAAACAATCCGCTGGCCATCGTGGTCATGGACGCCAATGGCCGCGTTCAGATGTGCAACCCCGCTTTTGAAACCCTCTTTGGGTATCGGCAATCAGACATTTTGGGAGCGGAACTGGATTTATTAGTTGTTCCCGCACGCGAAGCGAACGAGGCCCTGGAATTGAGCAGGCGCGCCACAAGCGGCGAGGTGGTGCGGGCGGAGGGCAAGCGCCGCCGCAGCGACGGTTCGCTGGTAGACGTCCAGATCGTGGCGGTGCCGCTGACCGCAAACGGCAAGCGCACGGGCAGCTTCGGGATGTACGAAGACATCACCGAGCGGTGCCGCGCTGAAGAGGCCCAGCAACGTGCGGAGGAAAGGCTCAGACTCTTATTCGAAAACGCGGTGGAGGGGATTTTTCAGACCACACCGCAAGGCCGCATCCTGAGCATGAATCCCGCGCTTGCGCGAATGTGCGGATATTCCAGTTGTGGGGAAATGCTGGAATGCATCACCGACGTGGCGCAGGACGCCTATGCCGATCCGGAATTTCGCGAAGAATTCAAACGGCGGATCGAAAAGAAGGGTGTGGTTGAACAATTTGAATATCAACTTCGGCGCAAAGATGGCGCCAAAATCTGGGTTTCCGAAAATGCGCGCGCGGTGCGAGACGCGCACGGCAAGATCGTTTGTTATGAGGGCACGGTAGAAGACATCACTGATTACAAACGCGCCGAACTCGAGCGGCAGGTGAACTTTGAAATCATTCGGGGCGTGAACGTAACCGACAACCTCGACGACCTGCTCCGGCTCATTCACCTCGCACTCAAGAAAGTGCTCTACACTGAAAATTGCTTCGTGGCGCTGTACGAGCCGGCGACAGAGATGTTCCATTTTCCGTTCTTTGTGGACCAGTTCGACGTTGCGCCGCCTCCCCAGCAGGTCGGAAGAAGTTGCACTGCGTACGTGTATCGCACCGGACGGGCTATGTTGATTCCCCAAAAGGCATTCGACAAGCTCGCTGAGCAAGGAGAAGTGGAACTGGTCGGCACGCCTTCGCCGTCCTGGTTGGGAGTGCCGCTACAAACGCCGGCGGCCACCATAGGCGTCTTGGTGGTTCAGCATTACGAAAACGAAAATGCATACACGGAGCGGGATCTGGAATTTTTGGGCTCGGTCGGGGGGCAGATCGCTCTAGCCATCGAGAGAAAACGCGCGGAGGAAAAAGTACGCGAAAGCGAAGCGCGTTTGCGCGTCTTGGTCGAACAACTGCCCGCTGTTCTTTGGACGGTGGGAAAGGATCTTCGCTTCACATCTGCAATGGGAGCGGGGCTGACGCGACTGGGATTAAAGC
>Ga0302179_10000807_pt1 | contig 19899 bp, 11 predicted proteins | sample I_Palsa_E3_1_FD_198788 | JGI IMG/M metagenome (GOLD analysis project Ga0302179, IMG submission 198788) | Peat permafrost microbial communities from Stordalen Mire near Abisko, Sweden - I_Palsa_E3_1 | ecosystem: Environmental > Terrestrial > Soil > Palsa > Peat permafrost | place: Sweden...
ACGCCAGACAAGACGGTGACCGCCCTTCTTCAGAACTCCGCGATGACGTTGATCCTTGGAGTAATCACACTGGCGGCTGGGCTGGCGATGGTTCTCGCGCACAATATCTGGTCGGGAGGTGCCCTCGTCGTCGTGGTCACCCTCGTCGGTTGGATGGCGCTCATCAAGAGCCTATTCTTCTTGTTCCTGCCGCATGAGATGGAAGTGGGACTTTTCCTTGGGCAGCTTCACTACCGAGAACTCTTCTACGTGTACGCAGCTATTTCACTCGTCCTCGGCGTCTACCTGACGTATGGCGGGTTCAAGTCACGATCACACTACTGTCCGGCTAAATTCTCGAGCAGTCGACCTAACTCATTGTAGATAAGGTCGATAACGCATGGCCGAAGCGGGAACGATTTGAACGGGAAAGGGGCTGGATTGACCTCTTTCCGCTGGTCTACGGGGTGAAACAATGACGGGTGAACTCTGGACGCACCGTCTTCTCGCAGCTAATCCAACATCTCCCCGAAAAAGAATTTCAAAAGTGTGTTGCCCGCCACAAGGGCGACTCTAACTTCAGGGGATTTTCCTGTTGGGACCAATTACTGACGATGGCCTTCGCGCAACTCACTTATCGCGAGAGCCTGCGTGATATCGAGTCCTGCTTGCGCGCTCTACAAAGCAAGCTGTATCACATGGGGTTCCGCGGCAAGGTCTCGCGCTCGACGCTGGCCGATGCTAACGAATCTCATGATTGGAGAATCTTTGCGGAGTTCGCTCAAGTATTGATCGGCATTGCCCGGCCGCTGCATGCGCATGACTCGATTGGCGTCGATCTGGATCAAAGTCTGTATGCTCTGGATTCGACGACCATCGATCTGTGTCTGTCGCTATTCCCGTGGGCGAAGTTTCGTCAGCGCAAGGCCGCCGTCAAGATGCATACCCTGCTCGACCTGCACGGCAACATTCCCACGTTATCCGCGTCACCAGCGGGGATGTGCATGATGTGAACATCCTGGACGAGATCATGCCGGAGGCAGGCGCCTTCTACGTAATGGACCGGGCTTACATCGATTTTCAGAGACTTTACGTCTTCACGCTCAGCTCGGCCTTCTTTGTCGTGCACACCAAATCGAACGTGCTTATCCAAAGACGCTACTCGCATCCCGTGGACAACAACTCCGGAGTGCGCTCGGATCAGACCGTCATTCTGACAGCCGGAGGGCGTGAGATCGACGAGCGTAGGAACGTTGCGGCCCAAGCGATCCCAATCATCAAGAGTGACATTCAGGCCGACGCGACCGCAATCGCGAGAAGATAAATGACCGCGTTGGTCGAGCCGCCGACGGAGCCATTGACGACGATCGCGTTCTCGAATGCCTGCCTTGTCAAAATCCGAGAAATCCGGATGTCATCACGGACCATTTCGAAAATCCGGTTGCCCGCAGCGTGGGCCAGAGCATAGCGTCGAGAATCCACGGCGGGAATGGCTGCATTGCGCGGGAAGGCGAGCCCCAGTGCTTCAACCATGCAGGCCATAGTTGAGGCGGTACCCATCGTCATACAGTGACCCGCGGAGCGCGACATGCAGGCCTCAACTTCGCGGAAGTCCTGCAGACTTAGCGTGCCGGCTTTCAGTTCCGCATCGAACCTAAAAACTCCGGTTCCCGAACCGATGTCCTGGCCGCGGTACTTGCTGTTGAGCATCGGACCGCCGGAAACGACCACTGCGGGAAGATCGCAACTGGCCGCTCCCATGACCAGAGAAGGAGTCGTCTTGTCGCAGCCACACAATAGCACCACTCCGTCAATGGGATTCGCCCGGATCGATTCTTCGACGTCCATGCTCACCAGGTTTCGGAAGAGCATCGCCGTAGGCCGCAGGTTTGTTTCACCCAACGACATCACGGGGAATTCGAGAGGGAGGCCTCCTGCTTCCCATACGCCCCGCTTGACGTGTTCGGCAATCTGGCGAAAATGGGCATTGCAAGGCGTGAGTTCCGACCAGGTGTTGCAGATACCGATGACCGGCCGCCCGTCAAAGACATGATCGGGAAAACCCTGATTGCGCATCCAGCTTCGGTGTACGAAACCGTCTTTGTCTGTCTTCCCAAACCATGCGGCGGAGCGATACTCCCGCTTCTCGTTGGACATGGACGAGATGTTGACAATATGTTAACAATAGTGTTGACATATGCTAAACAAGTAAATACCCTTTCGTTGCGTATAGCTGAGCAGACGCCTCCGCCCGGCTGTACGAAAGAGATGGATTTCTGTCGGAGAATGGCGCGATGACTGCTTTGAACTCGAGGCTGGGATTTGGGAGAGTAATTCTCACAGGCGGATTGACCTTTACCATGGCCCTACTCGCCTTCTGCCTAGTGGCAACTTTCATGAGAGCTTCTGGGTTGGATCAGCAAGGTAACGCGGGCCACCGCAACCAGTGGCTGAACGAACATCTACTGAGTGAAACAGCGCAACCGCCATTCTCATTCGCGTACGACCGGCAGGGGTCAAGCGTGCTGCTTAAAGCCTGGCCGAAGAAAATAGAAACGCATGAACTGGATGGAGGTCGAACAGAACATGTGCTGCTCTGGACGGATCCGAAAACCGGCTTGCAGGTCCGTGTAAGAGCGCTGGAATTCGCGAACTCCCCTGTGGTGGAGTGGACGGCCTACTTCAAGAATGAAGGCAAAGACGACGCCCCGTTACTGGAGTATGTTCAGGCGCTTGACGCTTCGTTTGCGGTGACGGGAGAGGGCATTCCGACTATTCTGTACTCCAAGGGCTGCGGCGTGATGGATACCTATGCGCTGCAGAAGAAACCTCTGAATCAACTCGAGTCCTATCAAATCTCAAGCGAAAGTGGCGGCAAGACGGTTGACACAATTCCGTTCTTCGACATTCAGACCTCTGGGCATGGTTTGATTGGCGCCCTGGGATGGCCGGGGACTTGGACTATCAACTTTTCACGTGCCACCGAAGGGGCGATCGCGGTCTCGGCCGGAATGGGCACGACACATGTCTCGCTGCATCCCGGCGAGGAAATTCGAACTCCCGAAGTTCTGCTGTTGCTGTGGGAGGGAGACGATGTCGACGCCCACAATGTCTTGCGGCGCCACATCCTGAAGTACCACACTCCCCAATACGACGGGAAGCCGATTGTTCTGCCGATTTCTTTTACTGGATGGGGAGGAATGAAAACATCCACCAGCTTGCGCCTGATCGATGAGATCAGCAAAGAAAACATTGGCTTTGAAAATTTCTGGATGGATGCGGGCTGGTATGGGGCGGACCGGCCGGTGGAGGAGTTTCAGGTATTTGGAAGAGAAGACTGGTTTTTGCATGCGGGAAACTGGCGGGTCAATCGAGTTCCTCATCCTGACGGAGGCCTGAAGCCGATCAGCGATGCGGCCCACGCGAAAGGGATGAAATTCCTGCTGTGGTTCGAACCAGAGCGGGCTGTCGTCGGAACGCCGCTGACGATTGAGCATCCCGATTGGTTTATTGGAGAAGTGACAACCCACTTTGAAGGAAGCACCGAGCGCCCGCTTGTAAAATTTCGGATGTTTGATTTTGGCAATCCGACAGCACGCCAATACATGATCGATTCGATATCGACGCTCATTGATGAACAAGGTATCGACATCTACCGGCAAGACTGCAACTTCGCTCCCGCTCCTTTCTGGACTCAGGCCGATACGGTCGACCGCCAGGGGATCACGCAAATCCGTTACGCGGAAGGTCTGCTCGAATTTTGGGATGGGCTGCGGCGGCGACATCCGCAACTCATTCTCGATATCGTTCAACGGGGAGACTTAGAGACGATTTCGCGAGCCGTGGACCTGAGCCGGGCAGATTATCCAGTATCGCCAGACGCGGATCCAGTGGGAGCCCAGGTGAGTACCGAAGGCTTGGCTTATTGGCGGCCACATTTTGGAACCATCCTCCAGATTCGACCGCGAGACACCTACCATTTTCGCAGCGGATTCGCTCCCGGCCTGGGTTTTGCACTTTTTAACGGCGCCGGCTATCCGAACCAAATCGGCAGTTTTATACCGGCCGATTTTCCTTATGACTGGATGCGCAGCATGGTCGCGCAGCTGAAACAGGTTCGTCCTTATTACTACGGCGACTATTATCCTTTATTACCTTGCAGTCAAAATTCCGATTGCACTACCGATCCGACCAAGGAGCGCAGCGCTGCGTTCGAGTGGGCGGCTTTCCAGTTTAATCGTCCCGAGCAAGGCGACGGAACGGTGCAGGCCTTTCGTAGAGACAAAAACGGCGAGCCGTCGAAGAATTTGGCCTTGCGCGGGCTCGATCCATCAGCCAGGTATGAGGTGACGGATCTTGACGCACAAAAGCCGAGCACGATCTCGGGAAAAGAATTGATGCAACATGGGCTGCACGTGGAAATCAAAGACGAGCGTGGAGCGGCGATCATTATCTACAAGAAGGTCGACTAATCGGCCACAACTTCCTGGTTCTGTTGTCCGAGACCGTCAATGCCCAGTCGCATGCGATTGCCGGGCCGCAGATAAACCGGTGGCTTCAACCCGAAACCAACACCCGGAGGGGTGCCGGTCGAGATGATATCGCCGGTTCTCAAACTCATGAATCGGCTGACATAACTAATCAGGTAAGCCACTCCAAATACCATTGTCTTAGTCGATCCATTCTGGTAGCGGTGACCATCCACCTCGAGCCACATATCGAGATTTTGCGGGTCCGGAATCTCGTCGGGAGTCACGAGCCAGGGGCCGATCGGACCGAACGTATCCGCGCTTTTGCCCTTCACCCATTGGCCGGTTCCCTCCATCTGAAACGCGCGTTCAGAAATGTCATTAATTACACAGTAGCCCGCAACATGTGAGTAAGCATCGGCTTCCTCCACGTACTTGCCCGGCTTGCCGATGACGACGCCGAGTTCAACCTCCCAGTCCGTCTTCTTCGATCCGCGCGGCATGACGATGTGATCGTCAGGGCCACAAATTGATGAGGTTGCCTTCATGAAGATGACCGGTTCGACCGGCAAAGCCATCCCCGCTTCCTTCGCGTGATCGGAATAATTCAGGCCAATGCAGATAAACTTTCCCACGCTGCCAACGCACGGGCCGATTCGAGGCTGTCCTTGAACGATCGGCAGGGCCGAGACGTCGGCGTTTCGCAATTTTCCAATCCACTCAGGGAGCAGGAATTCCCCAGCAACGTCCGCGATCATTCCTGACAACTCGCGGATTGTGCCGTCCGAACCGAGGACAGCGGGCCTCTCCTGACTTGGCGGACCATAGCGTAGCAATTTCATCTTTTCTCGCTACAGGCTAAATCCGCCATCAATGATGTGGACTTGGCCCGTGGTGTAGCTTGATTCATCCGAGGCCAAATAAACCGCCAGGGCCGCAATTTCTTCTGGACGGCCGATGCGCCCCATTGGTTGCCGCGCCACAAACTCCGATCGGACCTTTTCCGTATCGCCCTGCCTTGCGATCCTTTGCTCGAGTGAAGGAGACTGCACAGTTCCGGGGCAGATCGCATTGCACCGAATGCCGCTGCGTACGAAATCCGCGGCGATGGCCTTAGACAGCCCAATGACCGCAGCTTTCGTACTCCCATAGACAAATCGGTTCGGCGCTGCCTTAATGCTGGAGGCGGCCGACGACATATTAATAATGTTGCCCTTTCCCGCCTTTAGCATGCCCGGCACAAAAGCGCGGCAAGTGCCATACATCGACTTGACGTTCAGATCGAACGAAAAATCCCAGTCCTTTTCGGAACAATCGATAATGGTTCCGTGATGAACATAGCCAGCACAGTTAAACAAAACGTCAAGCGTCCCCACCTCAGCGGCACAATCCGCAATGTCTTGCATTTCGAGGACATCGAGCCGGCGGATTCGAATGCCGGGCCGCTCTTGAGCGAGGGCCGCAAGCGCGGAATCGTTGATGTCGGTTGCCCACACCACCGCTCCCTCGTCGGCAAACGCGATCGCCGTGGCCCGCCCAATGCCCTGCCCCGCGGCCGTAACCAACGCTACCTTTCCTGCAAGTCTTCCGCTCATTTTCTGATTCCTGTGAGTTCCTTAAATTGCTTTTGAATAATAGTGCTTTTGAATAATAGCTGATTCGCGCTATCGGCTGTGGTAGGCTAGTCGAGACATTTCTGTATGTCAACACTATTGTTAACATCAGAAAGACTTTTTCCGCGAAAAACAAAATCGCGCACCAACAAGAGCCGGACTATGAAAGAACACAATTTACAGGATGCTTTTGATTTTTTGCGAGAGCGTGCCGCTTCGATTCGTAACGTTCTAAAGGTAACTATAGGAATCGGCGCGGCCGTCATACTCGTGGGCGCGCTGGCGCAGGCCCAAACGACTTACGACTTGTCCGTTGATTTCTCTGTCCGGGACAATCCAGGCAAAGTTTGGCAGTACGGCTATTCAGCTACTAACTCTCTCGATCCTGATCAGTTTCGACTCGACAAGTATAGTGACGGGGGCACTCCGATCGTTTTCTGGCATCCGGACGCCAGCAGCGGACCGGGCCCGGGTTATTACCCCTACGTCGCTTATAACACCACGAAGCAGTCGCAGGCCTGGCCTTCACCCAATGGCTGGGTTGTGCGGGGCGGCGAGGTCGCCATGGAAGCGAGTAATAGCGGCCAATACAGTCTGGTGCGCTTCGTGGCGCCCGTGGCAGGGACGTACAAGATCAGCGCTCAATTCGAAGGCGTCCATGTATGGTCTACGACGGATGTGCATGTGCTGCACAATGGCACGTCCCTGTTTGACGCTGATATCGATGGCTACGGAGGGGATCCGGCATTCCGCAAGATGGAGGGGGCGAGTCCCAAGGCGGAGTATTCAGGTCAAATCGAATTGAAAGCGAACGACACCGTGACATTTGCTGTTGGATATGGCAAGAACAAGACGAATTCCGGCGATACGACGGGTCTTTTCGCCCGAGTCGTCTTGTTCGGCGACAAGAGCGGCAGCAAGTGATGCGGTGATTGCCGTCCAGGACAAGTTGGTAAATGCAGTTTGACATCGAAGATTTCGACGCCCTTCGCAACTACCTGACCACGCGTGGATGCGTAAAGTCGGGCGAGACCGTCACGTTCAAAAATCTGCGCGGAGGTGTCTCTAACCGAACCGTAAAAGTCGCGTGGGCGGATGGGCACGGATGGGTTCTAAAGCAGGCGCTGGCGAAATTGCGCGTGAACGTTGACTGGTTCAGCAGTCCGGAGAGAATCGGCGTCGAAGCGAAAGCTCTCCGCTGTCTCAATCTAATGGCCCCGCCCGGAACCACTCCTGCTTTCATCTTCGAAGACATGCCGCACTATCTAATGGGGATGGCAGCAGTTCCGGAGGAACACGAAAACTGGAAAGCCGTCTTGCTTTCGGGCCGGATCATTTCAGATCATTTTGAACAATTCGGTTTGTTGCTTGGAGCTATACACCGCCGCTCGTCGGAGTCCATCGCAGAAGTCAGCAAATCGTTCGCCGATACCACTTACTTCGAGAGCCTCCGGTTGGAGCCCTACTATGTTTATGCGGCCCAAACGACCCCCGAAGCCGCCACCTTTCTGAATGCTTTGGCGCGGGAAACACTGCATCATAAAGATAGTCTGGTTCACGGGGATTTCAGCCCGAAGAACACACTCATCTATCAGAACAAATTGATTCTGCTCGATTACGAAGTGGTTCACGTGGGAGATCCGGCTTTTGACGTTGGGTTTGCGCTGACACACTTTCTCAGCAAGGCGAATCATTCGCCAACAGAGCGCTCTCGTCTAGCCAGTGCGGCGGAGTTGTTCTGGCAGGTGTATCGCGAGGAGATTAGCATGCTGAACTGGGCGAAGGAACTCGAAGTGCGAGTGGTACATCATGCTCTGGGGTGCTTGCTTGCGCGGGTAGCTGGAAAATCGCCGCTGGAGTATCTGACGCCTGCTGAAGTGGCGCACCAACGGGATACGGTCTTGGCGCTAATCCTGGAACCGCCAACCTGCGTTCCAGATTTGATTGATGACTTTATCTACAAAATCGAAGCCCATGCCAACAATTAAGCGAATCTACGGCCGCGAGATTCTCGACAGCCGCGGCAGGCCCACGGTTCTGGCAACATGCGTTCTCGAAAGCGGGGTTAGCGCTTCCGCGTCCGTGCCCTCCGGGGCATCGACAGGGACGGCTGAGGCTTTCGAACTGCGCGATGGGGATTTGAAGCGATATCAAGGCTTGGGATGCCGTCGCGCCGCGGAGAATATTGGCGGAGAACTCAACGCCGCACTCGCTGGACGCGATTTCACGGACCAAGCTAAGTTGGACGGGACGATGATTGCGCTGGACGGAACGGCCACAAAGTCACGCATCGGCGCGAATGCCATCCTCGCCGTATCCGTCGCCTTCGCGCGATCTAGTGCGATGGAACGCGGGGTTCCGCTCTACCAACATTTCGCCGGCATGCAGGGCTCTCCCGCGAATGCGCTACCGAGACTCACGATCAATCTCTTCAGCGGCGGAAAACACGCTGGGCAGCAGGTGTCGGTACAGGACGTTCTCATCATCCCGATGTCCGCTCGGACCATCGATCAGTCGCTGGTTTCGGCATTTGACGTTTATCAAGCGGCGGCCGAACTGATTCTGAGGAAGTATGGGATGCGCCTTCTCACGGCGGACGAGGGTGGATTGGCGCCCCCTTGCCGTTCTGCGGAAGAAATGTTGGGTCTCGCGGTGGAAGCAATCGAACAGGCGGGCTATAAGCCCGGCAAGGATGTTTTTCTCGGGATCGATGTGGCTTCGACACACTTCTTCCAGGGCCATGCGTACCATCTGGACGGAGAGGTCCTCGACAGTGCTGGAATGATCCAAGCAATTGCGGCGTGGCTGGATCGCTACCCAATTTTGAGCGTGGAAGACGGTCTGGCGGAGGACGATTGGGAGAATTGGCCCAATCTCCGCCGCGCAATCGCCGGTCGGGCCTTGACGTTGGGGGACGATCTTTTATGTACGAACCCGAACCGCATCCGTCGCGCCATCGAAGCGAATGCCTGCGATGCTTTGCTGCTAAAGGTCAATCAGATCGGAACATTGACGGAGGCGCTCCAGGCCTACCAGCAGGCGAGGGCAGCGGGCTGGGCGGTCACGCTCAGCGTCCGAAGCGGAGAGACAGAGGACAACTGGGCGGCGGACCTGGCGGTGGGATGGGGGGCGGATCAATTCAAGAATGGATCGATCCGGCAGTCAGAGCGCCTGGCAAAATACAACCGGTTGCTCGAGATCGAGGAGGCGACGCGCTGGCCGCTCGCCGGCTAGCCGGGCCGCGATTGACGATCTGAAGATATCTCATTTTCCGATGGAGACATTATTTTGAAAGCGCTCAAGAGGCCGACGCGATTTTCAATTCCCGGCGCAATCGCGATCCAACTGTCAATTCTATGTGCGACCGCTTCGCTGTTGTGCGCGCAGACTCGTCTGCAAAGCGGGGATGGTTATATACGCCGTGAAGGCAATGAATGGATTGTAGGAACGTCGGGTGTTGAAAGGAGGGTTCGATTAGAGAGCGGCCACCTTAACCTGTTTTCGCTCCGCAACAAATTAACGGGCCAGGAATATCAGGATGCGGGAGCTGCCCCTGCGGAAATCCGATTTGTGGCCGACGGCGAAGATGTTAGTGCATCCGGTTGGCACTGGAAACTACGCGGCGAACAGGCGGCCCCAGCGGCGCAAGGCACGCTTCAACTCGACCTCGAACTCGAATCGGCAAGCATACGGGTCACTAAACACTATGTTGTTTATCCTCACACTTCCGTGATTCGGGAATGGTTGACGCTGGAAAATATATCCAGCAAAGCTGTGCGCATCAACAGCGTCGACTTCCTCCACACCCGATTACTGGGTTCTATCGCGCAGGATCTCCAATTCAACTACGTGACGGGCGGGGGCAACTACAACGGGAGTCAGTTACTCAAGACCGAACCCATGAACCCTGCCTACCGGCGGACGCTTGATTCTAATAGAGGGGTTCAGCCCGGCAACTACAGCAGCTTCCTGCCTCTTATTTTTCTGCTCAATCGCACAAGAGCGGAGGGCATCGCCGTAGGTTGGGACTATCTTGGCCATTGGCGCTTCGAGATCCGAGATCAGGATGGTCTACCGCTCAACATGAGCCTGGAATTGGCCGGCTTCACCAAGAACTTGGAGCCCGGCAAGAAGATTGAAACGCCCAAGGCGTTCGTGGCGACATTCTCCGGAGGGGTCGATGAACTCGGCAATCAGTTGCTCGATTGGCAATATGCTTACTTGTGGGAGTTCACGAATGCCGATTACTTCGCCAAAACCCGGTGGGCAGTCGATTGGCCCGATCCGTGGGTCGGTGAGGGAGGAACTCCGAGCGCCGATAACTGGGGAAGGCGGTTGGCGCTTGATCTACGCTACGTCGATCTTCTCCGCGAGACCGGTACTGACATCTTGTGGGACGACGCCGGATGGTACGACAAATGGGGGACCTGGAACGCCCCCGACTGGAAAAGAACCACTGAGTACTTGCGCAAACATGGCATGAAGTGGGTGCTATGGTACCCAACGTTTCTGGCCACACCGGAGTCTAATGTCGGACAGCAACACCCGGACTGGATCATCCCAGGCCAAGAAACTCTGGAACAGTCGATTCCAGGCACCGTCGAATGGCAACGCCGGTTGTTGGACGACAGTGTTAACGCTTGGGGGAACTATCAGTGGCGTTATGACATAGCTCCCGCAGCCAGTTCGAACGACACTGACGCGCTGGCCGCTGATCAAAATTTCCGTGGATTGCTGGAGCGTTTCAAGAGCGACCACCCGCAGAGCGGCATTGACGCTTGCGACGGAGGGGGACGCTGGATCAGCTACGACATCGCTCGATTAGCAGAGTCGGGCGAATATACGGATGGGGGCGTTGGCCCCTATAGCGCTTACTACACTTCCCTTCTAGTTCCTCCCGACAGACTGCACAACGTGGTTGATTTCGATCATACGTATTACAACGCAACAACCGACCGCACCCATTTGGCGATGGATCCGACATGGTATCGAGATCCCGGCGACGGGCCCGATGTGGAATCGATAAGAAAAGACTGGGAGATTTATCACTATCTGGTCGCCGAAGGAGTCGCGGGGCGCTGGAGTCATGTGTTTCGACCCAAGGTCGAACACGATGACGCGATCTGGTATTTCCAGAGGATGAATCGAGATAGCTCCAAGGGTGTCATCCTCACCAAACATGCCAGACACGGCCCAACTTATTACGTGACCAGCCGTCTTTCTAAGTCTGCTCCCGGTTTAATGGATCAATACCGGGGCGGCGCGGGCGAGATGAACATGGCGACAACGACTTCCGCCGCCAGGCTCGAAACTGGGATTTATGAGGACCCGGTGGACGGGGCATTCCGCTTCTATGGCGTTCCGGGCCAGGGATTCGGCCCGCTGAATGTGAAGTATAAACTCGGCGGAGGCGAGGAGTCGCTGGCCACTAAAATCGTCAAACTGGGTGCGGAGCGGCGAGTCGCCGACCATTTCTTTGGAATGGCACTCCAACTGGATGAACCAATGACCATTACCCAGTTGGGCCAATTTGATCCCGGAAACAATCGCGGCACTTACGCGTTATCTCTGATAAGAGCGGCCGACAATAAGGTGATTGCGACGGCCGATCTGGACATGAGCCAAACCCATTCCGATGCGATGGGTTTCAAGTACGTTAGCCTGGCTCAGCCCATTCAGCTTGATAGTTCGGCAAAACCTGTGGTGATTTATCCGCGTGGACTGATAGGAAGTGCAACTTACGAGGTGCGCGCAAGCGTGGCCGGCGTGCGTCTGCACAAAACTGGCTCGCAGCTAATGGCGGACGGAATCAGTCTGGACAAAGTTGCAGGCGGAGAGCTCATCTTTCTCAATTTGCCGACCTATCCTGGCTCTGGAACCGATCACGTTCCTCCCAGTGCGCCCGCCGACATGACCAAACGAGTGGGAACAAATCTCGGTACTCAAGGCATTGAACTTTCATGGTCTCCCAGTCATGACGATAACTGGATTTCATACTACGAAATTCACAAGAACGGACGTCTTATCGGAAAGACTGCCACAGGAACGTTCTTCTTCGATCACTCCGACTCCGCCCGCAATGACATCGACGCTCGCTTTGAAGTAGAGGCAGTCGATGGAGACGGTAATCACAGTCCGGCTGTGCTCGCGCAAAGGACGAGCGGAGAAACTCCATCGTACGAGGCTCTGGGAGATTTTTCTGCCACTCAATCCAGTAAAAACTGGGCCTACGAAGAAGCGATCGAAGATGGCACATACAGAGACCTGGTGTGGGACAAAAATGGCTACGAAGGCCGATGGACCGGATCGGGGCTGGGCAGGATCGGAAGGATCTGGATGCAACCATCGGCGACTTACGACCTCGCTCGCACATTTATTGCACCCATGTCGGGCATGATTACTGTGTCGGGATCAATCCGCAAGGATCCCAGCGCGGAAAACAGGGCCTCGTGTTTTGTAAGAATGCTTCAAAACTCTATTCAAGTCTGGCCAGTTTCTGGGTGGGCAGAGGTTCTTCCCGATTATGAGAAGACAACCAACTACGCGATCTCGAACGTTCGCGTCGCTGCAGGCGATAAGATCCGATTCGTGGTGAAGCACAATGGCGAAAACCGCGCCGATCCGATTGTTTGGAATCCGACTATTGTTTATCGTGATGCACCGCCGTAAGCACCATGTCCTGTCTCAGTCGGAAATACAGAAAGAGTTCCTCAGGAACAAGAAGCTACGTCCCCTTTTCAGTTCAGCCGCTTCAAGATGTAGGCACTCCTGCCTTTCGTGGAAATCTCCACTTTACTGTCCGAGCTAACGATAAATCGCTGCGCTGTCCCAACACTTGAATCCACCGGAGCTGCGGATACCCTGGCCTGCGCCCACTGCGAGGGGAGCGTCCAATCAACGATGCCGCCATCTACCGAGTACAAGACAATCTCGTTATCACCGATTGGAATCACTCGCCGTTCACCGTCGACGCTTTTGAAATCGTGGTCAACCACCGTCCAAGAACCATCATCAAGGACCGTGGAGACAGTCCCATCACTAAATCGAGCAATGTAGTTGTTGCGGGGAACGGTGACGGTCTTTCCGTCTTTCTGCACCTGCTTCTCGCCTATCTTCTCAGTTCCGAGCCAAACCAGGTTCTTCTTTAATAGATAGGATTGGGTGAGATTGCCCATGTAATACATGTCTGAGATCTCAGCTTCGCTGTATTTATTGAGATGCATACCTCCGAACTCGTTGCTCTCTCGAATCGAGTAGCCCAGATTCATGGACCAGCCCAATGCCTGTCCCACGCCCTCTGAAAATTTGCCGCCACCGTAGAGCTTTCCTTGCATCATCATGAGTTGGAAGGGATCGGAGATCACGAAGCGATGCTGCACGCCCTCTGATTTTCCGAAGTAGGCATCAACTGGCCCTTCCGTCAAAGGAACGATGCGGCGCTGCGTAAACCAATCCAGGATTTTGGCGCCATAAACAGTCTCGGAAACAAAACCTATGTCTTCGCCAGGGCCGACACTGATGTCGCAATTGCGGAACGTATCCAGACGGATACCTTCCGAAACGGGAACTGTATCCAGGAATGATTGGATACGCCGCTGAAAGTAGCCTGAGCGAAATTGTTTGGTATTGGAAATCCGATAGTCTGGGGGCGCGCCGTCAAACTGGTAGGACCAGACGTAGGGTTTGCCTTCTCGATTGAATTGCAAAACACTTGGGTCAAAAAGTGGGCTGTCAGGATAGGCATCGTTGAGATTGATGTGATACTCAATGTTCGCGTTGTATTCGGCGGCATCTTTCACCAGCTTTCGCAAGGCCGCGGCTCCGCCCGCTCGTTCGTTCACTTGATTCAGCGCCGGGTAGCCGGTGTCGTGACCGGTAAACTGCCATCCAACCAGAGTCACTCGCTGTTTGGCGTTGCCTGTCACCTTGGCGACCGCACGCACAATATCCAGGGTTTCAGCGAATGAAGTAATCGGCGGAAGGTAGCCACCCGGTGGCTCTTTGACCGGCTTTACCCAATCGATGAAAACGATGTAGACGAAAGTCTTCGGTTCGTAGGTATCACTGGGTGTGGGCATACGGTCGCGATGCCACAGAGCAGCTTCCATCCAGTCGACGGCGCCATCGTGATTGCGATCTTCGGTAAGCACTGCCACGCGCGATTGAAGAAGGGGCTGCACATCGCCAGAGATACGGTAGTAGTAGGTACCAAGCCACATTGCAAAATCGGTGCCCGGACCCTCGCCGCCTAAGACTTGAGTCTTGAGTTTCCAGTAGGGGATGTTGTCGAAGATGGTGGCTACAACTCCAGGCACGCCAGCGGAAGCCCAGTTTGCCTCTTTCGGGTACTGTTCTCCATCAGCCTCACTGATCTTCATGAAGTGCGCCGTTGACTGCCAGAGAAGATTCGAGTACGGTTCACTCCATTTTTGCCGCTGATATTCGCCGCGATAGGCTTCACCCTTCCCATCGGCTGCAGGGACCCGGACCAGATAGTGATCGGGAAACTCCAAGGTTTGCAGACGGAAACTTCCGCCCTCTGACACCTTCGTCAAATCGAAAACAAGCTCGTTGCCTTCGATGGCAAACCGCCAGTCCAACTCCAACTCGAGAGATGGAACCCGTACCCCATACGTAGCAGCCGTGGCCATGGCCTGGACGCCGACGTCCAAGTCGCTGGAGGTGTACAGTTGTCCATTCAACTTGATGGTCGGGCGCGACGACTCCAATGCCGCCGGGAGGCTCTTTCCACTCGCCGTCCGATATTTGAAAACACGCGGAAATTTTGCGTCCAGTGCGACCGAAAGAGTTTCCGATCGGATCTCCAGCGAGGCCGGTGATTGCGCGCACAAACCCTTCGGTCCCAAAAAGAGCCCCAGAAGGACGGCTCCAACGATTGCGATCCTGTATACGGGGATCGATTTGTAAAGGACGGTATTTCGCATCGCGCCTGAATCCTCCTGCACACTCAAAACAAATTGATTCTGGTTGAGCCTCATGCATTAGGCCATCGAGATGCACCAGAAGGCTATCCGCGAGGACGTCGCTTCCCATTTCAGGCTGAGCCAGACACTAGCGAACACGCTGGAGTAGCAAAACGTCCGATCCGTAGAGTTGCTGGTCGGCAAATTCCTTGATGGCTCCATCGCCGCTGGACAGCCACTTGTCCGGAAGATGAACCGCAATTCCCTTTAGTAAACTTTCTCCGCTCATCTCCCGTTCGCGTCCGGGCCGGTCATTCAGACTCGTCACCCGATATCTTGCGTTCGCATCCAGTCCGCGCAGTTGAATCTCTGTATCGGCGATTTTGGAGTTATCTCGAAAAACGTAGACCACCGACTCGCTCGCATCCTCTTTCACGTATTGGATGGAACTCCATCCGGCGGCCCCGACTTTTGGATGGTACACATCGTCCAGCAGAAGATGGCGGTACTGTTTGAAAAACAATAGATTGCGCTCCAATGCTTCGACAAAGCCAGGAGGGGCGGCCGAAAGAAACTGCGACGACATGCCATTGATGTTGCCGAAGGTAACTCCATGCGTGAAGTGCTTCCTGAAATAGTAGTCGAGCGCGGAGGCGCTATACCAGCGAGCCGTCAGGTATTCTCCGTGGGCGTCGCCATGTCCGGCGGTCGCGAGCGAGCCCCAAACATTCGGACTGAGCATGGGGCCGGTGATGAACTCATTGGTATATCCACCCGGCAGAAGATCCTGAGGGCCGGGATTGGTTCGCGCAAACTGCAGGGTTGGATCACACTCAAAGCCCGACAGGTTGGGAAAGCGCTCGAGCAGATACCGCATAATCTCCATCCGCCCGCGATAAGCTGCGTAGGCCCCGTCAGTCTTGCCGTGACCGTGATCGGTACGATTGCACTCGTAACTTACGGTTGACGACGGGTCCCATTTGATCCAATCCAGATGCCACTTTTCAATGATGTCTCCCAGTTGCTTCTCAATCCACGCGACCACCTTGGGGTCGCCCAAACATAGCTGCTTGGTGGGAGCAAGAGAAGGATGAGTGGTGCCGATCGTCTTGCCGTCGATCATCGCCAGCCAGTCCTGCGGGATCTCGCCGGACGTCACCCGCGCGGCATCTACGTTCCCCGGATCCACCCATAGGCCAAACTTCAAGCCCATGGCATGAACCGCATCCGACAGATTCTGAAGCCCGTGCGGAAACTTCTCTTTACTCTCCTGATAGCTGCCGAGTCCAAGAGTCCAATCGTTCATTCCGGGAATGACCGACGCGCCTTCGTACCACGTCGCATCATGATAAAAAACATCGAACCCCACTTGTTTCGCCAGGCTAAGTTCTTTCAGCAACGCTTCTTCACTGTTCTTTTCCGTGAGCCATATGCAGTAAGTGACCAGAGGAGAATTCGGTAAGGGCGCCTGAAAGACATACTGTTTCAAATAACGGAACGTCTCATTACCCGCATTGTCGCTGTCGCCCTTCGCAATGGCAAAGAAACTGACTGGCGTTTCCACTGTCGCGCCCGGCGCCAGTTCGAAAGTCGCCGCAGGACCGGCCTTCCTATCCTTGATGAGACGATCCTTAATGAGACGATCCTTGATGAGAATTGTCCCTGCTTGAACTACGGTGCCCGCTGCAGAGGGTCGGACATTGGCCCGCCATCCGAGCACTCCGAGGCCGGGTTCTCCGCCAATGAGCATTGATTCTCCGGCACCGGCGTTTTCCAGCACCAGCCAGTCTGAGAATTCATTCTTTTGCGAGAGATTCCCAGCCGCGTAAAATCCGTGCTTACCCTTAGCGGAGGAAAAAGCTTTCAGCCCGCCCGCAGGATTCTTCAAGGTCAACGATAATGGTTCAACATGCGGGTTGAGCAGCAAGTCATGCTGTCCACGATTCTCGAGTTGCATGACCGTTTGAATTACGGCGCCGGTTGGATACAGCTTCAAGACGAGAGAAAGCACACCGCCTGTATAGGACCCAAAATGAAGTGTTAGTTGTTTGCCGCCCTTGTCCAAGTCGGAAATGGCATCGTCTTTGAATGAGTACGGCTTGCCAGATTTGTCTGGAACTGCAACTAAGGGTGTACCCGCCGCGGCCCATTCGGCGCCCGCCTCGCAGCGCAAAGATTTAAGTAACACACGGCCGGAGGAGCGAACCAGAACCAGATCGATGTGTCCGTTGGATAGTTCCCAACCGGCAGGGGACTTAGTGATAGATACTTGGGCGGGAGCAAAGGTTACGATGCAGGCGATCAGGCAAGCTAGAGTTATTAGTCCTCTCATCGGAAAGGGGCCTCAGTATCTCGGTTGGTTAGCAGATTAGTAACTCGCGCATACCAGATGCGAAGCCATTCGGTGCGACATGACAGAATATAGCGCAATGAAACTAGCCTCAGCGTAATGCCGAGGCTAGTCTGTTGCGCGGGAGAGTCCCGAGTTAGAAGGTGAGGTGGGCTCCAACCTGCATACGCCGCCTGTAGTCGACAATGTTAAAGATTTGCCCGGCAGAACTCGAATCGGCAGTGCTGTTGGGGCTGCCGAGATTTTCTCGGTTGAGCGCATTGAATGCATCCCACTTGAGTTCAAGGTGGGTTCTTTCTGTGATGGCGATGGATTTGATTAAAGACAAATCCACCTCACCGTATCCTGGCCCAAGTAAGATGTTACGACCTGAATTACCGTAGGTGTACGGAGCAGGCTGGCTGAAATCTGCCGGGTTATACCATTCGTTTCGATTGGGATTGGAAACCTTGCCACTCCCGATACGATCCGGCCTTAACGATTCGACGGAATTCAGCGAGCCATTGGCGGCCCAATATACGGTGAAATACTGTCCTGCCTGGAAATTGAAGACTCCGCTGAGGGTCCAGCCTCCAATCAGGGCGTCCGCGCCCCGACTCAAACTGTTGGCAAAGGCCCTTCCGCGACCGAAGGGAAGCGCCCAGTTAGCCGCGCTCACCCAAGCCCAAGGCCTGGGGGCGTCTGAATTTCCGTAATTGCACGAGTAGCAAAATTGGTTCCCGGAGGGACCGAAAGTCCCGTCGTCAAGCGATTTATCCCAGGTGAAATTGCTCGACAGATAGAGGCCCTGATGAAAACGCCTTTCGACGTGGACCTGCAAGGAGTTGTAGTTACTTTTCAGTTCCGGATAATTGGCGGGTGAGTTGCTCCGTTCGTACTCTTCCTGCGTCCAGCCGAACGACGCATAATACGGCCGGTTTGGATTGAAAGAACCGTTTACATCGGGTGCGGGCACAGGAGCGTTGATATCGACGTTGTCCCACAAGTGGCGTCCGACGTTTCCCACAAACGAAATGGCTGCCGCTATCCCGTGTGGGAATGAATGCTCCAACGTCACATTATAAGTGTCGTTGTAACTATGCTGATAAAGCCCCGGGGGCACGAAGTACTCGCTGTAGCCAGTGGGGCCGCCATTGAACGGAACTATACCGCTCGCTGGAAATGCGGGAGGCGCGGGAGGAACGCCCGGCCCCTGATCGAACGTAAAGGGGAGGGGCGCGAAGGGATTGACTTGGCTGTCCGACTGGGTTTCCTTAATGGGCCAGCAGCAACCTTGCGTGCCAAACCAGCCGCCATCCGCGTTCAGATAGTAACTGCGGCCATATCCCCCTCGGAGAACCGTGTTCTCGGACAACCGATATGCCACACCAATACGCGGCGAAAATTCGGTTTTCGGCGTATATACTCCGCCGTACTTACCATCCAGACCAGTTAACTGTATGTTATCGGTGTTCGGGTTAAGTACTCCCTCGGGCTCTCCGCTCTTGGTAAAGACTGGGCTCATATATTCCCAGCGGAGGCCGAGCGACAAGGTGAATCTGGGAGTTACTCGCCATGTATCCTGTCCATAGAAAGCCCATTTCCAGAGCTTCTCCTGGGGCTGAATCAGGGTGATATCGCGGTTGAAGTTGCTGCTGAGGCCCAGTTCGAAGGCGGCTAAGCCCGATCCACAATATTGACCGGTTGGTAGGGTGCCAGTGCAAGAGGGGTCGTTGAGCTGAGTAAGAGTCTGGGGAATCGTAAAGTCGCCACGTCCGCTGACGTCGGTCCGCTCGCCAAAAAACTTTCCAATATCGGCGCCGAACTTAAATGCATGATGGCCCCAGGTCTTGGTCCAGTTATCATAGACCTCGAAATTGGCCTCCTTTTCAAAGAACGGTAGCCCTTCATCTCCCATGGTGAAAGTGGTATAGGGATCGGTGACCGCGAGTTGGGGCAACCCAGAGGTGTAGACCGTGCCCAGATTGATGTCGGGTATGCCAGCCAAGGTTGCCGCGTCGGTGTTGTAATCCAGTTGATATTCCGAAATGACGATGCGCGAAAAAGCGAACCGGGCGTCTGTAATCAGCGATGGCGAGAAGGTGTGCTGATAGCTGAACATGAACTGCTTGTCATGATCGGAGGAGTTTCCGGCGTTGACGGCGCCACTCAGCGGCGGGCCACCTCCAGCCACACCGTAAGCGGTATCCGTAAAAAACGTTGCATTAAAGTAACTGAACTTACCGAATATCACTGTTTTAGGAGTAACAAAGTAGTCGGCGCGGGTATCGAACTGATTCTGGTCGAAAAGCGCCGGCCGGGCAATGGTGTAGTTTTGATCCGTGCCAGAAAGATTCGTATTCGGTTGCGGCAGCAGCGCTAGGAGGTTGGCCGCCGCCGGGCTGATTCGGTTGGGGCAGATCACGTTAAGGACGCCATTACATGAAATCTGCGTTCTTCCGGTTCCATCCGGGTTGCCGGTGTCCGGGTCATAGATAGGATCGGTGGCTGCGATGGAACTGAAGTCTCCCGTTCTAAATGCATCGATGGGCACGGTGTTGGTTCCAAATGTATGGAAATGATTT
>Ga0302179_10000808_pt1 | contig 19888 bp, 12 predicted proteins | sample I_Palsa_E3_1_FD_198788 | JGI IMG/M metagenome (GOLD analysis project Ga0302179, IMG submission 198788) | Peat permafrost microbial communities from Stordalen Mire near Abisko, Sweden - I_Palsa_E3_1 | ecosystem: Environmental > Terrestrial > Soil > Palsa > Peat permafrost | place: Sweden...
CCTTGCCTCTGCCTTCGATCCTGCCCTCGAAGCCCAGCCCAAACGTTTCCCTGCACTTACGCTCATGCTCATACTCCACTTTTCCCACTGCTCGGATAATCCAGGTTGTTGTTTGTGTGGCGCGGACTCCCTCGTCCGTCGTGGACGTAGCTTTGTCATCCTGAGGCGACGGCTCTTTCGTCGCCGAAGGATCTCACGCGCCGCGCGAATCGCGCGTTCGGCGCGCTTCCTTGCAAACACGAACGGCGCAGACCGGATTGGCCTGCGCCGCTTGTTTTGACTCTATATATTCAGAATATCAAACCGAAGAGGGCAATTGGGACACCTTTCCCAACTTTATATTTCCCAGCGAATCAGTCACTTAAACAAAAATGCTCGCGTTTAGGGCCTTGACAAGATTTTCCGCGTGCGGCATCCCAGTCAGTCAACAACGGCTGTTCACCTTACCGCAGGTTTCGCTTGGGCGCTCATACTCGTTTCCTTGCGAAGATGGACAGCGAAACCGCCCGCAGAGTTGACACAGTTGCCGTTACCGCCGTCCGTGCCCCATTCGCCTAGCTTTCGGTATACTGGTAACGTATGCCGGTTCTGAAAAACATCGCCGCCATCGCCAAAGGCATGAGCATCACCTTCATGGAGATGTTCCAGCCCACCACCGTAGAAAATTATCCCGATGGCAAAGGTCCGCTGCGCGGCGCACGCTTCGAAGCCCGCTTCCGTGGCGCTCACGTCTTGCAGCGCGACGAAAACGGCCTCGAAAAATGCGTAGCCTGCTTCCTCTGCGCGGCCAACTGCCCTTCGAATTGCATCTACATCGAAGCCGCCGACAATACCGCCGAACACCGCGTCAGCGGCGCCGAACGTTACGCCAAGGTCTACAACATTGATTACAATCGATGTATTTTTTGCGGGTACTGCGTGGAAGCTTGCCCGACCGACGCGATTACGCATGGGCATGGGTTTGAGCTGGCGACCTTTAACGCCAGCAATCTGGTGTACCGCAAGGAGCAGATGCTGGCTCCCCGGCCGGCGCATATGGGAGCCAATGTCGTGTTCAATCAGGCCGACGTGGATGGCGGGGCTCCCGCCGAGATGGTCGCAGGGAGTTAAAGTTCCAGACGACTTTCGAGTTCGAGCAAAGGGGTAAGCCCTCACCGATTCCATTTGTGCCGAATTGACGATCAAGAGAAGAACTATGACAAAATCATTTCAACTCGCTATCGCCCTCGTGTTCGCAATCCTTTTGGGATCTATGCAAGCGGCCACGATGTCCCCGAAGGATATCGTCGGCCAATTCGTCAAAATGGATGCGGAAGGGGAACGACTTACGCCTGAAGGGTGGCATCAAGCTGACGCTTTCTTCGTTAAGCCGAGCGAACCACCGCGCTCAAAGGTCCTCGTGGTCATCGCTAGAGGCTACGCTGTTAGCACGGCGGCGGAAAAAACGAATTCACCCGAATTTTATATGGGTTATGAAGAGGTCGGGCGAATTGACGCTACTTCGCTAAGATTTGCGCCATCAAATACCGGAACTGAGACGCGGTCGTTCGTCAAGTACAGTGTTGTTTCAGCCGACGTTAATGGTGTAACCGACGCCGCCCAAACGACCAGCCATGCAGGGAATACATCTCCAGCATGGAGAATCGACGGAACGCAGCCTCCCGCAATGCACCTGACGGCAGCGGCGGCCATCCGCTACATAACCCAGATGCGTTCCAAGGCCACCGATCCCCTAATTCAGAAGAATGCCGATCTGACCATAAAGAAGCTGGTACCCTATCGCTAGGCCGCGAGAGGGGAACACATCCAGGTATGCGTGAAATGCCAATTGCGGTGTAAGCATCGATGTTCGGTGAACGGGGAGACATATCCGATTCCTCCGTCCACCGTGACGAATGCCTTTGGCACCACGATCGACGTGCTGTGCTGCGTAGGGCCTCCGATGGTGAATACAGACGGCACGTCGTATCTGGAATATGAGGTGCGCAACGTTGTAGGCGAGGTGGTCACCTCGGACACGCTGTATCTGATGCAGATCAATCCGGATAAATCCTCCAGCTCCACAATACTGAGTTCGACGACCCAAAATGAAACCCAGTATCCTGGCAATATCATTCCCGACGGCAACGGAGGAGTGCTGGCGACGTGGTCGGTCTCCGTGGTGCAAGGGACGCAGCCGACGTACCCGTACCAGGCGGTGGACGTCAGCGGTGGGGCAGTGGGCACGCCTTACAATTTGCCGTTCAGCCCGCAATCGGTGAACATTACACAGCAACCGGACCTGGTGCTGGGCGAGAGCGGTGTTGCGTTCGCGGAGGGCCCGACAACCGTGACGATTAACGGTGCGCTTACCCCAGTTGACCAGATCGCTTCGTTCAACATCAGCTCCGGCTCACCGAATTGGACGTACCAAGCCCCGGCGGGGGACACGCTAACCATCGTTGAAGCCACGGGAGACGGCGGTATCACGATCAACGATTCCACCGCCGGGATACTGCCGCTTGACACGACTGGCAATAACTCCGGCTCCAATGCAATTCCCTCATCACGCCGGTCCTCGGGGCCGGCGTTTGTGCATTGCCAGTTGCTAGTACCAGGTAAAACCGGCTTTCTCGGCCACGGAGTTGCGGGATTGAGCCAAGAGCTAAAGGCTCAGAGCCTAAGAGCTTCAGCATGACCGATTTCCTACAGACCGTGAAGGACCGCGTTGTCGTTTACGAAGGCGCGATGGGCACGAACATCCAGTCGCGCAATCCTACCCTGGACGACTACTGGGGCAAGGAGAATTGCAGCGAAGTGCTCGTCCTGAGCCGTCCTGACATTATTCGCGAGATCCACGCCGACTTCTTCAATGCGGGCTGCGACATCGTGGAGACCAACACGTTCGGCGGGTCGAGGATTGTGCTGAGTGAGTTTGAGCTGCCGGACCGGGTGCATGAAGTCAACGTCACGGCCGCGCGGCTCGCAAAAGAAGTGGCCCGGCAGTTCTCGACGAAAGAGCGGCCGCGGTTTGTCGCGGGTTCGATGGGGCCGACGACCAAGTTGCCGTCGCTCGGGCACATCGGCTTCGACGCGATGGCGGCAGCGTATGAGGAACAGGCGGCCGCGCTGATCGAGGGCGGGGTGGATGTTCTGCTCATCGAAACTTGCCAGGATCTGTTGCAGGCGAAGGTCGCGACGGTCGGCGTGCTGGAAGCCATGCGTAAAGCGGGTAAGCGCCTGCCGGTCGCGGTGCAAGTCACGTTGCAGGAAAGCGGCACCATGCTGCTGGGCACTGAGATCGGCGCGGCGCTCACGGCGCTGGAGCCGTTCGACGTGGATATCCTCGGCCTCAACTGCGCGACCGGGCCTAAGGAAATGAATGACGCGGTCCGCTATCTGGCGCTGAACTCGACGAAAGAAGTTTCGGTGCTGCCCAACGCGGGGCTGCCTTTCAACGAAGCCGGCCACGCCGTCTACAAACTGACTCCAGACGAGTTGGCGGAATATCACAAGCACTTCGTGAAAGATTACGGCGTGCGAATCGTGGGCGGCTGCTGCGGAACTACGCCCGCACATTTGAAAGCCGTGGTGGACGCGGTATCCGGAGTGGAGCCGGCGACACGCGACGTGAAGCGCGTGGGCGCAGCTTCGAGCGCGTACACGTCGGTTCCACTCGATCTGGAACCCAAGCCTCTGATCGTCGCCGAGGAAATGAATACGACTACGCGGGTCGAGCATTTCCGGAAGCTGGTGCAGGGGAAGAAATACGACGACATTCTGGCGCTGGCTAAGAAGCTGGTAAACGAAGGGTCGCACATGCTGGACTTGTGCTGCGCCATCGTCGGCGAGGACGAGAAGGGATACGTTTCTTCGATTCTGGAAAGAATCGCTACGCGGGTTCCGGCGCCGATTCTGGTGGATTCAACCGAGGCGGATGTGGTGGAAGAGGCGCTGAAGCGGATTCCGGGGCGAGCGATCATCAACTCGATCAATCTGGAGGATGGAGAGAAGCGAACATCGCTGGTGCTGCCCATGGCCAAGCGTTACGGCGCGGCGGTGATTGCGCTGACGATCGATGAAGACGGGATGGCGCTGACGGCGGAGAAGAAGGCGGCGATCGCGCACCGGATTTTTGATTTGGCCACGAAGAAGTATGGACTCGACGGAACTGATTTGATTTTCGATGCGCTGACTTTGCCGATTTCCACCGGGCAGGAGGAGTATCGGAGCGCCGGGATTGAGACGCTGAAAGCTGTTGAGAAGATCAAGAAAGAATTGCCCAACGTAAAGACGATTCTGGGGGTGAGCAATATTTCGTTTGGGCTGGACGCTTATCCGCGGCGGGTGCTGAATTCGGTATTCATGCACGAGGCAGTCGACCATGGGTTGGATATGGCCATCGTGAACTACACGAAGATTTATCCGCTATACAAGATTCCGCAGGAAGAAGTCGACCTGGCGCGGAAGCTGATTTTCCGCGATGAGTCTGACGGCGATCCGCTACAGAAATACATGAATCATTTTGCCGGGCTGAAGGGCAAGCCGGCGGCTTCGACGACCGCGCATGTGGATACGCTCTCGGTTGAGGACAAGCTGAAGTTTGCCATCATCAACGGCGAGAAATCCGTGGGCGAGGGGGCACGCAAGAAATCTTTGGAGGAGTTGCTGGAAGAGGCGCTTGGGACCTACTCTGCGCTGGAGTTGATCAATACGGTCCTGTTGGACGGGATGAAGACGGTAGGCGATCTGTTTGGGGCGCGCAAGATGCAGCTGCCTTCGGTGCTCGATTCGGCGGGAGTGATGAAGCAGGCGGTGGCTTATCTTGAGCCGAAGATGGAGAAGAAGGAAGGCGGATCGCGGAAGGGCACGATTGTGCTGGCGACGGTGAAGGGCGATGTTCACGACATTGGAAAGAATCTGGTAGACATTATTTTGTCGAATAACGGATTCAAGGTGGTGAATCTGGGAATCAAGCAGCCGGGGGACAGGATTATCAGCGCGGCGCAGGAGCATGGGGCGGATGCGATTGGACTGAGCGGGTTGCTGGTGAAGTCGACGCTGGAGATGAAGTATGTGATCCAGGATTTGCAACGGCAGAAGCTGGAGTTCCCTGTTATCTGTGGTGGGGCGGCATTGACTCGGAAGTACGTGGAAGACGATTTGCGGCGGGAATATGCGAACGCGGTTTTTTATGCGGAGGATGCGTTTGCCGGGCTGCACGTGATGGAAGACCTCATTACCAAAGACGGAGCGCGCGAGGCGCGCTTGCTTGATGGGCGGACGGTGAAGGAGTATGCGAAGGCGGCGGCGGTCGATGAAGAGACCGGTCCGGTGTTTTCCGAGCGCAGCGCCGTGGTGACGGATGCACCGAATATTCCGGAGCCTCCGTTTTGGGGAGTCCGGGTGAAACATTACGATGTGCGGGAAGTGTTTCCCTATATCAACGAGACGGCTCTGTTCAAGAACCAGTGGCAGTTGAAGACGGCTTCGCAGGCGGATTATGTGCGGCTGGTGGAGGAGAAGTTCCGTCCGATCAAGAGGAAGTTGGAAGAGGAAGTGGCGGAGTCGGACTTGTTTGATGCCAAGGTGGTTTACGGGTATTTTCCGTGCCAGAGTGATGGGAATGATGTGGTGGTTTATGAAGTACCGAGTGCCGGGAACCGAGTACCCAGTGACGGCAAAGATGGAGACGTCCAGGAATTGCTCCGGTTTACTTTTCCCCGGCAACGGGAAGGGCGGCGGTTGTGTATCTCGGACTTCTTTTCGGGCAAGGCATCGGGGAAAATGGATGTGATTGGGTTTTCGCTGGTGACGATTGGAGCTAAGGCATCGGTCGAGACACAGAAGTTGTTTGAGGGCGGGGAGTATACGAAGTATTTGTATCTGCACGGGCTGAGCGTAGAGACGGCGGAGGCTTTGGCGGAACTGCATCATAAGACGATGCGGGAGGAGTTGGGGATTGCGGGCGAGGATGCAGCGGCGATTCGCGACTTGTTTCATCAGAAGTATCGCGGATCGAGATATTCGTTTGGGTATCCGGCGTGCCCGAATCTGGAGGACCAGACGAAGTTGTTTGTGCTGCTCAAGCCGGAAGAGAATGTGGGAGTGCGGTTGACTTCGGGATTTTTGCTGGAGCCGGAGCAGAGCACTTCGGCGCTGGTGGTGCATCATCCGGGGGCGAAGTATTTCGTGGTGTGAGGGGAAGCTTTTCACCACAGAGGCACAGAGACACAGAGAAGGCCAAACGATCACTTCTTCGTTCTGGGGCGGCCCGAAAGGCTTTGGGCAGCGTGGTTGCTATAGGGGTCCTTCGACTGCGCATGATCGTCTTTCAGACGATCATTGCTCGCTCAGGATGACAAGGCTCTTAGAATGTCGATACAAGGCGAAAGGTGTATTGGCGCGAGGGGCCGAGTGCGTTGCCGGAGAAAAGTCCCCCGAAGTCGATCACTTCAAGCGTATTGCTCAGGTTCGCGACGTCACCCTGGAAGCGCACCGAGCGTTTTTCGTGCTGGTAGAGATCGACGCCCACCGAAGCATTCTGCGTGAAGTACGGATTGATGCGGCCGCGATTAAAATTCAGGTGATTAATCACCACTTGACCGTATTCCGTGGCATATTGCTGCGGGGTTAGATCAGGTTGAAAGGGCAGTCCGCTGTTGTAATCGGTTCCCAAGGCGACCCACACGCGCGGGGCGACCTGATAGCGGACGCGGGCGCGCACCGTATTCCGCTGATCCTGCGAGTCGGGGAAATGCCCGGTGAGCTGTGTGGTCGCGCCGACGGCGTCATCCCCAAGAAACAGACCACCGGTTACCGGATTCCAGACATTGCCCACGATATAGGAGTAGCTGGCGAAGCCGGAAAAACGCCCCCAGCGCAAAACTTCGAGCTTGGCTTCCGCGCCGTAGAGAATGCCTTTCTCAAACGCGATGGGGAAGCTGATCCCGGTACTCAGAACTTGAGAGTCGTCGGCGTAATTGTTCACGTTACGGCGGAACATATTCGTGTCCAGCCGCAGTTTCCCGAAGAATGCTTTGGTCGCTCCCAATTCGTAATAGTTCCCGTGAGAGGGCTGGACTGGCAGTTGCACTGCGGGAACGCTGGTGTCCAGGGCCTCCGCGGCCGGAGAACTGGCCAACAGAATGTTCTCGAAGGACGGCGTCTGGAAGATGCGGTCATAGGAGCCGTGAATATTTACCCCGACCGAGGGAAAATAGCGCGAGATGGCTATGCGCGGGCTCACCGCGTTCTGGTTCACCAGCAACTGGTAGTGGTCCCACCGGAGCCCCGCGTTGACCGACCAGTTGCCGAGCCGGATGGCATCCTGCACATAGGCCGATTGTTCGAGATCCGGACGGCTGCCGGTAAAGGCAAAGGTTGTCGCACCCGCGTCTAAAATCCCAATATTGATAGGGCATTGAGGGTTTGAAGGGTTGGCGCAGTCAGGCATCAGATAGTTGAAGTCCTCGTGCAGGAATATTGCGTCGGATTCGACGCCCGCCTTCCATTCCTGACTGCCATGATGAACGGAGAGGCTGCCGTTGAAATAAATCTCCTTGAAGTCGTTGTGCTGGGTGGCAATGAGGGGCCATGACGACGGGTTGGAATAAAAATCATTGGAGTTGTCGCGGGCCATTCCGCGCAGCGAGCCTATCGCCTCGGAAGAAAAAATGTGCTGGTAGGAGACGCTCCCAATGGTTTCAAAGTTATCGCCATTCTGCAGCTGCCCCCCCGGAATGAACACGCAGTCGACCGGGGGCTCTCCGGCGGGACCGGGTGGACAGCCGACGGTGTTGTCGGCGTTCGGGACGTACGCCCCGTTCTGCTGCACCAGTTCGTTGGGGATTGCATAGCGCGCGAGTTCATGGCGCACAATCAGGGTCAGACGGTCTTTCGGAGTGAGGTCCCGCTCATAACTCACCGAAAAACTGCCGGTGGTGCCGTTGTTGGTGTAATTCTCCGGGACCACCGGATTGAGATAGTGGTCCGTCATGTTGCCGGAGGCGCTAAAGCCAAACGTATTTTTTCCCCACCTATATTGATCCTGGGTATTAATCCCAGCCGTATCATAGGTGCCGCCGAACATGGTGAGCTGGCCATGAAATCCAGGGTCTTGGCTTTTGAGAGTATTAACTTCAACCACGCCGCCCATCTTCCGGCCAAATTCCGCGGGAAGGCCGGCGGTATAAACCTTGAGGGATTCGACGTCATCGGCTTCGACCTCCGGGCCAAAGCTGGGCGAACGATTGTCGGTGAGTGGAATCCCGTCCACCACAAATTGCGTCTGATATTCCGATCCGCGTGGGTGGAGGACCGCATTGCCTTCGTAGAGCCAGCCGGGTTCGGAATTCACCAGGTCCTGCATGGAGCGGCCAGGGAGCGCGGTCAATCGATTCTCAATCGTCTGCAAACCCATCTCATTGACCGAACCTGCACGATAGGGATCGACCAAGGTGCCGGACGCGCTGACATTCGCCGATTCGGAAACTGAAGCCACTTTCAGCCGAATGGTGCGGTCCAAGGGAAGCGCGGAACGTATTTCAACCGACTGGGAACCCAGAGCAAAGCCTTGCGCTTGGATCTGGACCTGGTAGATTCCATAGGGCAGGCGCTTGGCATCCAGGTTGCCCTGATCATCGGTCGTGAATGTATGGCGATACTCATTGCCCTGGCTGACGAGTTCAACGGTGGCTTTCAGGGCGAGGCCGGCGGGGTCCGCGACTTTGAGGCGAAGTTCTCCGGTGTTGCTCTGCGCGAGGAGCGGGAGAGCAAACAATAAGAGCGTGGCCAGAGAGCTAAGGTTTTTCATGAGTGGTGGACGTTGGTTCAGTCTGCGACACGAAGACATTTTTGCGGAAGTTACCTTCGTGCGTAGCCTCTCTTTTTTGCTTTTAGGCCAAATCAACCGATTTTTCGCGGCCTGACGAAAGGGGGAAGCCTTACCAGTGAATATTCTTTTTGGATGTGATTTGTTCAAGGTTATTTTTTCGCGGAAGTGACCGCCGAGACGGGGATAGTCGCCGCAGCATGTGTTAAGCTCAGTTCTCCCCGCATCTCTGACGCAAAGGTGCATGGCTTGCCGTTTTCTTCGGATTTCGTTCTTTCGTGGCCGCTTTCAACGACGGCCGAGGCGGATTCGCGAGTCTCTTCTTCTCCCGAAATTGAGGTGGTGGAGTTATTTGAAGAGTTGCGTGAGCGGCTTCTGCGTTATCTGCTTGCTCTGGGGCTCCCGGCGCACGATGGGGAAGAGATTATTCAGGAATCGTTTCTGCTGTTGTTCCAACATTTGCAGCGGGGAAAATCACGGCGAAATCTTCGCGGCTGGGTCTTTCGCGTGGCGCGCAATCTGGCTTTGAAACAGCGCGCCACAAACCAACTGCGACTGCGGCGCATTGTGGAATTTGACGAAACTATGCCGGAGCATGTAGACCGGAGTCTGAACCCGGAAGAGGAAGTATGCAACCGACAGAGGCAGGCGCGATTGTGGGCAGTGGTCCGCGCACTCTCGGAGCAGGATCAAAGCTGCCTATACCTGCGGGCAGAGGGCTTGCGCTATCGCGAAATCGCGGAGGCAGTGGGGATTTCCCTGGGATCGGTAGCGGCCTCGCTAGCGCGGTCGCTGGCGAGACTGAGCCGGGCGGATGGAGGTGAGCGGTGAGGGAAAAACATTTTCATGTGGCGGACGAAGAATTATTGCTGCATGCAAGCAGAGAAATGCGCCCAAGTTCAAGTGCTGAGATTCGGGTTCATGTGGAAGGCTGCTCCCAGTGCCGCGCCCGGCTGAAGGAATTGGAGAGCGCTCTGGCCGATTTCGGGGAGGCTCACCGGAACACATGGGAGACGGAGTTGCCGTCGGCGGCCGGGCCGCAGGCTCTGCTCAAGGCTAGGATGACCGAATTGGCGATGCAGCAACGTGAGAGGGGGTGGTTGGGATCTGCATGGTTGACTGTTATCGAACGTCGTCAGGCAGCGGTTTTCGCCAGCGTCGCGACCGCGGCGTTTTTGCTGCTCGCGATCCGGCCTTCCGGGCCGATTCATAGGTCGCAGTCGATGTCGGGGTCGCTTGGACACTGGGAAGAGCCCGATGTGCGGTTGACTCCGGGGGCCACTGTTGCGGTAACGGAAAGTGAGGTCTGCGGAACCGGTGCGGGGAAGACGGTTCCCATGGTCCCGATTTCGTTGAAGCGCAAAGTGTTTGAAAGGTATGGAGTCGCGCCGCCGCAGCCGGATGCATATGAGGTGGACTATCTCATTACCCCGGAACTTGGAGGCGCCACCGATATCCGTAACCTGTGGCCCGAACCTTACCAGAACACGGTGTGGAACGCGCACGTAAAGGATCAACTGGAAGATCGTTTGCATCGAATGGTGTGCCGCGGCGATGTGGACTTGGCCACTGCACAGCACGATATTTCGACCGACTGGATCGCGGCATACCGCAAGTATTTTCACGCAGACAGGCCGGTGGCAGACGGCTCTTCTTCCAATTTATCGAGTTCTACGTTCCTTTCCGAGTACATAACTCTTTTTACAAATTTCAGACATGAACGTGACAAATGGGGGCCGAGCGTGAGGCATGATGGATTCGTCATCAGGAACAACCGGTCCTGATGGAGAAATCTTCAGGCCCTCGCACCGAGGGATTGAGGGGGACAGGCGTTCTCACCGCAGGGGGTGAGGACGCCTGTTTTTGTCTGGCGTTGGGCTTTACCAGACGCGGCAGGCGTTGGCCGGCATCATGGGCTGGCCGGTCTTGCAGCCGAAGGCTTCGCCAAACTCCGGCATGTTTTGTACGACGCCATTGATCCGGAATTGCCGGGGCGAATGGGGATCGGTCTGCACCTGCAGGCGAAGCTGCTCGGGGCGAGTGCTGCCGCACCAGCTTTGCCCATGTCCCAGGAAGAATTGCTGCAGAGCTGTGTAACCCTCCTGCTTTTGATTGAGGTCGATGCTCTTCCGTTTCGCGTCGGCGAGAAAGGCGATGTAGGCGAGCCGCAGGCCGCCATTGTCGGCGGTATTCTCGCCCAAGGTAAGTTTGCCGTTGACCTTCACGTCGTCTACGGCGACGAAGTTCCCGTACTCTTTCACTTCGCAATCGACTTTCGCTTGAAACTTTTTCGCGTCCTCCGGGGTCCACCATTCCGAGAGGTTGCCGTTCGCGTCAAACTGGCGGCCCTCGTCATCGAACCCGTGAGTGAGCTCATGACCCACGATGCCGCCGATGTGGCCGTAGTTTTCGGCGTCGGTGGAGTGGGGGTCATACAGCGGAGGTTGCAGAATGGCGGCCGGAAAATTGATGTCGTTCATGCTGGGGTTGTAATAGGCGTTGACCGTGGCTGGGCTCATGCCCCACTCATTGCGATCGACCGGCTTTCCTATCTTGGCGAGCTGGCGGCGATTTTCAAACTCCACCGAGCGCTCTATGTTGCCGAACGCGTCTCCCCGGACGATGGTGAGTTTGGCGTAATCGCGCCAGTGGTCGGGATAGCCAATCTTATCGGCGACGGCGTGCAGTTTCTCTTTAGCGCGGGTTTTGGTGGCGGCGCTCATCCAGTCGAGAGTACTGAGATCCTGGTCCATGGCGGCCTCGATGTCATGCACCATCTGAACCGTGGCCTGCTTGCTGGATGGGGGAAACTCCTGGGCCACATAGACTTGACCGAGGGCGTCGCCCAAGGCTCCATCGGTGGCCTGCACGCAACGCTTCCAGCGGGCGCGTTGTTCGGGCTGCCCTCGCAACTTGCGGCGGTAGAAGTCAAAGACTTCGTCATCGAACGGCTGGGGAAGAACAAGGCTGTCGGTATTATGGATCAATTGCCAGCGCAAATAAGTCTTCACTGTGTCCAAGTCAGTGGAGACCAGCAAAGCATTCATGCCCTTGAAGAAATCCGGGTTGGCGACATTCAACTCCGAAACGGGAGGAACGCCCGTGCCTTTAAGAAAGCGTTCCCAATCGATTGCCGGCGCCAGAGTGGCAAGCTGCGATACCGGCATCAGGTGATAGACGTTGTTGGGGTCACGCTGCGAAGTGACATCCATGGAAACCTTGGCCAGAGCGGTTTCCATCTGCATGATCTTTTGCGCATCGGAGACAGCCTTGGGTTCCGGTTCGCCCATGAGTTTGAGAATGTTTGTGATGTGCTGGACATACTGGGTGCGGGTCTTCTCGGCGACGGCCCCGGTTCGAAAGTAGAAGTCGCGCTCGGGCAGTCCGAGGCCGCCCTGATCGACAACCGCAATCTGCTTGCGGGCGTCTTTGAAGTCTTGTTGTTCGCCGAAGTTGAACCACGCGGTGTCGTTGATTAGCTGATAGTGGGCGAAGAGTTCGGGCAACTCGTCTTTGCCGCTCAAGGTTGCAATGCGGGCGAGTTCAGGTTGCAGGGGCTTCAATCCGTCCTGGTCGATCGCATCCGTGGCGATGCAGGAGGCGTAGAAGTCGCCGATCTTCCGCTCATTCGGAGTGCGCTTGGCGCCGCCGGCAGCGGCGGCTTCAAGCATGGTATGCAGAACGTTTTCGGTGTATTCCGCGACCATGGAGCCGGTGCCGTACCCGGATCGATCGTTTGGGATGGGATATAACTTGTTGAAATTGCCGCAGGCGTACTGGGCGAAGTCGACGCAGGGGTCGGCGGTGGTATCGATCAGGCGCGGATCCAAGCCGGGCAGGAGCGAGGGGGGATTCGCGGGGGCAGCGGGAGCCTGGCTTTGGGCCATCAATGGCGCGCAGAGGGCCGAAAGAAGTGCAAGTGTAATCGCTAGATATCTGGCGGTTCGCCCTGTCATCTTTGTGTTCCTTATGTGTCGATTTTTCTTGAACGATACCCCGACTTGCGAGGCGCGGTGAATAGTTTACTCCTAAACGTGGAGAAATCGGGTGGACCGCCGAGGGCAGCTCTCGGAAATCTGCGTTCGTGGAGTTTGACGTTGCCACTGGCCTTTGGATAGCACCATTCTTTACCTGGCCACCTCTATCTGGCTGCGTGAAGCGTGCGGCGAGACCGGCTTGATCCATATCCAGGACCGTTGTAGTTTTGTAAACTTGATTCTCGTCCATCGCGCAGGGAAATAGCGCGACTAGTCGAGCGGTCAGAACCGGAGGAAGCTGGAAGCCCAGAAGCCATGTCCGACCCCGTTACCGCGCGCCACCGCATGGTCGACTCCCAACTCCGGGCCCGCGGCATCTCCGACCCGCGTGTGCTCGACGCCATGGATCGGGTGGCTCGCCACGAGTTCGTACCTGAAACTTATCGTACCCAGGCTTACGAAGATCATCCTCTCCCCATCGGCGATGGACAAACCATCTCTCAGCCCTATGTTGTCGCCGTCATGCTGGAATCGCTCCAGCTTGCCCCGAAGGACTCCGTGCTGGAAATCGGCACTGGTTCCGGATATGTCACCGCCCTGCTCGCTGAACTTGCCGGCCAAGTCTTCTCCATCGAACGCCACGCCCAACTCGCCGCCAGCGCCCGCACGCTTCTCGCCGTCTTCGGCTATACCAATGCCCGCGTCTTTACCGGCGATGGCACGCTCGGTCTCCCCGCCTGCGCTCCGTTCGACGCCATCCTTGTATCCGCCGCCGCTCTTCACGTGCCTCCCGCGCTAGTCTCTCAACTCCGCGACGGCGGCCGGATGATCATACCCATCGGTTCGCCCGACGCCCAGCAATTGCACTTCATCCGCGTGCATAACTCCCAAACTGTGGTCTCACTACGCGAACTCGTCCGCTTCGTACCGTTGATCCAGGACCAGGAATGAAATGGCAAGAACGAAAGCGTTGAAAATCATCTCCGGAAACATTGCTTTCACACGTCGGCGTCCTCCCAGGCGCCGTGCGGTTGTACACTCCAAACGAGGGTTCAACTGATCCATGAGTGCTGTCGGAGTTTTGCACGAGAAGCTGGTATTCAACCGAAGGGTAGCGACCCTCGCGAACTGGTTCGCGCGGCTGGCTCCGCGGGGCGCCAGCGTGCTGGACGTTGGCTGCGGGGACGGTCTTATTTCGTCGCTTCTGCAATCCAAGCGGCTGGATCTCAGGGTGCGAGGAATCGATGTGTTGCCGCGCGACCGCACCCATATCCCGGTTGAAATGTTCGATGGGGCCCGTATCCCATTCGGCGACCGTTCATTCGACGTTGTTCTTTTTTCCGACGTTCTGCATCACAGTGCAGATCCGGCGGCTTTGTTGCGTGAGGCACGGCGCGTGGCCGCACACAGTTTGCTCATCAAGGATCACAACCGGAACGGACTGGCAGCCGGTGCGCGTTTGCGTTTTATGGACTGGGTTGGGAATGCGAGGTTCGGCGTCGCGCTGCCCTACAATTACTGGAGTGAACGCCAGTGGCGCGCCGCTTGGCGCGAGATCGGCCTGCGGCCGGATCAACTCATTACCGATCTCGGCTTATACCCTCTGCCCGCCGACTGGATCTTCGGGGCAGACCTTCACTTCGTTGCGTTATTGACGAAGTGCGACCCGGGCTAACCCAGCGGTTTCAGCATTGACCGTCCTGAATAGTCCAGCCGCTGAAGGGGGACGTCGATCCCCCTCTTGGCGAGAAATTCCTCTATCGCCTTGCGCGCGCCCTTCCAGTATCCGTAGTCGTCAAACTGAATGATGCCGCCTGAGACGACCTTGTCATAGAGGCTCTCCAGACATGCTCTCACGCTCTCATACCAATAAAGCGCGACCAACAGCACGGTGATGCCGGAGGCAAACCGATTTTTCTCAAAGATCAAGTACAGCGCCGCCAACGCGACCAGCGTAGCCATGGCATCGGCCGTCGTCTCGCGCCCCAACCCAGTGATTGGAGGGGCCAGCATCAGCAGAATTGAGATCGTGAAACCAAACGCCGGGCTCGTGTACCTGCGCAGCCAAACGAAGACCAGTATGCCGAGGAGGAAATACGGCCCAACCGAGAGCAAGACTCCCGCCCGCACCAGTCCCACGCCGGTTTTGCTGACCAGCCACAGAGTCTGATTGTAGAGAGGGCGAATGGCAAACATCGGAAGGAATTCCGCAAAATCACCGGGGTTCGCGGCGCGTTCCTGGCGCGACTTGTTCTGGTCGTCGGGCGCCCACCTGATGCCCAAGCAGAGCATCCCGCGCCTCCTTTGGCACCGATCGTTGAATCTCGCCATACACACGCTGATGGATTCGCACGGGATCGCGCTCCTCCATGAGGAGCGCGTTACCCATGTATTGAATTGAGTCCATGCTATAGAACGGCTTGCGAGAGAGATGAATCGAAACCCCGCCCAACAAAAAGACATACAAAAGGAAAAAAACAGTCGCACCCTTCGCGGCCTGTCCGCGCCGCTGCTCTCGCACCAACAGCGGCCGGCGATCCGGATCGGGAATCGTCACATTCTGAGTAGCGTGCATGGACACCTCAATTTCGGAGTGCCGCCCAGTCTCTCACATAGAAAGCCGGCGCGGAATCGTAATGCGAGGCAACTGCGGGAAGGCCCAAGCTCTTCCATCCTGGGAACTGAGAACTGCTTTACAATCTCTGCGTGCCCGTCCTTCACAACCTTCGCGTCACCCTCGAAATGATCAAGTGGGAGCATTCGATCTTTGCGCTTCCTTTCGCGCTCTGCGGAGCCTTGCTCGCCGCTTCGGGCCTGCCCACCGTCCATCAACTTCTCTGGATCGTCGTCGCCATGCTCGCCGCCCGCTCCGCCGCCATGGCCTTCAATCGACTCGCCGACGCTTCCATCGACGCCGCCAATCCCCGCACTCGCGGCCGCGCTCTTCCCGCCGGCCACCTCTCGCCCGCTTTCGTCGCCACGTTTGTTGTTGTCTTCTGCGCCATCTTCATCCTTGCCGCGTCCCAACTAAACCGCCTCGCGCTCTGGCTCTCTCCGGCCGCTCTTGCGGTCCTGTTGCTCTATTCCTATACGAAACGCTTTACCCGCTGGTCGCATCTTGCGCTCGGCTTCGCTCTCGGCATTGCGCCCGCAGCTGCCTGGATTGCGGTTCGCGGCTCGCTCGACCCTCGCATCCTGCTTCTTACTGCCGCCGTTACTTTCTGGGTCGGTGGATTCGACATCCTCTACGCCTGTCAGGATTTTGATTTCGACCGCGGCGCCGGCCTCCACTCCATCCCTCGCCACGTCGGCATCCGCCACGCTCTCTGGATCGCTCGCGCGTTTCACTTGATCATGTTGCTGCTCCTCATCGCCCTGCTCTCAGCTTTTGCTCTCGGCAAACTGGCGCTTGCTGGCGTTGTCGCGGTCATGCTGCTCTTGCTCTATGAACATTCTCTGGTCAGGTCCGGCGATCTTTCGCGTCTCAACGCCGCATTCTTCACCATGAACGGCGTCATCTCCGTAGTCTTCCTCCTCTTTCTGGCGGGAGATTTACTTCTGCGGAGGTGAGAACGTCAAGGGAGATACCGTTCTCGTACGGTCTGAAGCTCATATTAGACGCCGAAAGTGTGCCCTATTTCTTGCGGCGGCGGACGCGGAGATCGAAGCTGACCACTCCGTTTTGGTCCCGGGTGCCGACCACGGAAACGTTGCGATTCACGTAGTATTCGCCTTGAATGATCTGCTCCGAACTCTGAGAGACATTGGTGGAGTAGCTAAGGGATAGGTTGTTGGCGAACTGCTGCTCGATGGTGAGTTGCGGGCCGTTGCTGACGGGATTGGTTTCGGTGGTGAGTCCCTGAGGATCGATTTTGATATTGCTGGCGCCGAACAGGCGCTGGAATCGGCTGCTCGCGGTGTCATTGAGGGCCTGGCTGAGAATGAGGGCGCTGGCCTGATCCGAAAAAGCGCTCTGGCCGGACTGTTCCTGGAGTTGCGTAGATTCTCCGTTGGTGCGGCCCAGGGCGAGGAGAGCGATGATGTCAGACTTAGGCAGAGGAGGCTCGGAACGGTAGTTGAGGTTGAGGCCTCGGTCGGGCGTACCGGTAAGAGTGAGATTGAGCTCGTAGTTGCGGACGTGAGTGGATGCCTGGAGATTGAGCTGAGGTTCAATGGCAACCGGATTGGTAAAGGTAATATCGCCGCGCTCGAGCGTGAAGCGCGTGCCGTGGAGTGTAGCTTGACCTTCGAGGATATCGACCCGACCGAGGACAGCGGGATGGGCCACGGAACCGCGGAGGCGGAGGTCGGCGTCACCGGAAAGGCGAGCGATTGCCGTACGCATCTGGAGCTCGGGCGCGGTCTGGACGTGGATGTCAAGTTTGACGTTGTAGAGGGGAGAACCGGCGGCCGTGACCGTGGTGAACTGGCGGCTGCGTTCCAGATAAGCGCCGAAGTCGAAGCCGGGAGTCACGGCAATTTTGTTGATGCTGATTTCGCCGGACACGGTGGAAGCGGAGCGGGTCCCGAGCCAATGCAATTCGGCGTCGGCAGTAGAGCTCACGCCGGGTGGATAACGCAGGCGAACGCCCTTGCCGGTGGCCGTGAGATTGAAGTTGAGCTGCTGGTTGAAGTAAGTGGCATCGCCTTTGAAGTTGAGGGTGCCTCCGCCGGTGCGGGCGGTGAGCGTCTCGACATGAAGGCGATCACGGGTGAATAGAAGCGAGCCGTTGAGTTCGCTCAGGCCGCTGGGCAGCCCGGCATAAGAAAGCGATCCGTTGGTCACCTCAAGATGGCCCTGAGGCAAGGGCTCGGTTATCGTGCCGCCGACGGTAAGGTTCATCGTGACCAGACCGGAGGATGTGAAGTCCGGTTCGAAGCTGGAGAACAGTTTGAGGTCGAGGCGTCCATCGGCCTCGAGATCCAGCGTGCGCGGGCCGGAGAGTTGTACGGCGCCGTGAGCGGTAAGGTCGGTTCCGTCCCCTACCAGATGCAGTTGCTGGATGTCGACGGCCTGATTCGCGAAGGCGAAGCGGACGGCATCCTGGCTGTGGAGCTTGACGTTCTCTACATCGAGCACAAGCGCTGTGAGATGGCCGTCGAGTGCCCATCGCGAAGGCTGGCGGAGCGGGCCGTGAAGGTCGAGCGAACCGGAAACAGCGGAATGGCCTGTAAGACGGCCGCGGAAGTAGGCGCGCCAGAGAACATCAAGATCCAGTTGGTCCATGCGAAAAGAGAGCTTGGCAGGATAGTCGTCGCGCAACTGAACGTTGCCGCTCACAAGTAGAGAGCCCCGCTGCAAGTGGGAATTTCCCGTGAGCTGAAGCTCGCTGCCTTGAGTGATCCCTTGCAGGTCGAGTTCGCCGGCGAGCTCGTGATCGAGCGTGAGGTCGTGGATATGGAGGTCCAAGTTAATGGCGGGCGCATTCGGCGTGCCAGAGCTCTTGAGGATGAAGTCGGCGCGTCCTTCGACAGCGAGGCGATCGGAATGGATTTGGCGGATGCGTGCGAGGTCGAAATTGTTGCCTGTCAGGTCGAGACGGAAGGCGCGGCTGGAAGGATTGTAAGCGGCGCTTCCGGTGACGACGGAATCATCGTGGAAGAGATGGATGCTGTCAAAGGCGATTTCTCCCTGAGCAACGCGGAAGGCGGCATCGAATTGCCGGATGGTCTCACCATAGGCGGAGCCGCTGGCGAGATGGATCTGTCCTTCCCCATGAGGAGCGGCGAGGGTTCCGCTACCTTGCACGAAAAGATCGGTGATCCCAGAGATCGGATAGTTGTATCCGGCGAGAGCCTGGAGGCCCGCGAAGTCTGCCTTGTGGAGGTTGGCGCGGAGGGTGAATACACTGTCGCCGGTGAAGTGGCCGTGCTGTAGCGTGGCGGAGGCGTCGAACTGGGCGGATGTGTCCTCGCGGCGCAAAGTCGCATTGTGAAAAACGATGGCATGGAAGGAAAGTTGAATAGCGGCGGAGAGAGAATCCCAGTGGGTTTGGAGTCGATGCGTGTTGGCTGTAGGGGGCAGCGTGACATCGAAATCGTCAACCTGCAGACTACCCGCAAGTTGAGGAGATGAGAACGCGCCGCTCAGGTTGCCGTTGAAGGTGGCGCTGCCATTTAGCACGACCGGGAACAGCGCGGGACCGCGCACCACGCTGAGAACGGGCAGCCAGTCGGCAAGACTTAAAGTGGAAACCGAGAGGCGGACTGCCGACCTGGCAGACAGCGTGCCCGACGCTTGGACCTGAGTGGTGGGCGTGGTAAGCGTGAACTTCGGGAGATCCAGAGTATCGTCGCTGGCATTGTATACGCCATTGGCATGCGCGCTGAGCCGTAACAGCGGAGGAGCAGGATGGGCCGGAGGCGTGAGATCGAGGGTGAATCGAATTTCGGCGTCGCGGCGAGTTCCCTTCCAGCGGGCCTCGATCATGCCCGAAGCCGATGCGGCGGGGTGGAAACGCTGAAATGGGTGCGCTGGAGCATTGAGAGCCGCAGCGAGCATCTGGGCGGAAAGATCGCGCATGCGAAGAACAATGAGCGCGCTTTGGACGGCGGGCGGTTTTCGGCCGGCGCTCTTCTGCCCGGATATGTTCAGCGGCGGCGCGGCGGAAATGATGGCGGTCTCAAGGCTTTTTCTGGCAGCGGGTGACAGACGCTGGTCGGGTGCGAGCCACTGATTCCATTCGGCATCACCGGTGAAGCTTCCGCCGAAGATATTCCCTTGCATCTTGGAAAGTTTGACTTGCTGATCGGTGACCGAATATCCCGTGCTGAGAGAGGCCTTGGAAAAAGAAATCTGGTCGTCCTGCCAGGCCAATTCGCGAAGAGTAAGCAGGCCGTTGGAGGTGAACTGATCCAGCGACCAGTTCCCTTCTCCTTTGAGTTCGAGGACGCCGCTGCGGAGATCGCGGCGGCGCACAATGGACGCGGCTTCGCTGAGATCAAGCTGGGCATCGTAGGCGGCATTGAAGTGCGGACGGCGGAAATCCGTAATTTGTCCGCTGGCTGAGAAGTGCGAGCGGCCGGAATTCCACTGAAGAGAGGTAACCTCAGCGGAGCCAGATCCGAGGCTGAATTCGGCGGAGGCCATCCAGGCAAA
>Ga0302179_10000809_pt1 | contig 19855 bp, 15 predicted proteins | sample I_Palsa_E3_1_FD_198788 | JGI IMG/M metagenome (GOLD analysis project Ga0302179, IMG submission 198788) | Peat permafrost microbial communities from Stordalen Mire near Abisko, Sweden - I_Palsa_E3_1 | ecosystem: Environmental > Terrestrial > Soil > Palsa > Peat permafrost | place: Sweden...
TCAGTCATGGAATGCCCTCAAGCGCAACGAATGGCTCGAGGCCTTCCGGCATCATCCGCGCATTGGCGAAAAAAAAGCGGCGCGCAAGCAATCCGGCACGGCGAAAGCATGGTCAGCCGGCGAACAGTCCGGCGTCGACACGGCCTCGATCGATGCGAATTCCGCGCTCATCGAAGCCAACCGCGCCTACGAAGAAAAATTCGGATACATTTTCATCGTATGCGCATCGGGAAAAACGACCGATGAAATTCTGACGCTCCTAATAACACGCTTGGCAAACGATCCAGCCGCCGAGTTAACGATCGCAGCCGAAGAGCAGCAAAAAATCACCCAACTGCGTTTGGAGAAATTGCTGAAGAGCTAACGAAATGAACGCATCCATCACGACACACGTCCTCGACACATCACTCGGCCGCCCCGCTCAGGGCGTCAGCGTCACCCTCGAAATGGAAGCAGGCGAAGGCTGGCGCCTTATCGGACAAGGTTCCACCGATGCCGATGGACGCTTGCTCAATCTGGTCGCGACAGGACACATTTCCGAAGGCAAATACCGCCTCCGTTTCGACACCTGCGCATATTTCGCCGGACGGCAGATTCAAACTTTCTATCCCATGGTCGAGATCATTTTCCAAGTCCGTGATGCCAGCATTCATCATCACGTTCCGCTTCTCTTGAGCCCGTACGGATACACAACCTACCGCGGGAGCTGACCGGTGCGCGTCCGCCTGGAGCACAGCAAATACGGCCCCACCGCAGTGCGTCTGTTGCGCGTCTCGCGGAAGGGCAGCCGTCACGACATCAAGGAAGCCACACTCGACATCGAGTTCGAAGGCGATTTTGAATCCGCGCACACGTCCGGCGACAACACCAAAATTCTTCCCGCGGACACCATCAGAAATACAGTCTACGTCCTCGCGAAACAATATTCTCCGGAGCCGATCGAAGAATTTTCATCGCATCTGATCGAACATTTCCTCACCTACAACACGCAGGTTTCCCGCATTCGTATCGAAACAAAGGAACAGCTCTGGGAGCGCGTCCGCATGGGAGCAAAGTCCCACGACAGCGCATTTGCGCGCAATGTCGCGGAACAGCGCACTTCGCTTCTTATCGGAACGCGAAATGGCGTCGAGATCTGGGCAGGCGTCAACGATCTCGTCATTCTGAAGTCCGCAAAATCCGCATTCGAAGGATTTCTGCGCGACCCTTACACGACTCTGAAGGAAACTTCGGACCGCGTTTTGGCGGCGACTCTCTCCGCAAGCTGGCGCTATTTGGCCGGCGAGATTGCCTATAGCGCGATTTGGCACGGCGTGCGCCAATCGCTGCTCGAAAGTTTCGCCGAACACGAAAGCCGTTCTCCGCAGCAAACACTCTACGCCATGGCCGACGCAGTCCTCAGAAACTTCGAGCCACTCGCGGAAATCCGCCTCTCCATGGCGTTGCACGATTACGATCCAGTTGACCTGTCGCCCTTCGGCATGCAGAACGCCAACGAGATCTTCGTTCCTGCAGGCGAGCCGGAAAGCGTAGTTGAAGCTACCGTGCGAAGAGATGTCTGAGCTGCCGATGTTTGGATTCCGCCGCCGCGTAAATCGCTCAAGCCTTCCGCGTGCGCGCATCCAGAATCCGCGCGAACGAACCGGCACGCAAATCCGCATGCGAAAGTCCCGTCAGCTTTAACGTCTCCTCCGGAGTAACCGCCCCGCAATTAATCCCTCGCAAAAAATAATTCAGCAAGCCCTGCCCTGTGGCCGCATCATCGAACACTTCGCCGACCAGCGTCGCCTGCGCGGCCTTATCAATAAAATTCCGCAAGCGCTCTCCCGCAGCATCAAGGCTCTCCAAAAAAAACGCATAAATCGCCGCATAGCGCGTCGGAAGCTGGGCCGGATGCAAATCCCACCCCTGATAAAATCCACCGATAAGCGAATGCCGGATGTGCGTGGAATGCAGCCGCCACGCCGCATGTACCGCCGCACGATTTTCAGCCGCGTCGTGCGCGGAGAGACGCGGCCCATCCTTCGCCGCTCGATGAATGGGAACCGGCAGGATGTTCGTCCCACCGTCAGAGAGCCAGATTCCTGTCCCTGCGAGCGACACCGCCATCATCTCCTTCGCAAAGTCGCACGCCGGATGCATCATGTCCTGACGCGCCGCGGTGATATTGCGCCCCGCGGTGTAATCATACGTGCCAAAATGCGCCGCTATGCAGCGCCCCGCGCCAGCGCGCACAAGCGACAGCAGGTTCGACTCGCCTCGCGGATTCAGAATGGATTGCGGAGTTTCGATCATCACTTCGATTCGCGTCGAGCCTCTTAAAATCCCGAGCGCCGATTCCAGGCGGTCGAGCACTTCAGCCAGCGCCGCCACTTCCTCCGGCAAGTTCACCTTCGGAATCGTCACGTGAAAATTTGGCGGCAGCGACCCACCCGTTTCTTCCGCCACCGTGCTCATAAAAAGATCCAAAGTTCGAACGCTGCGCGCCCGCAATTCTTCGTTGAACGCCTTCACACGAATCCCGATGAAAGGCGAAAGTTCACTCGCGCGATATCCCGCCGCAAGTTCGCGCGCCGTCGAGACCGCGTGCCCATCTTCCTCCTCGTCGGAGCGATGCCCGTAGCCATCTTCGAAATCGATTCGAAAATCCTCCACCGGCTCGCGCCCAAGCTTCTCGCGCACGCGCCTGTAGATCGTCACCGCAAGCCACGTCGCTTTGCTCTCCTTTCGAAATGTTTCGGGATCTGAATCCACATACTTCTCGAGACGCGCGATCTCTTCCCCCGCATCCGGCAGTTCGTTCGCGCCGTCGAGTCCAATCGCTTTCGCAAATACCGCAAAATTCGGTGCGTATTCGTCGAGCGAATGCAACGCATTCGCTCCCAGACGCCGGACAGTGTCAGCATGAAATAACTGCGCGCCCGCATACACCGTATGCACCGGCTGCCGCGCGCCGTTGGGCCCAGGATAAACTCGCGCAAAATCATCGTGCGCGCGCTTGAGCTTCGCATCGATTTCCGCGAGCGATTCAGGAGTCAAAGTTCTCTTCATTAGTGCCCTTCTTTCACACGCGATAAGCCGCGCCCCCTGTAGCTCGAAAACCTCCATTGCGGTCATACCAAAACTGCCACGAAACGCAAGCTCTAGCACCAGGAATTAGGAGTTGGAAGAGCATCAGTACGGTGAAAACTGCATCGAAAATGAAAACCTTCCCGTGCCGCGAATATAATTGCTGCGCAGGCAGCAGTCCTGTAAACTTGTGTACCTCCAGCTAACGCACTGTATGACGCAAAAAATCCTTCTAGTCGACGACGAACTCGCACCGCGCACCGGGCTTGAAATCTTGCTGCGCCGCGAAGGATTCGAAGTCTGCGCTGCTGCTGATGGCGCGAGCGCCCTCGCGCAGTGCGCGAAGTTTCGGCCGGATCTCGTTCTGCTCGACATCGTAATGCCGGGACTTAGCGGCATCGAAGTTTGCCGCCAGATCAAGGCCGCGCCGGAAACGCGGCTCACCCCCGTTGTCCTGATCACCGGCCTCTCGGCGACTTCCGACCGCATCCAGGGAATCAACGCAGGCGCGGACGACTTCTTGAGCAAGCCCATCGACTACAACGAACTTCTCGCCCGCACCCGTTCCCTGCTGCGCCTCAAAACCTACACCGACGAACTCGAAAACGCCGAAGCCGTTCTGTTCAGCCTTGCACTGAGCATTGAAGCGCGCGATCCAACTACTCACGGCCACTGCGGACGCCTCTCTGAAATTTCCGCGCTTCTTGGCACACGCATGGGCCTGGAATCCGAACAGGTGACCGCGCTTCGCCGCGCTGGCGTCGTTCACGACGTCGGAAAAGTGGCCATTCCGGATTCAATTCTCCTGAAGCAAGGGCCTTTGACAGCCGAAGAAGAATATCTCCTCCGCGAACACCCGGTCGTCGGCGAGCACATTTGCGCGCCGCTCAAAACATTTCGGCTCGTGCTTCCCATCATCCGTCATCATCACGAGAAACAGGATGGCACAGGTTATCCCGACGGCTTGCGTGGAGAAGAGATCCCAGTCACAGCGCGCATCCTTCAAATCGTTGACGTGTACGACGCGCTGACCACCGAACGGCCCTACCGCACCGCGCTCGACTCCGCCGCGGCGCTCGATCACCTCGAAGACGAAGCCAAGCGCGGCTGGTGGGATCCGAAGCTGCTAATTGAATTCCGCAAAATGATTGCCGAAGACGGCGCGCGAGTGGACGACATTCGCAAACGTCACGCCCAGAAAAAGAACGGCAACAACGGAAATGGCAACGGCAACGGCCGCCCCCATTCCTAACTGATCCCTCACGAATCGCGATCGCATCACCTGTAGCGCCGCACCGCCTTTCGTGCGGCACATTATAGGCAACCCTGACCGCGTTCCTACTCTGCCGTCAAAATAATCCGTTCTTCGCCCGAATAAACCACAAACCGCCTGCCGCGTAAAAATCCAACCAGTGTGAGATTGAGTTCCCGCGCAAGTTGCACTGCCAAACTCGACGGCGCCGACACAGACGCAACAATCGAAATCCCCGCCGCAATCGCCTTCTGCCCAATCTCAAACCCGCAGCGCCCGCTCACAACCAAAATAAATTCGCCGAGCGGCACCCGTCCCTCGCGCAACGCCCAGCCAACAACCTTATCTACAGCGTTGTGCCGGCCAATATCCTCGCGCGCCACAACAAGTTTCCCGTCCGCAGTAAAAAGTCCCGCGGCGTGCAATCCTCCCGTCCGGCTGAAAATATCCTGCGACCCTCCAAGCTTTTCAGGCAGTCCGCACAGCACATCGGAGCGCACGCGAAATCCTGCATTCGGCGCGCGCAGGAATCGCGAGCGCACCGCCTCGATCGAGGCCTTCCCGCAAATCCCGCAACTCGAATTCGCAAAAAAGTTGCGCTGCGTTTTCTCCGCGTCTAGCTGCTCATCACCTTCGAGCTGCGCCACCACAAGATTGCCGTATTGCGTGCCAAGTCGCGTGCCGAATTGCGTGCCGCGTTGCATGTCACGTTGCGTGCCCTCGTCGGGCTTCCCGATTTCCAGCGAAATAATCTGCTCGCGCTTCTGAATAATTCCCTCGGTAAATAAAAATCCCGCCGCCAATTCCAAATCGTGCCCCGGAGTTCGCATCGTCACCGCCAGTGGGTTCTCTCCAACGCGAATTTCCAGCGGCTCTTCGCCCGCCAGCGAATCCTGAACGCGCCGGACGCGCCCGTCCGACCACTCCGTAACCTGCGTCAGATCCATGCCCCGCAGAGACAACTGAATTCACCTCGCGCCTATCACCCAGCCACACACGCGCCAATTCTCGCACAACTCCCCCGCCAATTCCGAAACGGCCCGCCAACAAAAAAACTGGCTCGCCCCGAATTCATCGGAACGAGCCAGTCCACCTCGCACTAACGTAAATCTATAGCCGATGCAACCGCTTCTGACTCTTCACTCGATCCGGCTCGGGAGTACATTTCCCGTGGCCGGATTAAGGATTATCCTCGGCGCTCGGAAAAATCCCTCAAAGTTGAACATCCCGTTAAGCGTCCCCGCTTTCGCATCGCTCGAGCCGCCGCCGATCTGCCCAAGACTCCAGTTGTCCTCGATAAAACGAAGAATCGACGACTGGTCGATCGCCAGGTGATCAACGTAGTTCTGCTTCGCAAAAGGCGAAATCACGATCAACGGCAAGCGCGGCCCAAATCCGCACCGCCCCTGCGTCGAAACCGCAGTCGCCGCGCCGCAATCGCCGCTGCCTGCGAGAGCATCATCCGCTACCGCCGACTGATTCACCACCGGCCCGAGCACGTGATCGTACCAGCCGTCGGAGTCGTCATACGCGATGATGATCGCCGTGTCATTCCAATAACGGCTGGTCGCGATCGCATTGACCACGCCCACAACCCAGTTCTGCTCGTCAATCGGATCGGAGTAACCCGGATGCCCATCCTGATAAGCGGCAGCCTTGAGATACGTCACCGACGGAAGGTTATCGTTCGCTAGAGCCGTCCAAAACGCGCTCAAGTCATACTGATGATTCGCTCCATCCGACGAAGTCCCAATCAGCGCAGGGTTCGTCGGCTGAACGTGGTGAAGATTCTGCGTGCTCGTGTAGTACTGGAATGGTTCGTGGTGAGGAATGTAGTCGCCGACCGTTTCCACCGCATCATCACCAGCCAGTCCGGCGTGGTGCGCGCCGCAGACCGCTCTACCCATTGTGTCGTAGCTAGTGGGCGCAAATCCGCCCTGGAACCAGCCCCAAGTGATGTTCTTCGCGTTGAGCAGATCCCCCACGTTCGTTCCCGCAATCGAGACCGTGTTCGTCGTCTGCAATTGCGGATTCGTCAGCACGCATTCATCCCCAGCCGGCCGCGGATCCCCGATCACCGGTCCCGTCGTCGCTCCGTTCGCGATATTGCCGGATGCGCTCGCTGCCGAGCCATTGGGCTTGGTTGGAAAGAGCGTTGCCGTGGCCGTTGTGCCCGCAATCAAATTAAGAGCTCCCACCGCGGACGGCCCAAACATCGTGCCATACGAGTTGTCGCTCATCGCATAATGCTGCGCGTAATTCCACATCGCCGTAACCGTATTCCCATCAAAATATCCCATCACCACGCCGTTCCCCTTGCCGTAATCATTGCAAGGAAACGACGCTGAGTTCCCCGAACCCGTTGATTCCGGATATTTGTCCATCAGGCCGTGATCCACTGCCTGCTGTTCCGGCGTGTAGCTGTGATTCTGGTCGCAAGTCACCGACGCCACTCCCGTGTCCATGCGAAACGGCTGCGTCGAATTCGGATTCTCATCCAGCAGCCCGCCGCTCAAAAGGTTGCTCACTCGCGGCGTGCCAGGCCTGGCGTAGAAGGCCGTCTCTCCCGATGGATTCGTCGCGTAAGGATACGTACCGAAGTAGTGGTCGAAAGAAATATTCTCATCAAAAATCACGATCACGTGCTTGATCGGCGTGGTCGTTGCACTGCCGCCGTTCTGCCCCGCCATAAGACCGCCTGGCATCACCAGGACCAGATTGGAAGCAAGGGCAATCGCTGCCAACCGGCGAAGATACTTATGCATCATGAGTTCTCCTTGAATTTTAGGAAATCTGAGTCTGATACCGCGTGGCCTGAGGGGGACGCGCAGGAGCATACCACTGTTGTCAAGCCTTTCGGAATCAGACGGGCGCTGCAGAGAGATACGCGATATTTGTTACTGCAGCATGACAGCCTCGTTAAAGCTCCCTCGGAGCAGTACCGTTACTTTGAATTTGGAATTTTCACCGCAGGAGAAGCAGAAGAAAACGCTCGCGCGATCGCGCCGCCTACGGAGAGTTTGCCCCGTGTCCCTTTGCCACCACGCGAATCACGCCCATCATTCCGCCATCTTCATGCTCCAGCAAATGGCAATGATAAACGAACGTCCCCACAATATTCGGATCGCGAAAATCCATCCGCAATTTCACGCTGGGATACTGTCCGCTCTTCCCGTCCCAATAAGCCACGTTAATCGTGTCGCGCAAGAACGGCTCATCGAGCGGCACTCCATTCCACTCCACCAGCATGAAATGAGCCTGATGAATGTGAAACGCATGCAGCTCCTGCGTCCGGTTCTCGATAATCCAGTCCTCCACATCTCCCTGCTGCACAACAATATTCGGCGCCGTATCATTCGGATCAAATAGCTTCGGCTCCTGCCCCTCCACCGTCATATAAAAATCCGTCGGACTCTTCGGATCTTTCGGATCGTGCGGCTTCTCCGAAAAATAAAGCTTCCGCGTCCGCACCGGCTGCACATCGCCAAGCCAAGCGAGCGACGCTCGCGCCAGCGGCTCCGGCGATGCTGCCAATCGCGCGCGCGGTTCACCCGCATCCGCAGAAGCAACAATCGCCGCCAGCGGCCGCGTCGGATCATTCTCCCCCGCCGGCCCCGTATCCACCGTCCGCGTCACCAAACTCGCCTTCACGCCCTCCGCCGGCCCCTTCACAATAATTTCCACTCGCCCCGCAGGCGGCATCAGCACATGACTCTGCCAAACAATTCGATTCTTCGCGCTCCCATCTGCCTTCTCGTCTGCCGTCCTCTCACGCGAATTAATCGGAATGCCGTCCAAAGACACCACGCCCATCATCTGCGGCTTGCCATTCACCATCATCTGCAAATCAAGATAAGTAATCGCCGACGCGTTCAACACGCGCCACAATTCCTTCTCCCCCGGCCGAATCTTCACCACCGCAGGCACGTAATTCGGAAACGCCACCGGCACAAAATTAATCGAAAGATCCTTCGCCGGCTTGCCCCCTCCAGTGCCCGTATTCAGAATGTCGCCCTCGGCATCGCGCATCACCATTGGCGGCGGCATCGAATCCGTCTGCACCGGCGCCGCATCCGGATTCACCAATTCCTGATCGCGAATGATCAACAATCTCTCCGGCAATCCCGCCACTTCCACATTCGCCCGCTCAATCCCCTCAACGATAATCGCCCCCGACGCCCCGCCCAGCACTTGCACATTCGTCGCGCCATGAATGTGCGGGTGATACCAATACAATCCCGGCGCCTCATCCGCCGGAATCCGAAACCGGTACTCAAACGCCGCGCCCCCCGCCCCAATCATCGTATGCAGCGAATCATCCTCATGGCACACCGGCGCCAGCGTCAACCCATGAAAATGCAAATTCGTAAACGCCCCCATCGCCATCGCCATTCCGATCACAGTCGGCGTAGCGCCCGGCGCAGTCGTCGTTCCAATTTCGGTTGGCGCTGTGCCTATCACTCTCGCAACCGGCATCCCGCCGCCCGCACACGCACCCGACGTTGAATGTTGGTGAGATTTCGCTTCGCCCGAGCGCGCCGCTACGTTCACGTCGTTTTTCAGCCTCAGTATCACCAAATCGCCCGGCTTCACGCGCAAAGTAGGCGCTTCGCCGCGGCCTTCGTACAAATAGCAGTACCGCTTCTGTCCGCTCGCCCCAACCGAATCGCGATACTCGAGATCAACTCGCAACACGCCATTAACGCTGCGAACCTCATCCGCTTCGGTCACCAAACTCCCCGCCGCCGGCCGTGGCGGACACGCCTCAACGCCCCGCGCCTGCCCAAACGCCCCCCGCGGCGCCCCAATCACGCAAACCCCCACGCAACCCAAAAACACAAAGCCGCGCCAACCCGGAATGCTTCGCCTCTCGATAGGTTTATGCCTCGCCAAGCATTTTCGCACACACCCCGCCACCCCACATGAATCTCAAATCAACATTCATGCGCCACTCGCCGCAGGGGCGGGTCTCAGACCCGCCCGGCCTTTTCTTTTTGATTGTCCGTCGGGTGCCGCACCCTTTGCTGTTAAGGGTGCGGGTTTTGAATTTCCCCGCAGCGGGCTCGATGTGCATTTATAAAACTAACCGTCGTAGTACCGCCCGTTAACCTCTTCCCCCATAATCGCGAAGCCGCTCGTCGACGTACTCAGCGGATCGGACTTCCACGAAAATCCGATCGACGGCACTTCCACTTGCGCCTCCAATTGGCACGCAGCTCGCGCCCCCGCGAATCGAAAGTGCTTGGACGCGTCTTCATACTTCACAGCCTCTCCGGTTGATTTCCACACCATCTTGAAGGTCATTCGTGCGGGAGTGGCTATCGAGTCCAGCGCCGGCCAGCGGGGCTGATCGACCACCGGGACATTCTGCATTTCCAGCGTAAGCGTGCTCCCGTCCGGACTGATCGTCAGGCCGTCGCCCGCAACAGGCACGACCCAGTAAAGCCCGGACGGCGCAATGGGAGGGTGAAAATCGTGGATCTGGTTTGCGGGGACCGCCGGTCCCCGAAACAATGTGAGTCAAATGTGGGTGAACGTACCTTGCTGTGGCGCTCGGGCCGCCCAATACTCTCCCTGCATCACACCGTAGTCAGTTGTCGGGCTTCCGAACGCGATCCGATTTCCTTGGTTGTCGGTGCCCATACCTGTAAACGTGCTGGAGCGTGCCACTCGACCTTTGAAATGGAAGATATGCGAAGGTTCGAGGTTTGGCCCCGCCGGCTGATTGTGGCTGCCATTCTTATCCAGCCACGGAATTGGGTAAGGGTCGGTGCCGCCATTCGCGGTCATCGCCTGTTGCGATTGCCAGGAAGATTTCGCCGAAGCGATCGCGAGAGGCAGCAGTGCCACTGCGCTCGATTTCAGAATATCTCTACGACTGTGGCGAAAGTGCAACTCGTTAAGCAGGGACATCAGTCAGCCTCCTAAAGTTGATTTCCCGAGCCGCATTGTAATCCCGCATGACCAGAACATCTATCGTGGCTCGCCACTCTCGTTTCCTATCGTCGAGCCGGCCTGCCCTGAGTTGTCGAAGGGCATCCTGCCGGCGTTTTTGAACTTACCGTTCTCCACGTGGCGCGGGCATCTTGCCCGCGACTTTGCTCGTCCCATGCGTCGCCGCTCGGTCGTAGGGGCGCTGCTCGCTGCGCCTTCTTCGCTGTGTTTGCGCCTCTAAATTTATCCCGTAGACCCCTTCAAAATTGACTCGATTAGAACTGCCCTCGGTTGTTTGTTTTGTTTGAATTACGGCCGTTTTTAATCGTTTTGGTGTCTCGATTAGAAGAGGGGTCGGTGACGCGGGGGCCAGTGACTCTGATCGCGTGTGGGGGAGTCGCTGTTTTGTGTCGAGATGTGGCGGGCTCGGTTGTTTGTTTTGTTCGAGTTAGGCGTGTTTCTAATAATTTAGTGTGTCGAGACATTCCGGGGAGGATAGCAGCGGCGGCGCGCTGTGTTACTGGTTCGTACATAAATTTTCCAGTCATAATTGCGCAACCACGGTATCAGGCGGTTTACGGGTCGTCAAACGAGAAAATTGTAAGGGTTATAGTACGAGGCGCTGGTGGTGTCCCGCGAAAGCCGGTACTTGTCCTAATTTTCCCTTCATTTAGGCGGAAGGCAGCTTATCTCCGGAAAAGATGCTTGCGGAGCTACTACCGATGGTGGCTTGGCCGTAAATGCATAGTTGTCCTGTTTATGGTTGTAGTTGAAGCATGTCTTTTCGTTTGGACGGCTGCCTTCTTTTCGCTGCGTTCCTGGGAGCATCTGCCAAAGAGTAACGCAAAATCTATCCTCGTAAGTACCCGCGAAGTCGGAATAGCTGATGTGTCCAATGACGGCAATGATCGCAGAATCGTTAAGAACTTTTTGCACTTCTTCCGAAGTTTTGGCAACGTTTCTCCCGTCGCTATCAACTACCGGAATAGAAGGCGTTATCGGCCTCCCTATTTCAGGTGTACCTGGAAAGGAAAAGCCAGCGGGAAGATATTTGCCCTGGAAATCTACAGGAATCTTCTTATCGTTAACTTTAAAGACCTCATCATTTCTAACCAGGATCGCCTTAAAACCGATTCGGACGTCATTGGCGGCGGATTTTCCATCGTTCTTGATGGAATAGACGACTTTAAAATTGGGGTCATCCTGGAGAAGCTCTTCTGGCTTTGGGAGCCTCGAATCAAAGGTGATATATGCTTTCTCAGTATTAATTTCCGCCGCTGCTTGCATGATCGAAGAGGCGGCCATTGCCTGGGAGAGGGTGTTGGTCTTCTGGGCTTCCAGAAGTTCGCGTTGCGAAATCTGTGCGCTGACACACGCGTCGTATGCCGCTTGCTGAGTGGCGACCGTGGCGTCGTGCATCTCCGTCAGCTGGCCTTTAGCAATGTAAGCGTAAATGACGAGAGCAATGAGTGTGAGAACTTCAACGGCAAATCTTGCCCACTCGCGCGGCTCATTTGGGCCTCTATAGGCGCACTGTCTGTCGGCTACGATTGGCGGGGCGTTCGGAAGGGCGGGACTTGGAGGCGGTTCTGGTGGGGTATCTGCTACACCGTGTTCGGGTGCGGCAGTCTCGTTTGGGGGTTTAATGGAATCTCTTCGTTGGATATCTGCCAATATGAAAATACTTTATCACAAGCAGACAGCTAGGAAGTCGGTGGCCCTAGACTGCCGAAGGGCGAAGCAAAAGGCCGCATCGTGCTCGTGCGCTTCAACGCGGGTGATTTGAGAGCGATTGCAGCACGAGCGGGGGCGAAAAATCAGACGGTTTCAGAGTGCATTAGTAGCACGTTGAGTACCGCACTTGCGAGGTACAAACTTAAATTAGAACACCGCCCGAAAGTCAGTTGTGCGCATTGAGCCGGGCGCCGCACTTTTTGCCACAAAGAGTGCGTGTTTTGTCTTATCGTTACGTTTTTCCCCAGATCTTCTCTCCGTTCGTCATATCCTCGCGCTGAAAGTCAATTCAAAGCCCTGGGCTGCACGAGAAACACCCGTAAAGTCAAACAAGCCTTATAATTCTCCGCTGAGTGATGAGATGAGTAAGATTCTCCTCCTGAATTTCACTGAGTCCGATGCAGGTATCATCTCGAAGGCCGGTTTTGCCGTTGAGCGCGGCTACCTGGGCGCATACCAACCCCAGGAATATTGGGCCTTTCAGACGCCGCACCCAATCTACGAGTACGACGTCTTGATATACAATTCCGCAGATACACTCGAGCTCGAGAACGAATTTACGAAGCAGAACAATCTGCTGAAGGAAAAAGGATCTCTGGAGGCCCTAACAAATTTCGCGGGTACGCCTTACTTACGAATCTACTTTGCCGGCCAGTATAATGGCCTGCCTACGCTCCTGCATGGCGGCCTTCCATTCCTAAATCTGACGAACGCGGAACAGAACATCTCCCTATTCTTCGAAACAACCCAGGTTGGCGCAACTTTTGCCATTCGCGAAATGCACCGGTTGGTAGCAGGCCTGAAAGGCGATATCAGCGCAGTTCACCAATTTTTAAGCTCCGGCGACATAAATCCTTTCAACCACTTCCCGGTCTTGGTCAGTCGAAGTGGACAGGAAGTAGCCGCGTACGGAACCAATCGCGACACCGCAGGGAAAGCAGTTCCTAAATACGTCGTTCTGCCGAACATGAAGAATGCCGCGCGAGCCTCAGTCGAAATACTTCAAGTCGTCGAGAAAGTTCGGCCGCAATTGTTCCCGGACAGAAACAAAAATAGCTGGCTGGATGGCGCTGAGTTTATGCTACCGGACGAATTGGCGAAGGAAAAAGAGCTACAAGATAAAACCGCAGAGATTCTGGCTGTAGAAATAAGACTTCGCGGAGAGATTGAAGAGCTCAAGAAAGAAAACGCCTTCATTCGACAGTTGCTAACGGCTACGGAGGAGCCAAAAGTCCAGTCAGATCAAAGGCTCTCCGCTGTTGTAAGAAAATCGTTCGAATTTCTTGGTTTCTCAGTGCAGGACATCGATCAAAGGACGAAAAGCGCAATCAGGAAGGAGGATTTCTGGGTTTCCGAGGCAGATTTTTTCGCAATCACCGAAGTCACAGGCACCTCGAATACGAACCCGAAAGTCAAAGAGTTTCACGACATTCTGGGAAGGATAGCTACTATATATAAAAGACAGACCGATCTTATACCTGAGGGAATATCGAACGTAAGCGGTTTGCTAGTTCTGAATTATGACTACGAGCGTCACCCGGATCGACGACCAAAAGCATACACCGGAGAATGGGAACACATCATCGAGTCGGCGATCGAACAAAGTATCGGGATTTTGTCTACCGTGGAGCTTCACAAGATAATTATGGCGGTGAAAAAGGGAAATCTGACGAAGGAACATGCACGTTTAATATTAAAGAAACCCGGCCGAATCGAGTATGACGGCTAGTCTCAGCGATAAGGAGCCATTCTCGCTTGAACATTCGCAAGGCCACCGAAAGCTACGAAAAGTGGAAGGCAGCGCGAACCCAGATCATCAAGCCCGATCTGGAGTACAAGCACGAAGAAATGGCGGCTGCAGCGTTTCCCTTCTTCCGCGCCACCTTTTACCGCTGGGTGCAGCGTTGGGAGGAACTCTGTCCCGACGAGGCCAAGGCTCCAAGCGTTCTGGCCGTCGGCGATCTGCACGTCGAGAATTTCGGGACGTGGCGCGACCTCGAAGGCCGCCTGATTTGGGGCGTCAATGACTTTGACGAAGTCTATCCCATGGCCTACACCAACGATCTCGTTCGTCTCGCCGTCAGCGCCCATCTCGCCGTGGAGGCGGAAGATTTAGAGCTCAGCGTGAGCGATGTTTGCGATGCAATACTCGATGGCTACCGCGAAGGATTGGCGGCGCGCGGCAGGGCGTTCGTCCTGGCGGAAGATAATCGGTGGCTGCGCTTGATCGCGCTCAATCGGCTGCGCGATCCCGTCCGCTTCTGGAAGCGCGCCCAGGCTCTCGAAGATTTCCCCGGCAACATTCCCACGCCAATCAAAGAAAAACTCGAAGAAGATCTGCCGGAAAAAGATCTTCCCTACGTGAAAAAGCGCCGCGTCGCCGGACTCGGCAGTCTGGGACATCTTCGCGTGCTCGCGCTGGCTTCGTGGCGCGGCGGTTTTGTCGCCAGAGAAGCAAAGGCCCTCGCGCCTTCCGCCTGCATTTGGGCGCAAGGCGGCGCGAAGTCCGAAAAGATTTTGTATCCCGACATTCTCGCGCGCGCCATTCGCGTCCCCGATCCATTCCTGCATCTCTTCGGCACGTTCCTCGTGCGCCGCCTCGCGCCGGATTGTTCGCGAATTCTTCTCGCCTCTCTGCCCGAAGATCACGACGAAGCGCGCCTGCTGCAAGCCATGGGATTCGAAACCGCGAATATCCATCTCGGGACGCAAAGCGAGATCCCCGCCATCCTCCGCGATCTAAAACACCGCCCGCGCCGCTGGCTGCACCGCGCCAGCAAGAAAATGCTGAAAGCCGTGAAGCGCGATTGGAAAAAATGGCGCGCCGCATGAAATCAGGAAATCAATATCTCGGAGAGTTCGGCAATCAGCTCGCGCGCGCAGGCGCGCTCAATTCGCCTCGTTTCGCCAGCGCGACAATGCGATCGGCGGCGCGATACGCGAGCGCTTGGATGGTCATGGTTGGCTGCCCGCGCCCGCCGGTGACCAGGCTGCTCCCGTCGCACAGAATCAAATTCGGCACATCGTGCGCGCGATGGTCGGAATTGATCACGGAAGTTTTCGGATCATTTCCCATCCGGCAAGTTCCAAGCAAATGGACGCCGAACTGCTGCTCGCGCACCGGGTCGCTCCATTTGCGCAACGCCGGCGTGGCGTCGAGCAACTCCATCGCGCGCGCGAGCAGATATTGGCCGGTCTTGAGGTCGTCAGGATGATCCTTGTAAGTGATGCGCGCGGCGGGCAGCCCCCACTCGTCAACAATCTCCGGGTCCAGGCTGACGCTATTCGTTGCCACGGGCAGCGAACTGCCGTGACACGCCACGATTCCCGTGCGCGTGTAATTTCGCTGGATCTCCGATTTGTATTCGGCGCCCCAGCGCGGCGCGCCCGGCGGCAATCCAAATAGCGAGTAGGTAATTGGATGCATGTCGAAGCGCATGTCCAATCCGCCGCCGCCGCAAAATCCGAGATTGGGATCGAGTTCGTAGAAGTCTTGCAATACGCGCGTCACGGTCTGGCTCTTGTATTCGTTGAGCGGATGCTCGTACTGCCCGTAGGCCAGCGTGTACGTGTTGAACATGAGGTGGCGCCCGACGAGGCCGCTCGAATTGGCGAGCCCCTGCGGAAAAAGCGAGGACTTCGACATCAGCAGGAGGCGAGGCGTTTCCACGCCGTTGGCGCAAACAATCACGGCCTTGGCCTTCTGAAAATTTTCGGCTTTGCGCGCATCGAAGTAGGCCACTCCGGTGACGCGCCCCGCGGCATCGGTGCGAATTTCGCGCACGTAACTTTCCGCGCGAATCTCGCAGCGCCCCGTGCGCTCGGCCTCGGGGATCACAGTAGCGAGCGTGCTGGATTTCGCGCCCATCTCGCACCCGTACTGCTCGCAATAGCCGCAGTGAACGCAGCCCGCGCGATTCCTGTAATTCTGCGAAAGAATCGCGATCGGCGCAGGAAACGGATGCCAGCCCATTTTGCGAGCGCCGCGTTCAAAAATCGCTCCCGTGGATTTGATCGGCAGCGGCGGCATCGGATATGGCTTCGAGCGCGGCGGATCGAACGGGCTCACTCCCGCTTGCCCCGACACGCCGATTTCCCATTCCACTTTCGTGTAGTAAGGCTCGAGGTCGGCGTAAGTGATCGGCCAGTCGGCCAGCGCCGCGCCCGCCACCGCGCCTCTCTTGCTGCGCTCGATAAAATCAATTTCATGAAAGCGCCAGTAATTCGCGGTGAAGTGAACCGTTCCGCCGCCTACCACTCGCCCGTACAGAAGCGTGGATTGCACTTTTGCTTTTTCCTGTTCGGTTTTGCGGAATGTCACCGGCTGGCGCTTCGGATTATTCGTGAGCGTGTGCTGAAAAATCGTTCTGAATTCGTTGTGCTGGAAATCCTCTTCGCGCAGATAAGGCCCTTGCTCCAAAACGACCACGCTGAAGCCGGCCATGGAAAGTTCTTTCGCGAGAACGCCGCCCGCAGCGCCGGAGCCGATGATGGCGAAGTCCACCTCATCGCCGGCGGCGAATTTCCGCATCACCTGGTTCACTTTTTGCCTCCCTTAGCTGCGGCGGCTTGCTCCGCCGCATACTCGGCGTCGTAGTAGCCGAAGGGCGGCGTATGCGTGGGCGCGTTGTCGAACCCGACCAGTTTCCAGCCGACCATGTCGCGATTCGCTCCGTCTTCGGGATTGCCGAGGAATCCGATCATGGTGAACGATCGGAATAAGTTGAATGCAGGCGTGTTCTCGATGGCCTTCAGGATTTCCGTCTGCTGCGCGACGGCGAGTGATGCAAAATCCGCGGACGCGGGGAAAAGCTCTTTTCGTTTTCCTTCCACTGACGCCATCGCGTTGGCAAAAGGCTTTTGTTCGTCGGCGCCAAGCGTGAGCAAAAAGTGATCAATGAAATAAACTACGCCGGCCTCGCGCGCTCCGGGCGTGTCCGTGGTAGGAACAATCAGGGCGGTGATCGCTTCGACGCCGGCCGCCTGCGCTGGTGTGAGAAATTCGAGTTTCGCCGGAACGCCCACAGCCACAGCGCGCATGGTGTGTTGCGCGTGCTGCTTCGCGGCAAGCAATTCCGGCCAAGCTGCCGCAAGCCATGCGCTGCCAGCTCCTGCCAACGATTGCAGCAGGAAGTTACGCCGGGAAAAATCAGCCGTGTCCATTACACCCCCAGCAGAATACGCACGCGGATCAGGTGCCGCGCATCGTACGATGCTCCCGCGCTCGACACAACAATTTTGCCAACGGAAAATTCCCGAGTTTCGAATCGATTAAATGCTCGCGGGCTCACTTTGCCCGGCTGCGCTTAAGGTGTATGCTACGCGCTTCCCTGCCAGAACCACTGGCTCGCTATTGTGAATCATGGCTTCGAACACGCATCCCATCGCTCCCCGGAAAATCGAGAGGACGGGGCTCGCGCATTTTATGACGCGCGTCCTGAAAGAATGCAGCCGCGCCGCGCGGCGCTTCGACGCTGATGCTGTACACGACGTTCGCGTCGCGCTGCGGCGTTCCCGCACCATCGCCGATGGGCTTTCGAATGTCGATCCCGACAAATCTCTGCGCACGCTGAAGACCGATTCGCGCGAGCTGTTCAGGAGCCTCGGCGCTTTGCGCGATGTTCAAGTGATGCTCGAGTGGGTGCAGAAACTTGATCCGAACGACGATCCGCTGAAACCGCGCATTCGCGAAATTCTTTTGCAGGAACAGGAGGCCGCAAAGTCGGACGCCACCGCGGCGCTCGGCGAATTTGACATCCGCCGCTGGCGCAAATGGTCCAAGGATCTCTCCGAAAAATCGCGGCGTATTCCTGTGGGCAGCCTCGTCTTCGAGCACCTCGCGCTCGAGCGCTGGATCGAAGCGAGAGAAATGCATCGCCGGGCGATCCGCAGCCGCAGCCGAATCGGATGGCATCGCGTTCGAATCGCGCTGAAGCGCTTTCGCTACACGCTTGAGAATTTTTTGCCGCGGCATTATGCGGAATGGAGCGAAGAACTAAAATCGGTGCAGGATCTTCTGGGCGCAGTGCACGATCTGGATGTGCTGCGCGCAAAACTGAGAAGAATCACTGTCCGCTCCGGCGCGAATGGTGGAGCCAGAAGTGTGACGGCTCCAGATGCGGTGTCGTCTCATGCAATGCAGCGGTGGCTAGATTGGATTGACGCCGCGCGCGCCGGAAAACTCGCGGAGTATCGCGCGAAGACTTTCGGCAAGAATTCCTTGTGGAACCTCTGGCGCGCCGGACTGCCTGAAGGTGAACGGCTGGAAGCGGCTGCGCTTGCAACTCTCGTGTCGTGGGCGTCGTACCGCGATCCTGACATCGAGCATTCGCGCCGCGTCTCAAAGCTGGCACTCGAGCTGTACGATGGTTTCCGCAACGCGCAGTTGAATCGCGCATTCCGCGAGCCGCGTTCCCGTCGAATTCTCGAAGCGGCTGCGCTTCTCCACGATGTCGGCTGCGCGAAGCAGGATTCAGGACACCACAAAGCGTCATATCAAATGATTCGAAAGCTCCCGCCGCCGCTCGGGTGGACGAGTGATGACCTGCTGCTCACCGCGCTCGTGGCTCGATATCACCGCGGCGCCGAGCCGAATGCCGAACACGAAGGGTATTCCTCGCTCATGCCGGAAGAACGCGAAGGCGTTGCGTGGCTCGCGGCCACGATTCGCCTCGCGGACGGTCTCGATAGCGATCACAACGGCCGCGTATCGCACGTCGCTGTGGAGACATCGCGACCGGCTTTGATCGTGCGGGCCGAGGGATATCTCCACGACGTGGAATCGGCCAGCGCGCTCGCAAAGAAAAAACATCTCCTCGAAACTCTCTGCAACACACCTGTGATCGTCCAGCCCGCACGCGAATTCGCGGCCGCGGCTGTCGCGGGCCTCGCGTCCTGATCTTTCTGCATCCAGGAAATCTCACGGAAGTTCAAGCGAAGTACAAACAACGAGGAGAGACGCACGCAGGAGCCAAAACGCGGAGCCAACTGCGTTTGTGTATATCAGCCTACGTATCGAGATGCCGCAGAACTTTCGGCGGCAACAACCATGCCAGCGTGGCTTTCGCCGCTGCCGGTGAATCAAATTCCAGCGCCGCCACCCCGGCCTTCTTGAGTGCCGTGAAAACGCCGCGAGCTCCGACAAGATGCCCAATAATCTGATCCATATTCGGCGCGTGTCCGAACGCAATCGCTTCCCGCGCTTTCACATGCGCCAGCTCTTTCAGGAACTCCGCGGGGCCGCCGCCAGGCTTTAGCTCAGCGCTCTCGCGGATTTTCTCGCGAGAGAATTCGAACACTTCCGAAAAGATCTGCGCTGTCTGCATCGCTCGAACATACGGGCTGGAGATAAACACGGTGGGCCGCGCACCGAGTGCGTGGACACCTTCGGCTACCTCGCGCGTTTTCTTAATTCCTTCACGCGTCAGGTAGCGCTCAACCTCAGGCGGAGAATTCGGGTCGGCACGATCTATCGCAATCCCATGGCGCACCAGATAAAGAATCATTGATTACGCCACCTTTTCATTTGCCTGCGCGCGCTTGAAGACAGGCCGCAGGTGAAATTCGTTTTCGAAGAGCGCCGATTTGCGCGTGAGGCCCGCGATATCGAGCCGGGCGCCATTTTGCATCTGCACGCGAAAAATCGCCTGGCCGCGCACGACGTCCACAGAAACTCCGCCGACCATTCGACGGTGCTCGCTCTCGAGCTTCTCCGCAATCCGCAATATTGCAGTCAGCATGCGTTCCTGCTGGCGGCGTTTACTGTCGAGCGAAGCGTGAATCTTGTGGTCCATCTGCGGCTCTGATTTGCAATTGTGGTAGCGGACAAGATCGGCGGCCATATCGCGGCGCCAGCCGCGCAATCCG
>Ga0302179_10000811_pt1 | contig 19823 bp, 14 predicted proteins | sample I_Palsa_E3_1_FD_198788 | JGI IMG/M metagenome (GOLD analysis project Ga0302179, IMG submission 198788) | Peat permafrost microbial communities from Stordalen Mire near Abisko, Sweden - I_Palsa_E3_1 | ecosystem: Environmental > Terrestrial > Soil > Palsa > Peat permafrost | place: Sweden...
CATCCTACGGAAGTGGCGCGGCAGACGGTGCTGCTGAAGCGGCGACGCATCGCCGAACAACTGGAACGGCTGGATCGTCTTCCGCTAACCGTGGGCGAAGCCCGGCGATGCGAACAGCTCATCCACGCCGAGATAGCCTCGCTTTGGCAGACCGACGAAGTTCGGCAAACGAAGCCTACCGTCAACGACGAGATTCGCATGGGATTGCGCTACTTCCGGTTATCGCTGTTTGAAACACTGCCCCGTATTTATGCCGAGGTGGCGGAATCGCTTCGCGATGCTTACGGCATGGTTCTCGATGCGGCCGAACTGCCGAACCTACTGAGTTTCGGGTCGTGGATCGGCGGCGACCGGGACGGCAATCCGTTGGTCAAGCCCGAATGCGTGAAGGATGCGCTTGAACTGGCGCGCACGGCGATTCTCCGCGAATACAGCCGGCAGGTGGAGTTCCTGAGCGATTGCTTGAGTTCGTCGTCACGGCAGGTGGCGGCTTCCGCAGAAATTCTTTCGCGGCTGGCGCAGTATGAGCGATCGATGCCCGGCGCTTCAATGGCGTGGGGGCCGGAGAACACCGTGGAGCATTACCGCCGCTTTCTTTCCTACGTTTTTCATCGCTTGCAGCGCAGCCGGGAGGGGCCGAACGCACAGGATTCCTATAAAGATGCGGCGGAATTTGAATCCGATTTAGTCACGCTCCGGACGAGCCTGATATCGAATCGCGGGCAGCGTCTGGCGGAGACGTTTGTCGATCCACTCTTGCGCCAGATCCGAACATTCGGCTTCCATCTGCAGGTGCTCGACATCCGCCAACATGCCCGGGTGCACGCGGACGGTCTTCGGGAGATCGGCGCAAAACGGATCGATCTGGCGAAGACTACGCCGGCGGCGGGCGCTGTTTTCCCGGAAAGTGGCGAGACAACTTCTTCCCAGACGCGAGAGCTGATCGAGACCTTCCGCGTAGTTCAGCAACTCAAGCAGACTTATCCGGCACAGTCCATCCGGCAGTACATCATCAGCGGCGCCGAATCCGAAGACGATGTACTCAACGTGGTCCGTCTGGCGAAGGCTTGCGGCGTGAGTCTGGCTGGTTCTGGCGTCGATTTTTGCCTGAACGATCCCTGCCCCGATGAAGCAAGCCTGAACGGCTCCGGCCTGAACGACCCCGGTCTGATGCCGGTGCCGCTATTTGAGTCGATTGATTCTTTGCGCGCGGCCGGCGGCGTGATGCGCCGTCTGTGGCGGGATGTCGAATATCAGCCGCTGCTCGATTCCTGGGGACGGTGGCAGGAGGTTATGCTGGGCTACTCCGACTCCAATAAAGATGGAGGAATGCTCACGAGTACCTGGGAGCTATACAAAACGCACCGGGAGTTGCATCACGCGGCGCAAGAATGCGGGGTGAAACTGAGGCTCTTTCACGGCCGTGGCGGCACGGTTGGGCGCGGCGGCGGCCCCACGCACTCGGCAATCCTGGCGCAGCCGGAAGGTTGCTTTTCCGGGCGTATCCGCATCACCGAACAGGGAGAAGTTCTCAACTGGAAGTACGTCGACGCCGTGCTGGCGGAATGGAACCTGGAACTGATGATTGCCGCCAGCCTGGAAGCGCTCACGCGCGCTGGGTCCGAGCAAGCAAAGGATCAGGGGCGCTGGGAAGAGGCGATGGAGGAAATGTCGCTGGAAGCCTACCGCGTCTATCGCCGCGATATCGCGGAGAATGGCGACGTGCTGGAATACTTCGAGCAGGCCACGCCGGTGCATGAATTGGATGCGGCGCGCATCGGCTCGCGGCCATCGCGCCGGACCAAGAGCCGCCGATTGGAGGATCTGCGCGCCATTCCGTGGGTGTTCGGATGGATGCAGAGCCGCCACGCCGTGCCGGCCTGGTACGGAGTAGGCCACGGGCTGCAGAGTTTTGTCGCGAAGGGCAAGAGCCATGAGCGGCTGCTGCGCGAAATGCTGAAACATTTCGCCTTGTTCTCGGACCTGGCGCGCAACGTCGAGCTCGGCATGGCCAAGGCCGATCTCTCGATTGCCCGGGTTTATTCCGGATTGGTGAAGAATGCGGGGTTACGCGCGCGCGTTTTTGCCATGCTGGAAGACGAGTTTCTGCGGTCGCGGCAGATGATTCTGCGGATCTCCGGCCAACGCGAGTTGCTGGCGCGCAACCGGGTGCTGGCGCGTTCCATTCATTTGCGGAACCCTTATGTGGATCCGATGAGCCTGATCCAGGTCGAGCTTTTGCGGCGCAAGCAGCAAGGCCAGGACGTGGCAAAGCTTGAGTATCCTCTGGGCGCGACCATCAACGGCATCGCCGCTGGACTGCACAACACCGGGTAGGCCTGGAGCGCCGGATTTCCGATGTGCGATTGATGCCGTGGCAGCCGAACTTCCCGGACGCCCCAGCTAACTATCCGGCCGGCGGCTCGTCTGTAGTATGTTGTTCTACGGGAAGGTGCTGGGGTGTTGTGCCTCGTCTTTCGCAGTGTTGAACCTGCGGCCTTTACGTGGACATCTTCCCGATGTGCATATCTTTTGTAGGCGTACCTTAAGCGGCCATTGCTATTCCTGCTCCCATTCCGTTCACTCTCACAAAGAGGCCCAATGTCTATTTCCAGAATCGTCCTATGCTTGCTCTTGACTTTGCCCGTGGCGCTGCTCGGGCAAAAGGCAACCCTCAACTCCGCAGCCGGCGGGACAGCCGCGGCCGACGAAACCAAAGACGCTCCCAAGCTGGAACACTTCGACCCAACCGTGGTCGACAAAACCTTGAACCCTTGCGACGACTTCTACAAGTACGCCTGCAATAAGTGGCTCGCGGCCAACCCGATTCCTCCCGACCAGGTGGACTGGGGCACCGGGAGCGGCCTGGAAATGTGGAACGACACCGCGCTGCGCGAGACTCTGGAAGCAAACAGCTCCAACGATCCCAAGCGCAGCGCGGGGCAGCAGAAGATCGGCGACTATTGGGCCGCCTGCATGGACGAAAGCGGGATTGAAGCGGCCGGCCTGAAGCCTCTGCAGCCGGAACTGGACCGCATTGCCGCTCTCAAGTCCAAGAAAAAAATCACGCTCGAAATCGCCCATCTCCATCACTTGTTTCCCGGCGCATGGGAAGGATCTGACAATCAGACGAACGCTCCGTTTTTCGGTTTCAGCGGCGGCCAAGACTTTGACGACGCTTCTAAAGTGGTGGCGCAGATCGATCAGGGCGGCCTCAGTTTGCCGAATCGCGACTACTACATCGACACCGACGAGAAGTCGGTGGAGACGCTCAAGCAATATCGCGTGCACGTGCGGAAGATGTTCGTGCTGGCGGGTGAAGCGGAAGCGCAAGCCGGCGACGATGCGGGCATTGTGATTGAACTGGAAACCGCGCTGGCCAAGGCGCAAATGGATAACGTCAAGCGGCGCGATCCGAAGAACATCAACAATAAGATGAGCCTGGCGCAGATCCGCGAACTTACGCCCTCCGTCGAGTGGAGCGCTTATTTGAAAGCGGTGAACGCCCCGGCCAGCGAGCACTACATTGTCAGCTCACCCGAATTCTTTCGCGCCGAGGAAAAATTACTGGTGGAACATCCGCTCGATCATTGGAAAACCTACATGCGCTGGCAGGCGATTCACCACGCGGCGCCCTACTTGACCAAAGCGATGGGGGACGAGAATTTCGACTTCTTCTACCACACGCTGGCCGGACAGGAACAGAACCAGCCGCGCTGGAGACGCTGTGTGCACAACGCCGACCGCGATCTCGGCGAGGCGCTCGGCCAGGCCTACGTGGACCGCGCCTTCCCGCCGGAGAGCCGGGCGCGCACGCTGGAAATGGTGCATGCCATCGAACGTGCGATGCACGACGACATTGACAGCGCGAGTTGGATGACGCCCGCCACAAAAGAGCAGGCTATGGTCAAGCTGAAGGGAATTGAGGACAAAATCGGCTATCCTTCGCACTGGCGCGATTATTCCGGCGTGAAGATTACGCGCGACAGCTACCTCGCCAACGTGGGACAGGCGTCGTCGTTCGAATTCGAACGATGGGTCGCCAAGATTGGCAAGCCTGTGGACCGCAGCGAGTGGACCATGACGCCGCCCACCATCAATGCGTATTACGATCCGCAACTGAACACAATCAACTTTCCCGCCGGGATTCTGCAACCGCCATACTTCGAAAAAAACATGGACGATTCCGTGAATTACGGCGCGATCGGAATGGTCATCGGCCACGAACTGACGCATGGCTTTGACGACCAGGGGCGCAAATTCGACGCTCAGGGCAATCTGCGCGACTGGTGGACCGCCGAGGACGCCAAGCAATATGACGAGCGCGGCAAGTGCATCTCCGACGAGTACACGCAGGAGGTTCCCGACGCGGGTCCCGGGGTCAAGCAGAATGGCTTACTGACTCAGGGTGAGGACACGGCGGATAACGGGGGAATTCATTTGGCGCTCTATGCGCTTGAAGCCGAACTCAAGAAGCAAGGCAAATCGCTCGACGACAAAGGTCCGGACGGCTGGACTTATCGCCAGCGTTTCTTCCTCTCGAACGCCTACTCGTGGTGCACGAACATCAGGCCGGAGGTGGCGCGCCTGTCGGTTACCACCGATCCGCACTCGCTGCCCATCTTCCGCATCGACAATGTGGTTTCGAACATGCCGGAATTCGCCCAGGCTTTTGGATGCAAGGCTGGCCAGAGGATGGTCCGAGCGAACGCTTGCCGGGTGTGGTGAGAGACGGAATCGAATCGTCCCAGTAAATGATTTGCAAATGAATGGGCCGGCCCACGGGGCTGGCCCATTTTCTTTCTCAAGGTCTTTCGATCACGACCTGGCTAGCGGTTGATGTCGTCTTTTGACTGCAAACGCTTTACGTAGTTCTGCAAGTTAGATTTGTTGGCATCATCCGGCACGCCCGTGAGGGCGGTTTGCACCTCTTTGACGGCATTGTCGAAGTCGCCCTGGCCGCTATAAACGCGGGCCAGACCGAGGTGCGACGTCCAATAGTCGGGGAACTTCTTCGCGTTTGAGCGATAAACGGCGAATGCTTCCTCCTGCTTCTTTTCCCGTTGCAGCTGACGGCCATAAAAATAAAGCTGCAGCGCGTTGCCCTTCTCCAATGCTTTGTTGCGGAACTCCGTGGCGGCATCCTTGCGGCCCATGGTTTCCAGAATGCGCGACTTGTTGAGCAGATTGTCGAAGCGTTCTTCCGCTTGGATCGACAGATCTTCGTCTTTCAGGGCCTCGTCCAGATTGATCTTGTTGGCGAGGAGGTAACCGGCGGCATCGTCCCAGCCTTCCCAGTAGTACTGATTGAGTCCGCGGATCTGTCGGTGAATGCTGGCTTCGACGATGTCGTTTACTTTGACCTCAACTTTGAAGGGCACCGCGACCTTTTCCCAGCGCAGCGTAACCACAGCGGAATCCGGCTTGAGATCATCGAAATCGTAGGCTAGCGCGTCGTGCAATTCGGCCGCCTGCGGCTTCACGGTAACGCGCAAGGCGTCCTCTTCCTGCTTGTAGCTGAAGCTTCCCCACGCGGCGGAGGTCTTCGAGAAGATCACGGTCCACTGATTTTCGCCGGGGATCATGTGCAGGCCGTAAGTTCCTTTGTCGAGCGGCTGGCCTTCAATCGTGACCGGATCGGTGAACGTGATGGTGGTGTTTTCGTTGGCTCCCGCGCGCCAGACTTGCCCATAAGGCACAACTTTACCCCAGATTTGGCGGCCATTGGCCAGCGGCCGGTGATAGTTGATGGTGATGTCGGTGATGCCAACGCGCTGCGTGATCTGCGCATGCTGGCTCTGCCGGGGCAGATCGAGCATCAAGGTTTCGCCGGTGGCAGTTTGGGCGTGGCAGAAATTCGCTACGGACAAAAGACCCAAAAGCAGAGCAAACAAACGAATTCTATACATTGGAAGACTCCTCTTCTCTGATGGGATCGAACAGCAGATACAGGTCGCAACCTTCGATAAAGCACTGGATGGAGCGTCCGCGCCTGATCGCTGTGCTGTTGGGCTTAGACGAGTGGCGAGCGCCGGGGTGAGCAACTTAGTGAAAGTCGTGAGAAAGGGTCTCGGCGGCGCTAATCGCCAACGGGTCGATTCGGTTTGCAATGACGTTAACAACTCCGTCCCGGTTCTGGATCGTTCCTGAAATTTGAACAAATCTTTCATAAAGCACAGCCGCTCGGTTCTTTTCATAGAAGTCGGGCTTGACGATCACTCTTGCAGTTCCTGTCTCGTCCTCCAGGGTCATAAAAATCAGCCCCTTTGCAGTGCCCGGCCTTTGGCGTGTGATGACGCATCCGGCGACCACAGCCTCTCTTCCATCTGGCAGGTTCTTCACCTCTATCGCAGAATGGATGCCCATGCGACGGATAGCGTCTCGCTGGTAAGCCATAGGATGAGGACCAGTGGTTAGCCCCGTACCGTGGAAATCGGAAACGAGTCTTTCTTCGGCACTCATGCGAGACAAGGGCGACTCAGTGTCAAAATCTACTATTCCTTCAAACAGAGGTCCATGCTTTCGGACGGCCCGTTCGACTTGCCACAGTGCATCACGACGATGCAGTCTCTCATCGTTAAGATTGTTGAGAGCGCCAATGCGTGCCAGCATTGCCAGATTAGCTTTGCTGAGTTGGGGCACACGTCTAGCTAGGTCATCAACCGAAACGAATGTCGTCAGGGCACGGGCTTCTATCAACGCCTCTGCCGAAGACTGCGGCAGTCCCCGCACGTAACGGAGGCCGATACGTAACGTGGCGGCATTCCCATCTAGTTCTAACGAGCATCCCCACTCTGAGCGGGTCGCGTCCACGGGCTTTACTCTCAAGCCGTGACGTTGGGCATCCTTTACGATGGTCGCGGGGTGATAGAAGCCCATCGGCCAATTGTTGAGTAATGCGGCTGTGAATGCTGCCAGATAACGAACCTTCAGGAAGGCGCTGGCATACGCGATTAAAGCAAAACTCGCGGCGTGCGACTCGGGAAAACCGTACAAAGCAAAGGATGAGATGAATTGCACAACTTCATCTTGCGTGCTGGTGGGGAATCCATTCGCTTTCATGCCAGCACGTAGTTTGCCCTCGATTTCTTTCATCCGCTGTCGAGATCGTCTGCTACCGAGAGCACGGCGCAATTCTTCGGCTTCGCCGCCCGTGAAGTTGGAGCAGATCATCGCCATCTTCAGCAATTGTTCTTGAAAAAGAGGCACTCCAAGCGTTCTTTCCAAAACAGGCACCAATGACGGATGCGGATATGTGACACGTTCTTTACCTTGTCTCCGGTTCAAATATGGATTTGTCATCTTTCCCACAATCGGCCCCGGACGAATCAACGCAACTTGTGTCACCAGATCATAAAAGCGTGTCGGGTTGTTGCGCGGCAGAGACGCCATCTGAGCACAACTCTCGATTTGGAACATACCAATGGTGTCGGCTTTGCGGATCGTGTCGTAAACATCGGGACAATCCTGGGACAGATGAGCGAGGTCAACTTCTTCTCGATAGTGATCGTGGATCAGTTCGATGCTGTCTTTAAGCACAGCCATCATTCCAAGGCCGAGCAGGTCCACTTTGATAAGCCCGAGATCAGCACAGTCATCCTTGTCCCACTGCACTACTACTCGTCCTGGCATGGTAGCGGGTTCTAGCGGAACTACGGAATCCAGTTGTCCTTGGCAGATGACCATGCCGCCGGAGTGCTGGCTGAGATGACGAGGTAAGTCTTGCACTCGCTGACAAAGATTGAGGTATAAAGCAATTTGCGGATGATGAATATTCAAACCCGAATTTGTAAACTGCCGCTCCATCGTGTCATTCGGGTCTTTCCATTCCCACGTACCCACAATCGCTGATAGCCGAGACGCGGTTTCCTCATCGAAGCCGAGCACTTTGCCCATCTCTCTTGCGGCAGAACGGCCGCGATAAGTGCAAACATTGGCGGTCATGGCTGCGCCACTTTTGCCATATCGTTCGTACACGTATTGGATGACCTTCTCTCGCTCCTCTCCGCTGGGCAGATCGAGGTCGATGTCGGGCCACTCTCCGCGCTCTTCTGACAAGAACCTCTCAAAAAGCAGGTCCATCCCAATCGGGTCTATAGCCGTGATTCCCAGCGAATAACAGACTGCGCTGTTCGCTGCCGATCCCCGTCCCTGCACGAGAATTCCATTCCGCTGACAAAATCGACTTAAGTCCCAAACGATGAGAAAGTAGCCTCCCAGCTTGAGCTTTTCGATAAGAGACAGTTCCTTCTCAAGCTGTTCGCAGACACGCTTTGTAACAGGTTGATAGCGGAGCCGCGCACCATCCCATGTTCGTTTTCGCAGGAAAGAGTCGATGGTCTCGCCTTCAGGCACGGGATAGCGGGGAAACTCGTAGCCTAATTTCTCAAGTGTGAAGTCCAATCGTGAAGAGAGTTCGTTAGTATTGGCGACTGCTTCCGGGAAGTCAGAGAAGAGCCGGCCCATCTCTTCCGCACTGCGGATATAGCGTTTTGAATTTTGAGAAAGCGAACGGCCCGCTGTATCAAGACGGCGTTTTTCCTTGATGCAGGTAAATACGTCCGCAATCTGCCGTTCGGCTCGCGTGGCATAACGAACACCGTTCGTTGCCAGCGGAGCTAGATGAAGTTCTCTCGCCAATTCGACCGAGACTTGATTCCTCGATTCTTGAATACGATCAGAATGCCTTTGCAGTTCGACATAGACATTATCCCGGCCAAAGATTGATACCAGTTTGTGCAGCACGTCCCGGCCCGCTGACACCCCGCCATGCTGCAAAGCATGAACCAGTGGTCCGTTCTCATCCCCGGTCAGGCAGATCAGTCCTTCAGCATGATTGTGCAATTCATCGAGGCTGGATGTGGCAATCGTTTTTTTCTTCGTGCGTAATTTGGCGGTTGTAATCAGACGGCACAAATTCTGATAGCCAGTGCGAGACTCGACGAGCACAGGAAGATTTCCATATTCTGCAATGCTGACCTCTGCTCCTACGTGAGATTTGATCCTGTATTGCTTTGCTGCCATGTGAAAACGGGGAGCACCGTATACACCATCCTTATCTAAGAGCGCCATTGCCGGCATATTCCGCTCGGAACAGACTTGCGCGAGAACTTCCGGCAGGGATGCGCCTTCAAGAAATGTGAAGGCAGAACGGGCATGGAGTTCCACGTATTGCACGGCTAATCAAAGACGCCTTCCACAAACCACTGTTTTCTGAGTCGATCAAGGTAAATTCGGTAATAGCCGATTCCATCAAAAGTCTTTAGAGCAACGTCCCATTCTTCCCGTGACCAAACAGCAGAGTTCCACCAGCTACCAGAGCTGCACCACGGCCCTGATGCGGCAAGCACGCGGCGATGCTTCTTCCACAATCGGACAAAATGCGGTGTCTCGTCGGCAAGTTCCACAGAGGTTTCTAAAGCAGGGCGGAATATTCGCAGTGCAATGCCAGGAGACCCCGCCGATAGGTCGTGTTTCTCCGTTGCGCTTGAAAACGTTTGGACGGCGAAAGCGTTAGGCTCGTGGGTATTAAGGAGCTTCGGGGAGCCGACACAATTGATGCCCGCTGCATCCGTGTTGCCTACAACTCCACGAATCCGTGCCAAGGTGATTTCTAGCTTCTCACCTTCGGGTGTTGGCGGTGCGAACAGATTGCCCTGGGCTATCCGAGGTTTTATTGGTACGGCTTCAATCGTTAATTTTTGTATGGGGGCTGAAAACGTGTTTCTTTCAAGCTCAAGCCGCGCCAGCGTAAAAAGCATGTTCCGGTCTTGCGTGGGAACAGGCAGCTTCCACTCATGTCTGTACTGCTCCCCGGTTTTTCCATTCTGAACTTCTCTCACTTCTAGGTCTAACGTCAGTCGCAATTCGTTGGTAGCCAGCGAATGGGAAACAAGTCGAGCACAGACTTGTTGCAGAAGTCGATTGAGAATGAATGCCAGTGACTCCAAGGTTTCTACTGGATCATCAAACTCATGGCTCTCGACAAACTTCGGGGCTGACTCCACGGCCAGCAATGGCCTAGCAAGGTGTCCTTGTGCGAGTTTTTGCAGCTTCAAACCTTCCTGTCCCAACCGCTCAACGAGTGCGATTGTAGGCAGGGCTGCGAGTGACCGAAAGGTGTGAATTCCCCAACTTTCCAATACTTCTAACAATTCAGGTGTAGTGGGTAGTATGCCGACAGGCAACGGCGCAAGTTCCTTAGCCTCGTCGCCTTCCGGGATGATCGTAATACCTAAAAAGCCTCGTGCTGCATACAGTGCTGCGTCTGGATTAGCGGCAATTGCAATTCGCAGATGGAAGCCGATCTGTCTAGCGTACACAGCAATTTTGCAGGCTGTTTTTTCAGGAGAACCGAACAATTTTTCTGTGCCAGCTAGATTGAGGATCACTGTTCCAGGGCATGTAGACTCAATACAAGGGGAGAAGGTAGCTGCACAGTCCAGCAGCGCATCTTGAGCGGATTCTTCGTTAACGGCAATTCTGTTTCGTAACGATACTCCATCACAAGTTTCGACTTGCAACTTTGTCATACCGATTTTGACACCGACGTTCCTAGCCGCATCGTTGAGAGCAACTACTTTGAGCAAGTTTGTAGGGCCGTCAAGAACAGCTATTGGAGATCGTCCTAGGACTTCTCTCGTATCCTTTGGCTCCAATAGCAAAGCCGCCTGCACGGGAAAATCGGGAATGAGTAAGCACGCGAACATGATCTAGGCCCATTGTGCTTTGATAGAAAAATCTGATGTTGCCGATTGAACGCCTTTTCTCTCACGAGCACGGATCACCTCAGCATTCAATGTGAAGCTCGTCAGCAATTTTCCAGAGAAAGTTGCTGGCGCAGCGGCGAGTTTCAGAACTAATCCCGCGCAACTTGTCGCATGGGGCTGCCGTTCAATGAAGACGAGCGCCGTATGCTGGTTCTCAACCACACGGCTAAAGCGGAACCACGAGCTAATCGGTACGTTACGGACAACCTTCTCCGCAATGTCACTCAGATCGACGACGATCAGGCCGAATCCGCCGCTTTGCAGAAGCATGTCTGTGACCTTGAACGCTTGCTCAAGGGGTCGTAGCTTCTGTCTTGTCTTTCCACACCGTACCCAGAGCAGGTGAGATAAATCTGCTCCTGCCGCCTCTGCGGTAGCAGGATCGAAGGAGTCCCTAGCATCGACCAGAGCGCAGTAATGTTCGTGGGAAGCGTGAGCTAACAGGGACACGAGAACTGAAGTTTTGCCCACGCCGGATATTTCTGTCAGGGCACCAATTGGAATGCCGCCTGTCAAAGAATCAACTTCAGGGATGCCCGTTAAAATGGTTCTAGATTCCAGCCGTTTGTGCGAAGCAAAAGCGGACGGTATGCGGGCTTCAATCAGAGCGCGGAGTGAGCAGGAGGACATAGGCAACCCAAATATATTCGCTTTTTGTTCGCTACGAATGTATAATTCTGCTCTGGGCCGAAAGAGTTGTCAAGGTGGTAATGGCTTGAGCACGCCCAAAAGAGCAGCCGGTCAGCGGAATTTGCTGGTGATCTGCCATAATCTCCCCATGTGTGGACGCTATCGACTGTCGCGTAGAAAGCAGCTTGTCGAAGAATATTTCGATAGCGTTGGAGAGGAAGACTGGTCCCCTCGCTACAACATTGCCCCGACGCAGCCTGTTCCTGTCATACGCCAGAATCCCAAGGAGCCGCGCCGCGAATTGTCGCTAGTCCGCTGGGGACTTGTTCCTTTTTGGGCTAAAGATTTGTCCGGCGGGGCGAAGATGATTAACGCAAGATCGGAGACGGCGGCGACGGTACCTGCGTTCCGTGATGCGCTAAAACTCCGCAGATGCTTGATTCCCGCAGATGGTTTTTACGAGTGGCAGAAAACGGGCAAGGCTAAACAGCCGTACTGCTTTGAAGTCAATGATGGCGAGTTGTTCGCATTCGCAGGACTGTGGGATCGATGGAAAGACCCGAGCGGACAGTGGGTCAAATCCTGTTCGATCCTGACAACGACACCGAACGCGGTTGCCTCTGCGATTCACGACCGGATGCCGGTCATTCTCGACCGAACCAATTTCGATCTGTGGCTCGATCCCGGAATGACTAACGTCGAAGCGGCCTCCGATCTGTTGAAGCCGTGTGACGCTCAGTTGATGCGTTGCTACCCGGTCAGCAATCGCATCAACCATGTTGCGAATGATGACGCGGCGTGCTCGACACCCGTCGAATTCGCCGAGACTCAGGCGGGTCTCTTCTCGTGAAGAGAGGCAGTCTATACCCCTTTCATCAATTCCGAAACAGTAATCTGAAATCCTCTCGCGAGAACCTCTAGCTACCAACTTACATACGAGAGCCAGCGCGAAGCACCCCATAACCGTGCCCTCAGTCGAGCGCAGTCCATCCGCGAGAAGTTGGGAGGCTCGGGAAGCACAGCGGACGACTTTCCCGACAAACCATAAGGGTATGCACTGGAGCACGTATACCGCCTTTGCATGGAAGCGGATGAGGCTCTGAATCAATCATGGCCGCCGTGGCTACTGAAGCGTTTCGCATCGTGAGCGTTACGGGCGGGGAGCAGTCTCATTATGGGGGAATCGTCTCCCGGCACTGTGCCCAAATTGTGCCCCCTATCTGCCGCTATTGTGCCCCACTACCTGGGACGACCTGATTTGACCGCTTATGGCGAGACGCGAGAAGCATAGGGAAAATCAGGTGATAGCAGGAGAGAACTGGTAGCGCTACCGGGAATCGAACCCGGGTTTGAAGATTGAGAATCTTCCGTCCTAACCCCTAGACGATAGCGCCATTCGAGAAGCCACGATTATAACAAACCTGCCTCGCACCAGGTCTCTTGCTCCAGCCAAGCGCAAGCCAAATTCGCCACGCGGGCAACCCAAAGTCGGCACGCTTAGGCGTTGCCCAATGCGCTTTTGAACCTCGGATGTCACCGTCAAATTTTGGTCCGAATGAGTATTTCCACAGGCTGTGAGGGTTTATACTAATGTTACTCCGCACAAGCGAAAAGTCTCTATCCTTAATATCTTTTGCAGGGCAACGTGTAGGTGGTTCGACGAACAACTCAATTCATTCCTAAATCTTTAGGAATATGCTAAGGAGTATCCCAATATGGCAAGGTCTAAATCTACCTCAAGCAGTAAGGCCAATGGTAAAGAACAAACCGGTAAAGAACAAACCGGCATCAGCAATCCCGCGAGCGCGCCCAGTGTAAAAGCAGTTGCGGCGGAAACCGCACCCGCCCGAACTCAGCCGGAAACCAAAATGGCCCCAGCGCCCAGGAAGATCGAGGTTCTCAAGACGGAGCCTCGGAAGAATCTGCTCCCCATCAACGTCGACGACGAGATCCGGCGCCGCGCCTATGAACTCTACCTGCAGCGCGGAAACGCCTCCGGCAGCGAGGCCCAGGACTGGCTGAGCGCCGAGAGTGAAATCCGGCAGCGCTACCATCAGCAGAGCGCTTAGAAGCCTCCGGACCTCATCAAGACAAGCGGCGGCCGAAACTTTGGTCGAACTTTTGGCCGCCGTCTTCCACCACCGGCCCTGGCAGTTGCCTCGCGGGGGCGTTTCTGAAAAAATAGGCCGGGGTTCCCCCACATGGCGATAATTGGCAGTTTCGCATTGCTTCTCGCCCTGGCGTTGAGCGTCTACTCGTTTCTCGCAGGGATCATCGCGCTGGTTTTTCAGAAACAGGCCTCGCACCCGAGTCTGCAACCCGGCGAGAAGACTGCTTACCACCCCGGCATGTCCCGTTCCACCGGCGGCACTTCGCTGGCTGCGCTCCTCCGCCAAGGCTCGGAGCGCATCGGAGAGACCGCTCGCCGCGCCGGCGTTGCCACTTTCGCCGCAGTCTTGCTCGCTTCAGTGGTCTTGGTCATCTGCGCCTTCCGCGACGATTTCTCCATTGCCTACATCCTTCACCACAGCAATCGCGACTTGCCCGGACCTTACAAGTTCGCGGTGCTGTGGTCCGGTCAGGAAGGTTCGCTGCTGTTCTGGTCTTTGCTGCTTGCCGCCTATGGATTCGTGTTGCGCCTGCGTTACAAGACCGACGCGCGCCTGTTCGCTTACGCTTCGGTGGTTCTGGCGGGCGTGCAGATCTTCTTTTTATCTCTGCTCAATTTCGCGGCCCATCCTTTTGCCATCGTGCAAGGCACAATTCCCGCTGACGGCAACGGCCTGAACCCGCTGCTGCAGTATCCCGAGATGGTGATTCACCCGCCCATGCTTTATCTGGGCTACGTGGGATTCACCGTGCCCTTCGCCTTCGCGCTGGGCGCGCTGATCATGAAGTATCCCGGCGAAAAGTGGATTCACATCACGCGCCGCTGGACCATGGTCACCTGGGCCTTTCTCACCTGCGGAGTCTTTCTCGGCGCCCACTGGGCCTACTCCGTGCTGGGCTGGGGCGGCTATTGGGGATGGGATCCAGTCGAAAACGCCTCGCTGATGCCCTGGCTCGCCGGAACCGCCTTCCTGCATTCGGTGATGATGCAGGAAAAACGCGGCATGTTGAAGATGTGGAACATGTGGCTGGTCTTCGCCACGTTCTGGCTGGCGATTCTCGGAACGTTTCTCACGCGTAGCGGCATCATCAGCTCCGTGCATGCCTTCGCGCAATCTTCCATCGGCGAGTGGTTCGGCTGGTTCCTCCTGATCACCTTCGCCGTATTCGTCTTTTTCTTTTTCAAGAACAAGTCTCATCTGAAGAGCGAACACAAGCTGGAATCGCTGGTCTCGCGCGAGTCGAGCTTCCTGTTCAACAATCTGCTGTTCGTTCTCCTCTGCTTCACAGTGCTGTGGGGAACGTGGTTTCCGAAAATTTCCGAGCTGGTGCAAGGCAACAAAGTCACGGTGGGCGCACCGTTCTATAACCGCGTCGCCATTCCCGTGGCATTGCTGCTGCTGATACTCACCGCCATCGGCCCGCTGCTGGCTTGGCGCAAGACTTCACTGGAAAGCCTGAAACGCAACTTCCTCTGGCCAACCATCGGGGCCATCGCGGTCGCGATCTTCCTGATGATCACGCCGCAGAGCTGGGGCTCGGTGTTCGGCCTCAAACCCTGGCAGGATATTTCTTACTTCTATTCCTTGATGGCCGTTGCGCTCTCGGTGCTGGTGACCCTGACCGTAGCCAGCGAGTTCTACCGTGGAGGACGCGTCATCTCCAAACACACCGGTCAGGGCATGTTCGCCTCGATGGTGCAACTCACCCACCGCAACACGCGGCGCTATGGCGGATACATCGTCCACTTCGGCGTGGTCGTGGTCATCATCGGTTTTGCCGGAGCCGCTTTCAATCAAGACAAAGAAATGGAGATGAAAAACGGCGACCAGATGACCATCGGCCCCTACACTTTGATCTGCCGTTCTTACACCGACGACGACGCCCCCAACTATGCCAGCGAGTGGGCACTTCTCGACGTATATAAGGGCGGCAAGCAGATCGATACGATGACCCCGGTGCGCCGTTTCTACAAGGCCAGCCAGCAGACCTCGACCATGCCCGACATCCGCTCTACTCTGAATGAGGATCTCTACGTGGTCTTCGAGGGACTGAACCCGGATAACGGTCATCCCATCATCAAGGCGCATCTGAATCCGTTGGTGATGTGGATCTGGATGGGCGTGTGGGTGATGCTGATCGGAACCGTGCTTGCTCTGGTTCCGAACGCACCCGCGCCCGTGCGAGTTCCCGCGCCTGGCCGCCTGGGGCAAGCGCACCCCGCTCCCGTGGCTACAGGAGACTGATGCCCAGCCGATTGAGTTTACTGTCGAAGGTCGGCATACGAGGCCGCAAGGCCGCGCAGACCCTCCTACTCTGCGCCGCTGTCTTTGCGCTTCTCGGCGCCGGAGATCCCGCCACCCGCTTCACCGAAATCGGCCATCAAATGATGTGCATCTGTGGGTGCAACCAGATTCTGCTGGAATGCAATCACGTCGGCTGTCCTGCCTCCGACGGCATGCGCAACGAGCTCATGGCATCGCTCACCCGCGGAGATAGCGACAGCCTGGTGGAGCAAGGCTTCGTACAAAAGTATGGACCCACGGTTCTGGCGGCCCCGACCACGAAGGGCTTCGACCGCGCGGCATATGTCATTCCATTTGCCGCGCTGATCTTCGGCTTTGGCCTGATTGTGCTTGTAATTCGCGCCTGGAAGAACCGTCCAGCTCCCACCCTCGCCGATGGCCTGCGTCCCGTCCGCGGCGCTGAACTCGAACAATTCCGCGACCAGGCCGGCAAGGAGACTGATCTATGATCTGGCTCATCTGCTGCATCCTTCTCTTCCTCGCGACCTGCTTTTACGTTTTCTATCTTCCCGGAAAACTTTTTCTTGGTCCGGAAAAGACCCGCGCCGGTTATCTGCGCGAACGCAAAGACGCCGTTTACGAAAACCTGCGCGACCTCAACTTCGAATACAAAGCGGGTAAGGTTCCCGACGTTGACTACAGTTCGCTGAAATCTTCCTTGCAGGACGAGGCCGCCACCATCCTGGCCGAGATTACCCGCCTGGAAAATAATCCCGCGCCAGCATCCGAAAGAACAAGAACCTGAAAGGAACCCAGATTTTGAAATCCTCATCCCATGTTGTCGAGCGCGGCGCGAGCATCCTTATTACGGTTACGCTCGTTATCCTTCTACCCACTTCCCTCGTGGCGGCGCAGACTCTCACCGGCACCGTGAAGAACGCAACCACCGGCAAGCCCGCCGTAGGAGACGAAATCGTCCTGCTCAAGCTGGGTCAAGGGATGGAAGAAGCCGGCCGCACCACCACCGATGCCAAGGGACAATTCATTTTCAAGCTCGACGACGCGCAGTCCCCGCATCTGGTCCGCGCCATCCATCAGGACGTCACCTACCACCGCATGGCTCCTCCCGGAACCACGTCCGTCGAACTCGAGGTTTATGACGTCGCCAAAAAGATAGAGGGCATCACAGTGCTTGCCGACATCATGCGCATTCAGGCGGCGCAGGGCCAGATCGAAGTCGTCCGTGAATTTGGCGTGCAGAACACTTCCAACCCACCGCGCACCCAGATGAATGAACGCAACCTTGAGTTCTACGTTCCCAATGGTGCGCAGATCATTGCCGATTCCGCCACAGCCACAACCGAAAACGGCAATCCGCTGAAGTCGGCCCCCGTGCCCGAGGGCGAGAAGAACCGCTATTCGTTCATCTTTCCGTTGCGGCCCGGACTCACGCGGTTCGAGGTCGCCTACCAGCTTCCTTACAGCGGAAGCGCGAATCTCGATCCCAAATCGGTGTATCCCTTGGAGCACTTCGTAGTCATGGTCCCTAAGGCGATGCAGTTCACTGCCGCCACTTCCGCGGGCTTCAAATTGATTAACTATCCGAACGAGCCCGACGCCCGCGTGCAGGTCGCTTCGAACACCACGCCCGGCCAGAACCTCGCTTTCAAAATTTCGGGTGAAGGCACGCTCGCGGGCCAGCAGGAAAGCGGCACGCAAGGCTCAAGCGGCGGCCAAAGCCAGGGGCCGGAAGAAGGCGCGCAAAGTTCCGCGCCCGGCCCAGGCAGCGCCCAGGCAAATAACCGGCCCGGCGGCGGATTGGGCCCACCCATCGATGCTCCGGATCCTCTGCAGAAATACCGCTGGTGGATTCTAGGAGGCTTGGCCGCGGTTTTGGTCCTCGGTGGCGTTTACGTAGCGTCCCGGCAACAGTCGGCGGCACGCGCTCTGAGGCGTCAAAAAACTGGCTCTCCCATGCAGGAAGAAGACGACTTCGAGCCCGGGGAAGTCGTTGCCGCGGGTGCGGCTCGCATGTCTGCCGTTCGGCCGACTTCCATGCTGATGGAAGGAATCAAGGAAGAACTCTTCCAACTCGAAGTGGAGCGGAAGCAAAACCAAATCTCGCAAGAGGAATACGAGAAGGCCAAATCCGCGCTCGATCAAACCCTCGAGCGCGCACTGAAGCGCGAAGCGCAGAGGGCCTGAGCGTTCACCCTTGACCTAACTAGCCTTTAGTCTCAACCGGCGACTTCACTCGCCCAGCAGGCGCGCATTTGACAGCGGCTTGGGCGGGAGACTGAAGTTGGGTGGTATCCTCCCCGACGCGCTTTGCTCGCTCAGCGCAGGCTCTGGGCTATGTTAGGTCGCCGCTCCCGGGTCGGCAGTCCGATGGAGGTTTCGGTTTTCTCGTCCGGAAGCGGGAGTGACTTTGGTTTGGCGGTGCGTTCGTCGAAGAGGAGCCGGCGCAGGGAGCGGAGATCGTTGAGGATGCGGCGGCTTTTATTCATGTGCACTTCGAGCTTTTCCATGCTGTAGAGGGCGGTGCGCAGGGCTTCCAGGCGGCGGGGGAACTCAGAGCTTGTTTCGCGTTGGACGTCGGCTTCGACGTCGCGCTTGGCCTCGCGAACGGTTTCGGCCAGCAGGGCGAGGAATTCATGGGCGCTCTCGATGCTGTCGAAGGGGCTGGCGGATTTGTAAGGCATGGCTGGTCTCCTTGCGGTTCTTCTTACGGTACTCCGGCGGGTGCACGCGTCAATCTAGAAAAGCAGCACAGCTTCAATCTCCGCTTCCATCATCGACCTGTGATGAGCGTAGTCCTTGGGTGGAAGTTGAGTCAAGGACGAGGACTTGTCCTTGTCCTGCCACAATAGAGATGTCCCTGGATGCGGCCTTCATCCGGCTGCAGAAAGGGCGGGTGGTTTCCTTTGCTGGTGGCCTTTGTCGGCAGGGATTCTGCGGGTGCAGGGCTCTGGCTTGGCTTCGTGGACGGGGCGGTGGGGATTTTCGGGCCGCGGCGGACGAAAGAGTTCAAAACCGGAAAAACCGGACAGTCGGCAACAATTCCCCAGCCCCTGCAGAAATGTGCAACTAATCCTTGACTTCCCAACAAAGAGGACTAGCATTAAATCATCACCTCCGATCCAATTCAGGATCGAATGGGCCGATAGCCAAGGAATGTCACCGCTTCTTGGTTGCCGGCCCATTTAACTTGCGACCGCTGATTTCCTTTCCGCGAGGAGCAAATGACTGCCATTTCTACTTTAATCTCGCGACACTTCACTGCTCACGCTTCGGATTCTTTTGTGACCGAACGCAGGAACGACGCGTGGGAAGTTGTGAAAAGCCAAAAAACGAAGCTGGCTCCGGTCAAACATTGGCGCGGTGCATTTGCATTTTGGGGCCTCGCGACGTATGGACAATGGTCCACGCTCGATTGGCTCCGGAGCCAAGCTCACCTTGCCCCAACGTTTTCGTCGCCAGAAGACTTTGCGATCGCAACCGCGGCCAATCTCGAACAGGAATTAAGTAGGCTTCCCCTAGGTAACGGAAGGGAAAAAGGAATTGGCATCCATTTCACCGCCTACGAATACATAAGCGACTACTGGATACCGGAACTCTTCCTCATTTCGAATTGGGCCGGCATCCCGTACGGAGACCTTCGGACGACCGGGGTCGGAGCCTCGCGGGAGACCTACCACACGCTCATGGATATACCTTCTTCTCCCGAGCACAGGAGATTTGAGTTCCGGCTCCAGGTGCATCAAGCCCTTCAGTCTGAGCGAATGTTTTGGTATAACAACGGCGATCCGAAGCTGTACAACCCGGTCGCAAACTCCATTACGAACACGATTTTGACGTTGGAGAAACGGGGGACATTGGATCAGTTGGCCTCGAAAGAAGCACACTGCGATCTCGCCCGGAGACCGATCCAAGTAATCTCAGACCTTCTCGGCGATTTTTCCAGAGCAGGAACAAGGCTGATTGGCGGAAAACCTCATGACCTTTGCGTTTCGCCAGGAGGCAACTACTGGTCGAGCACGGGGGACTGACCGCCCCGGGAATCTGGGCG
>Ga0302179_10000813_pt1 | contig 19799 bp, 14 predicted proteins | sample I_Palsa_E3_1_FD_198788 | JGI IMG/M metagenome (GOLD analysis project Ga0302179, IMG submission 198788) | Peat permafrost microbial communities from Stordalen Mire near Abisko, Sweden - I_Palsa_E3_1 | ecosystem: Environmental > Terrestrial > Soil > Palsa > Peat permafrost | place: Sweden...
GAACATGCAGTAATCCGAAAATTGCTACGCTTACTCCTGAAATCAGCAGCCCGATGAGAAGGTTCCCGACGATGAAGCTTTGCAACATTTTTCCGATCAGGCCGAGCGTCACGAATGCGGTGTTTCGGTAATGCAATGGAAACAGCATGACCGTGGCTGTTCGGGCGTGGCTTTGCCAGGTCAGAAAAAAATAGGCAAGGAACGGGACAAACGACGCTGCTAGCAAGACGTCGGTCAGGTTGACGGCGCCGTGAGTCAATACGTCGGACCAGCTCGTGACCTGCCGCACCTGCACGACGTTCGAAGGCTCGGTGGTGCCGCCGACGACCTCACCCGTTTTTTCGAGTTTCTCTGCCTTTTGCTGCAGGGGCTGGATGATGGACTGGATTTTTTCTGAATATTTCGGCAGGTTGTCAGAAAAAATGACGGCCTGGTTGTACGACGCAACGGTGATGCCATAAAGGACGCCGAGCAGCACGACTACGCTGACGAGCGCCGCCAGCGTTCGGGGAACGTGCATGTATTCAAGCGTCTGCACCACCGGCGAGAGCATAAAGCTGAGCAGAATGGCGAAGAACATCACCGCCAGCACCGATTCCCCGTAATACGCGAACATGATGACCAGGGCTATGCCGAGCAGAGTCAATGACCAGTGATGCCGCAGAGTTTGTGTTTCCGTAGTCTCCATAAGTGTGTTTGACCCGCCCCCGACTGGTGAATAATTCTGCCTTACCTCCTCGCGAATTGCATTCCCAAAATTGTGAACTGAGGAGCAGAACTTTGGCGAGGCATCACTCAGCGCGAACTCCGGAGATCGGAGTCGGCGTATTGCAACTCCACCACTTTGAAACCTGCGAGAAAACATCGGCGCCAGTATGCCTAGGAACTGCACAGGCATAAATCAAGCGTTTCGGTTGAAATGCTGTTGACCTCGAGCGGGGCGGAGGTAGCGAAATCGTCAGCGCCCTGGAGCACTCATTGGATGCCTGAGCCTCGGGAGATCATATGGCTATGCTCGAGTGCCCGGGCGCGGGCCGTTACCCGGTGGTTACCGTATGCGCCTTCGAGGGTCGTGGTCAAGGAACTTGGCGCCAGAATGGAATCTCAGCGATCGAAGTTCGCGTTGCGATGAAGCCGCTGAATCGAAAGAACTTGGTGTGTCCTCGCAACAAGCTATGACATTCGGGGTTTGTATGAGGCGAAACCCAGGTTGGAGATAGGGTTACGATTTTTCGGCCAGAATCTCTGGGCCACAAGGAGAGGCGTAAAAATGAAACGCTCGGGTCGTTGGTTGGTATTGGGAGTTTTGATGTTGTCGGTTTCGGTGTTGTCTCTCTCGACGACATCGTCAGCGCAGATCGGGATCGGCATTGGGATCTCGGTGCGGGTTGGTCCGCCAGCGCTGCCGGTGTATGCGCAGCCCATTTGTCCCGGTGCTGGTTATCTGTGGACGCCGGGCTATTGGGCGTGGAGCGATGATGGCGGGTATTACTGGGTTCCCGGCACTTGGGTGGTGGGGCCCGTCGGAATGCTCTGGACTCCTGGCTATTGGGGCTTTGTGGGCGGCGCTTACGGCTGGCATGCTGGATATTGGGGCCCGCACGTCGGGTTCTACGGCGGAATCAATTATGGCTTTGGGTACGGCGGAGTTGGCTTCGCTGGCGGTGAGTGGCGAGGCGGAGCATTTTTCTACAACCGCGCTGTGATGAACGTAAACGTCACCAACATCAGGAACGTTTACAGCCGAACCGTCATCGTGAACAACACACATGTGGCGTTCAATGGCGCGGGCGGAGTTGAAGCGCGGCCTACGCCGCAGGAGGAAACATACGCCCACGAGGCGCATACTCCGGCATTGGCGGCGCAAACCGAACACGAACGTTCGGCCAGCCAGAACAAGCAATTGTTTGCGTCTGAGAACCATGGGCGTCCGGCGATTGCAGCCACGGCAAAACCGGGCGATTTCTCGGGGCGCAACGTAACGCGGGCGAGCGCGGCCGGCGGGGCTTATCACGAGCCCAGGATGTCGCCCCAGCAGGCTCGCGCTACGGAAGGCAATCGCGGCTCCGAGCCAGCCAGAAACGAGCCGGCCGCGCGTACGGACCGTCCCGCCACGGCTGCTCGCAGCGATCGGCCGGCTGCGCGTCCTGAAAATAACGAGGCACGAAGCAGTCGAACTTCGAACACCGAGGCGCGGGATAATCAAGCCCGGAGCAGTCAGGCACGGACGAGCCCGACGCGGAGCAGCGAAGCGGGAAATCGGCAGCAAACGGCGGCTCATCAGAGCGCCAAGCCTGCCGCCAAAACAGAGAGCCAGGCTCCGAAGAAAGCGGCGGCTAAACCGGCGAAAGCCGAACCAAAAGGCACCGGCAAAGAAGAGCGTCATCGGTAATACCTAGCCAGGGATCGCGTTGTCCAATTGACGATTCTGGTAAAAGGCTTCCATTCTTCGCATCGATGCGACAGATTGGGAGCCTTTATTTTTCAGGCGGAGTCACTGTTCCGCCGAATGTCAACAAATCTGCGATCAAATTCCGCCGCGTTTGCTATCATGCTTCTGTCGTCCACAGACAACTTTGCCTAGCCAGAAGCAGCTCAAATGGTCACAATTGCGCGTGGGACTCACCGTCCTGGTCGCGAGCGTGATACTCGCCGTCCTGATTTTCCTGATGAGCGGTACCGGCGGATGGTTCACCCGCAAGATCACGCTCTATTCGTACTTCGATAATGCTCAGGGACTGCGCGAGGGCGCGCCGGTGCGGCTTTCGGGAGTTGACATCGGCAACGTGAAAAGCGTCCGGATCGTGCAAGGCAAGCCGATGACACCGGTCGAAGTCACAATGAAGGTCAACACCAAATATTCCTTCAGCCTCCGCAAGGACTCGGTGACGCTGATGAGCACCGCGGGAATCCTGGGCGAAACCTTTGTGGACGTTGACAGTTCGAAAGCGAAGGGACCGGAAGCAAAGAATGGAGATATCCTGCCCGCCCGCGATCAGCCCGGGATCGAGGACGTGGTGCGGTCCAGTCAAGGGACGTTGCAGAACATTGACACGCTGCTGCAGCGGGTCGATCGCATAGTGGCGTTTATCGAGAGCGGGCAGGGGTCGATCGGCAAGGTCATTTATGATCCGGGGCTGTACAACCAGCTGAACGCGACGGTGGTTGAATTCAAAGGATTGGTGGATGACCTCCAGAAAGGCAAGGGTTCGATTGGCCCGCTGCTGACGAGCGACGAAGCGTATAAGAAGGCGATCGCCGCCATCGACAAGGTAAACTTGGTGATTGACGATTTGCAGCAAGGCAAGGGCTCGGCCGGCAAGCTGCTTAAGGATCCCGAGCTTTACGACAACGTAAATAAGACGATCTCGAACATTCGCCAGTTGACGGACGATATCAATGCGGGCAAAGGCACGCTCGGCACGCTTGCCCACGATCCGGAGTTCGCCGCCCGATTGAAGGCAACGATGGCTAATCTCGGAGAACTCTCGGATCGCCTGGAAAAAGGCGAGGGCACGGCAGGAATGCTGTTCAAGGACCCCGCGATCTACAACAACAGCAATCAGATGCTGGTGGAGACCCGTGAACTGGTGAAATCGATCCGGGAAAATCCAAAAAAATACCTGACCTTCAGAGTCAAGGTCTTCTGATTTCGCACCAGCGTGCGCGCAATCTCCAGTTGCTCATCCCGAGATTATCGTTCGTTCAATGTCGTCGCTGCGGTGTGACATGTGCGACCTTCGACCGCAAGATGTGGTCGTCACACTGAGGGCTCGGGGAATCCCGCATTGTCTTATTTCAATCCTAGCGCCCGCAATACTCCGTCATCTGGCATGGCCTTTCCATCCTTTTTCGTGACCACCCCGAAGGATCCGGAGTAGTCCCACATCGACCAGCCAATTCCGTTACGTTCGAGCGCCGTTCGCACATCGTGTATCCACGCCGCCCGGTCATCGGGATCGACAAATGCGCGGTATACGCCAAACTCATTGCACACGAGTGGAACGTCGCGTCGGCTCGCCCATTCCGCCGCCTGCTTCATTTCGGATTCAATTCGGGCTGCACCCCAGTGATCGTGCCCATAACGGATGACTTGCAAACGGTCCATCTCATCTGGCACCAGGGTCGCAACGCGCGCGGCTGATTCCGGGCTCGACGGATACCTTACCTCGCGCAGCCAGTGCCAGTAATACAGTCCCCACGTGGCGCCCTGATGGGTAAAAATGTGCGGTTCATAAAAGTGGAAGTTGTAAATGATATTCGGATCGTGAAGCGGTTCCTGAAAGACCAACTCGTCGTCGTTCGACCAGCGCGCGCCCGCAGCAATAATCGTGAGGGCCGGTGCGCCCTGCCGGATGGCAGCCGCCAGCTTCATTTCGACGCCCAGCCACCGGTAGCGGTCGGTGAACTCCGGCTCGTTCATAATCTCAAGAAACAGGTGGTCGGCATCCCATGACGAATAATGCGCAGCCAGCGCCCGCCAGAAATCGGCGAAGCGCTCCACAAACTCGTCGTCCTTCGACAGGCGCGCCTTGAAATCGCTCTCCGGATGCAAGTCGATTACGATCGCCAAACCGTGACCGAGGATCATCTTCACCGCTGCATCCAGAGAAGCGAGATGATCTTCCAGAATTTTATTCGGCTCGCGATCGTTCATCATAGGCTGTGGATTCACGCTTAAGCGCACGTGATCGAAGCCCATGGACTTGATCAACGCGATGTCATCGGCGGTTGTCCATGCCTGAAAGTGTTGTGGGGTGTAACCGGGTTTGTCGTAAACTTGCGCGAACCACTCACTGGCGTTGATTCCGCGTTTTAATTTTTCAGATCGAGCAAATGCCAACGATTCACCGTGGGCCGATCCGTCAGCGCCGGCGCGCCCGGTTTGCGCTGCGCCGAAATTCGCCGCAAAAATCGAACATAAGACGAGTGCGGCGCCCAGTCTCATTCGATTCATGCTCTTCCTGGTCGTTCCCGTCTATACGGTAGCAAACGCAGGCGGATTGATACACTGATCGTCATGAATCGCGTAAGTTAGACTACCCCATGATTCCTTGCCAGCGCCATCTCTTCGATATTCCGGACGACGTCGCTTACTTGAATTGTGCTTACATGTCACCGCTGATGAAGAGGGCTGTCGAGGCTGGGATCGCCGGTCTTCAGCGGAAAGCGCAACCGTGGCAGATTGTGCCGGATCAGTTCTTCAGCGGCGCGGAAGAATTTCGCTCCGTTGCCGCCCGGTTGATCGATAGTTCGGCAGAATGCATCGCCATTGTTCCCTCCGCCAGCTACGGCATTGCAACCGCGGCACGAAATCTGGTGGTCAGGAAAGGTCAGAGTATTCTTGTTCTCGCGGAGCAGTTTCCGTCCCACTACTATTCGTGGCGGCGCTTGGCGGAAGAAAATGGGGCGTCGCTCGCGGTCGTTCCCTGGCCGGAGAACAATGATTGGACGGCGGCGGTTCTGAATTCACTGACCTCGGGCGTGGCGATCGCTGCGCTCCCGAACGTGCAGTGGACGAGCGGCGGAAAACTCGACCTGGTCCTGATCGGAGGCGCCTGCCGCAAGCTTGGCGTCGTGCTCGTTCTCGATCTCACGCAATCGCTCGGCGCGCTGCCCTTCAGCGTGGGCGAGGTGCAGCCGGATTTTGCTGTCGCGGCGAACTACAAATGGTTGCTGGGGCCATATTCCGTCGGACTTCTCTACGTTGCGCCCAAGTGGCATCGCGGGAAGCCGCTTGAAGAGAACTGGATCCAGCGCGCCAATGCCCAGAATTTCGCGAGCCTGATCCTGTACACCGACGATTACGATGCCGGAGCGAGACGCTTTGACATGGGCGAGCGCTCGAACTTCGCCTTGCTGCCAGCGGCTGTGTCTGCCATGAAGCAGTTGCTGGAATGGAATATTGGAGAGATATCTGCAACAGTTGGCGCGCTTAATCGTCAACTCGCGGAGGCTGCGGCTGAGTTGGAATTTTTCTCGCCTCCCGAACCGTTGCGCGCGCCGCACTATCTGGCGTTACGCAGAAAAGAAGCAATTCCGAAGGAACTGCCAGAAATACTCGCGAAGGAAAAGGTATTTGTCAGCGTCCGCGGAAGTTCGATTCGCGTTACACCGCATATCTACAACAGGGTCGAGGATGGGGCGCGGCTTATCGCATGCCTGCGTCGCATCGCCCGGAAAAGCTCCTGAAGAGCTTGACGATTATTGCTTGAGGGCGGCTTCGCGGCGCTGCGCGATCGATGCGGCTTCGGTTGACGGATTTTCTTTCGCCACCTGGTCGTAAATCTTTTTGGCCTCGTCCGGCTTGTGTTTCGACTCGTAATAATCGGCCAGTTCGAGTTGTGCGGTCGCTTTGCTTACGACGATCGTCGGTTTATCGATCAGCTGTTTGTAGATCTCGATTGCCTGCGCGTCTTTATTTTCCGCGCGATACACCGACGCGAGGGCAAACTTGTCCAGGGCCGCAAGATCGCGATTCGAAGAAGTGGCTGCCTCCTGGAGATTGCGTTCGGCGGTTGCGTTATCGCCCGGCTGGACTGATGTCATTCCTACAAAATAACGCGCCACGTCGGCGGTGTGGGTGTGCGGATACTTATCGACGATCTCCTGGAACTGCTTGCGGGCTGCGGTGGCGCGCTCTTGTGCTGACGCAAAAGTCGGAAAGTCGGGTTGTGGGGGAGAGCCTGCCGGGCGGATCGGCGTTTCAAAGGTGCGGACCGCGATCGAAAGATCGGCGCTCGCCTTCTCGTCCTGCGAGTTGACGTAATACCAGCCACCGAACGCGATCGCTCCGACGATAACGACTGCAATCAGAGCGACAACGAGTTTCGTCTGATGCTCTGCCGTCCAGTGGGCGGCGTTTCCCGCTGCCTCGAAAGTTACCTTGCTGAAGCGGTCTTGTTTGAGTTGATGACGGGTTTCTGCGCGCACGGGCTTCCTTCTTTGATTAAAGGTAGGATGACGGTAAATTCAGTTTAACAGGCGGATTTCCGGAGCGTCAAAGCAGTGACCGCATTCGATACGCAAGGCAGCACCGGGGAACGCTACGCTAGCGGTTCGAAAACTTCGGGCAGGGGCGGTTGGCGCTTTCGCGTGTTGGCAGGCGAGTTATGCGTTTTCAACGCGGTGAGAAGTTTTTCGAGCGCGGTTTCAACGGTGATCCCATACTTGGCGCGCAGACCTTCAGGTTTGCCGTGCTCGATAAACCGGTCGGGCCAGCCGATGCGCACGACCGGAGTGTGAAGGCCCAGATTGTTAAGCTCTTCGAGCACCGCGCTTCCGAATCCTCCCTTTAGCACGTGGTCCTCGAGCGTCAGAATCGCGTCTACACTGGCGGCATAGAATTCCAGCATCTCGACGTCGATCGGCTTGGTAAAACGCGCATTGATGACTGCCGCCGAGTAACCTTCACCCTCGAGCTTCCGGGCTATTTCATTTGCCATTGGAACGAGAGCGCCGAGGGCGAAAATTGCCACCCGGTCGTGGTCGCTATGCTGCAGAAGTTCGGATTTGCCGATCGGAATTGCTTTGGGGACATCCTTGACCGGAGTACCCGGTCCTGCGCCCCTCGGATAACGCACGGCAATCGGACCGTGGTGCAGCATGGCGGTGTAGAGCATGTCGGCCAACTCGTCCTCGTCCTTCGGAACCATGTGGACCAGATTTGGAATCGAGCGCAGGTAGCTGATATCGAACAGGCCATGATGGGTGGGGCCGTCGTCGCCAGAGAGGCCGCCTCGATCCATGCAGAAGACGACGGGAAGATTCTGCAGGCAGACGTCGTGCACGATCTGGTCGAAGGCGCGCTGCAAAAATGTCGAGTAAAGGGCGCAGAACGGCTTGAATCCCTTGACCGCGAGGCCCGCGGCGAAGAGGACCGCGTGTTCTTCGGCGATTCCTACATCGAAATATCGGCGGGGATGGTGCGGACGGAAGCGGTCGAGCGCGGTACCGTTCGGCATGGCTGCGGTAATGGCCACGACCCGATCATTCATGGTCGCAAGCTTCACCAGCGTGTCGGCGAAGACCTCGGAGTAAGTTCTGTGGCCGAGGGGCTTTGTCTCTCCGGTCTCGGGGTCGTAAGGACCGAGGCCATGGAATTGTTTTTGGCTATGCAGCGCGGGCTCAAATCCTTTGCCTTTTTGGGTCAGCACATGGAGCAAGACCGGCCGCTCCTGGATCTTCAGGAACTCGAAGGTCTTGATCAAGGTCGGGATGTCGTGGCCATCGATCGGACCGTAATACTTGAGGCCGAATTCCTCAAAAATTACGCTGGGCCAGAGCATGCTTTTGGCGGCTTCCTCGGCCTTCCGCGCCATGGTGAGCGCTCTTTTGCCGCCAATTTTTTCGACGAATCTTGCGGCTTGCTCGTGCAGGTAATCGTATTTGGGATTGGTGGTGATCTTATTCAGATAGCTTGCGATGGCGCCGACATTTTTGTCGATGGACCACTCATTGTCGTTCAGCACGACCACCAGTCGGCGCGTGTGATGCGCGATATTGTTTAGCGCCTCATAGGTGATGCCGCAGGTGAAAGAGGCGTCACCGGCCAGAGCGACCACGTGTTCTTTCCCATCCATTCGATCGCGAGCCACCGCCATTCCGAGTGCGGCCGACAGCGCGGTACCGGCGTGTCCGGCGCCGTAACAATCGTGAGGGCTCTCGGTGCGCAGCATAAAACCATTCAAACCACCGGGCGTGCGTATCGTGTGAAATTGCTCGCGGCGTCCGGTGAGCAGTTTGTGGACGTAGGCCTGATGGCTAACATCGAACAGAAAGTGGTCTTCCGGCGTGTTGAAGACGTAGTGCATGGCAATGGTCAGCTCCACCACGCCAAGGTTCGGACCGAGGTGTCCGCCGGTTCTGGAGAGCACTGTGATCAGCTCTTGACGAATCTCGGCGGCTAGTTTTTCCAACTTCGGGATCGCGAGCCGTTTGACATCGGCGGGCGAATTGATGTGGTCCAGTATGCGATCCATGCTGATTGTGAAGGCACTCTTAAAACCGCTCCCCGGACGTGGGCGTTCATTCCGCGCCCGACGGTTCAGACCTAGTTGTTTCGGGGCACATTGATAAGATGCAGAATTCGGGTCCGCTGATGAGGCTTAAGATTTTCGGAAAAACGGTTTGCTCAAATCCTGCATTTGACGGAACTTCTGGTCCGAATCAGAAAAGAACGTCGAAGTCGAGCACAAATCGGCGATGGTTGTTGCCAAAGAAATCGCCATATTGCGGGTCGGCGATGTTCGAGTGCACTTCAAGCGGATTAAAGTGATTGGTCAGATTGCGGACGGTGCCCGATAGACGAAAGGCGTGTTTTGAATCCACCTGAATATCCTTTGCAACGCGCGTATCGAGAGAAAAGTACCTTGGAAAACGATATTGCGGACCGGCGGTTGCGGTTATGTACTGCTCAAATACGTCGGTCGGTTGGTAGGGAAATCCATTGCGGAATTCCGCGTGCGGACTCACCATGATCTTTTTCGGAAAAGCGTACGAACCCCACAATAGAAAACGATTTGGAATTTCACTGGGCAGGCTTGCCGTCAGGCCGTTGCGCACCACGGGGAAAGGGTAATTTCCAAGATAGGAGTTGGCGTCGCTGATGTCGCCGTGAGCATATTGGCGAACGTAGGAAAAGAAAAACTGGCGGTTCGAAGGCGCTCCGATGCGCGCGGTGAACTCCGCTTGGCGGGTTCGGGCCAAGCCGGAATCGCCGAGCACAAACGCGTTCTGGTTCTGGACGACTTCCGGTTGAAGCGTGATCATGTTCTGTTCGTGACTCTGCAGGTACTTCACGCGAAGCAGCAGGAAACGATTCACTTCGCGTTCGAATGACACGTTCCAGGCCACGCTGTAGGGAGCGAAATTACCGCTCTTCTGTGCGCTATCAATGAAGGGGAAGTGCGATTGCACGGCCTGCGCGGTGAGATTGACGTATTCGACTGGCGGGGCGATCGGAATGCCGAGTGCATTGTAGGTCGTGATCGTCTGCTCGGGATAGCTGTTGAACGCATAGACGTCGAGCGGGACAGAATCGTAGAAGACGCCGACGCCGCCGCGGACAACCGTTTTACCGGTATCGGGAGTCCACTCGAAACCGGTGCGGGGAGCGGCCCGAGTGGTGTAGGTGATGGTCTGCGCTTCGAGGCGAAGACCGGCATCGATCGCCAGATGCGGGTTCAGCACCCAGTGATCCTGGGCAAACGCAGCCGGCTCCATGTCGGAGAGGTCGAACGCCCCTGCTCCAGAGAAATCGATTTGCTGCAGAAGATGGCCGCTGGCGTCGTCGAGCATGACCGGACGAGCGAAAAACTGGCCCACATTCTCGCTATGGCCGAGCACGGTTCCGAACTTGAGTGTGTGCTGGCCGGCGAAGTGAAATGAGCGCGGCGTCCATTCTTCGATCCATTCAAAACGAGTGGCACGGCGGGATTCCTGGCTGAAGTAGTTGCCCTGGTTTCCGATGGGGGTCAACACCATGTCGGCGTTGCCCTGCGACGTGATGCCACTCGTTACCACTCTGCTCGAGATCGTGCTTTGCAGGAGAGCGCCGCCGATCGAAAGGCGGTCGGTCAGGGTTAAAGTCGTCTCGTGGAAATCGGCGTCTGGCGTTACCGGCTGCGGATTGAAGTAATCGAGTCCGGCGTATTGCAGGGTGTGCGGAGCGAAATGGAAGCTGGCCGTCAAGGTTTGATTGGGGGAGACGATGGCATCCAATTGCGTGAAGGAATTGAGCGCTTTTGAGGTGCTCAGACTCTGGTCGAACGGAAGCGTGCGGACTTCCTGCTTGTCGAGCAGATACTCGATGCCTTCGAGAAAGTAGAGGTGGTTGGCAAGAATGGGGCCGCCAACATTGAACCTTGGGGCAGCATCGCGCACACCATCCAGGTGGCCGCTTCTGATGAAGAAGTCGGGAAACGGATCATTCAGACTGTAGTCCCACTTCTCGCCTCCGCGTCGCGTATCGGCGGCGACCACGCCGGCCGTGAAGCGGCCGTATTCGGCGAGGTAGGGCATTTCAGAAACTTCAATCGTCTGCACGCTGTCGATGGGGACGCTGAGGCCAAAGCTCCCGGTCGCGGGATCCGTCACATCGACTGAATTGACCAGGAGCGCGCTGTGATCCTCGCCGAAGCCTGCAATGCGAACGCTACCGTCAGGGCCGCGCACGATTCCGGGAATCAGCGGTAGAGCGTCAACTATGGTCGCTGGGCGCAATGCAGAATCCGCGGCCTTTGCAGGAGCCAAGGTTGCGGGAGCGCTGGAGGATTCTGTGATTGGATTGGAGGCCTCGCCTTTGACTTCGACGCTTTGCTGACTTACCGGAGCGGTATTGAGCACTGCATCGATATCCTCGAGCGGCTTATCGTTATCCTTATCCTTGCTTACTTCGACGATGGTCTCGCTCGGAAGGTAACCTTTCTTTCGAATGCTTAGCGAATAGTCACCGGGGACGAATAGTCGAAGCGTTACCCTTCCGGCGCCGTCGGTCGAGGAGCTGGCAACGAGCTGATCGCTTCGCCGAACTTCGACCGTCGCTTCGGATATTGGTGTATTCTTCTCGTCGGTTACCGCGACATTGATGGTCCAGCCCGACGCATCGGAGGCTGCAGACGGTTGTGAAAACCGAGAAATTGCCAACCACACGAGGAGTGCGCTCGCAATTGTTTTGCGGAAGCGGGTCCAAGCTGATTGGCGTCGAACACTCGGTGGTTTGATTCGCATGCGTATGACGAGAAAACAGGGCGCTTTGGGCTTACAATCGGCTAACTTGCACGGTTACACTAATTCGTCTTTCTAGGGGCTATTGGCGGCAAGCCGGGAAGGCCAAAAACGACGGACGGAATGTCACTGGAATGCGAAGCCGCCATAATGCCCGGAACTGACCTTTTGATGCAAGGAAAGCGTCATTCGATCGAATGTGTTGCCGATCCAAAATCAAAGCCCGCATCCTGACGCGTGGCTTCGAAACTTGAAATCACGATCGTCAGCACTTATGAAAACACAGCACGGGACAGGTTTAAAGTATCAGCCTCGTATACTGGGGTGAACCATTATCATCCCGGTTTAGATCGGTTTGGGTACCCGAAAGACTCGATGATTTTCCGCATCAGCCAACTTTTTCTCGCCGTCGCTGCCATCCCGTTCATCTACTATTCTATCGCCCTCTTCAGCTCGTGGCGGTTTTTCCGGGGTACCAGAAACGGAAGCCCTGCGAAAAATGGTATCAATTCGGGCTTCACGCCTGCGGTGAGCAATTTGAAACCGGTCCGCGGGCTCGATCCGGATGCCTATGAAAATTTTGCCAGCTTTTGCAGGCAGGACTATCCGGATTACGAACTGCTGTTTTGCGTCGGTGATAAAGACGATCCGGTGCTTCCTGTTCTGCAGAAACTGGGGCTTGATTTCCCGGAACGCCGCATTCGGGTGCTGTTTGGTTCGGGCGGAAAGGGATCGAACGACAAAGTCGTCAAGCTGGCTCGCCTGGTCAGCGAAGCTCAGCACGAGGTTGTTGTAATCAGCGACAGCGATGTTCGCGTGCAGCCCGACTACCTGCGAAAGGTGGTTGCTCCGTTGGCCGATCCCAAGGTGGGGGCTGTGACCTGCTTTTACGTGCCGATCGAAGACGCTACTTTCACCGACAGTCTCCAAACCATTGGCATGTTCTCTGACTTTTACGCCGGCATCCTGGTTGCTCGTCAACTCGACGGAGTGAAGTTCGCGTTGGGACCGACTATCGCCACTACGCGCACGCGACTCGCCGCGTTCGGCGGCTACGAATCGATTGATCACCGTCCTGCCGACGATCTGCTCGTAGGGCGGCTGATTGCCGAGCAGGGCTACGAAGTGGAACTTCTGTCGTACACGATTTCGACGGTTGCCGATTATCAGTCGCTGAGCGAGCTTCTGCACAAGCGGCTGCGTTGGATCGTTGTCATGCGCCATATGCGGCCATGGGGGCACCTGGGATTGCTTCTTACCCAGGGGTTGCCCTGGTCATTGGTGGCGATTGCCATTCACCCCTCAATGGGAGTTGCTCTCGGCTACCTCGGTGCGTACTTTGTGCTGCGATTTTCCATGACCTGGATGATTGGCATTTGGGGGTTGAAGCAGCACGCGCTTTGGAAGAAATTGGGGTTAATTCCGGTGTGGGATACCCTGGCCTTCTTGATTTGGGTGACAAGCTTTGGACGAAACAGCATTCGCTGGCGCGACGGCGAATACTACATTCGCGATGGCAGCCTGGTGCCAGTGACTCCGCCTGACGCTGAGGCAGCAAAAGTAGCTGCCGATTAAGCCTGCATCGGCGCCTGCCGCCCGGCGCGATTACTCTGTCCGTCTTAATTTAGAGTTCATTCTTCGCAATTCGTGTCACAGAGGCATCGCTTCTCGAGTAGGTTTGCGCTCGGTCTGATTCCGGGGCTCACGCCAGTTGATTCGCGGCAGCATTACCGCTGAATCGATCCGATCGCAATATTTCAACGCAACATTCATCAGCGAGTCCAATAGAGAGTCGCAAAGCAAGTGCGGTTGCAGGCCGAGTTCTATCAGTTTCGAGTGTTTCGCATTGTAATAGTGTTCTTCCGCCTCCACTCGCGGATCGGCCAGGTGATCGATTTTGACGGTCAGGCCTAATTTTTCGCCGGCGGTTTGCACCATGTGAGCCAGATCCAGAACTGAAAACTGTTCGGTGAACTGGTTGAAGACGCGGCACTCGCCTCGGGCTGCTGGATTCAAACACGCGATTTCGACACATCGTACCGTGTCACGAATGTCGAGAAAACCGCGAGTTTGCCCTCCCTTGCCGTATACCGTGAGCGGATGGCCAATGGCCGCCTGCACGCAAAAACGATTGAGCACGGTACCGAAGATCTCATCGTAGTCGAAGCGGTTGATCAGAGCTTCGCTCATGGCCACTTCATTGGTCATGGTTCCGTACACAACGCCCTGGTTGAGATCAGTGGCGCGCAATCCCCATATCTTGCACGCGAACATTATGTTGTGGCTGTCGTGGACCTTCGAGAGATGGTAAAAAGAGCCGGGCTGCTTGGGATAAGGGACTGTGTCCTTCCGGCCTTTGTATTCGATGGTGATGTAGCCTTCTTCAATGTCGATGTTGGGGGTGCCATATTCACCCATCGTTCCGAGCTTGATCAGGTGACAGTCGGGCTGAAACTCACGCAGCGCGAACAGCAGATTGAGCGTCCCCACGACATTGTTCACCTGGGTAAAGACCGCGTGTTTGCGGTCGATCATGGAGTAGGGAGCGGCGCGCTGTTCAGCAAAATGGACCACGGCATCGGGTTCGAAGGTCTGGATGAATGAGGACAGGAAATCGTACTCGGTCACATCGCCTACGAAGAGGTCAATGGTCTCGCCAGTGAGATCCTGCCACACGCTCAGACGTTCTGAAAGCGGGCGGATGGGAGTGAGGGTTTGCACTCCGAGTTCGTGGTCCCATTGCCGACGCGCAAAGTTGTCCGCAATGGCGACTGAATGTCCCTTCCTGGACAGATATAGAGCGGTCGCCCAGCCACAGTAACCATCGCCTCCGAGCACTGCAACCCTCATTTGGCCTCCTCGCCGGATGCTGCTTAAAAGTATTTACCGGTCTTCCCTATCCTAATTCTTACCGGTTTTTCCTACCGGGTTGATTCTGCTTTCAGACAACAATGCAACCGTTTTCGGCGCGCCGACCGCCGTGGGCCGCTCGCCCCTTGAAACAGCGATCGGATGGTTCGACAGAACAACTTTGCCGCCACTCGATGCCACCAGACTAAGATGCTCCGCACCCACCAACGATGCCAGTCGCGGCACAACATTCTGGCTCGCCACAATGTAGCAGAGTTCCGGCTTCATCCAGAGATTCTCAAATTGCGAATCGTCTATAAACACATCGGGCACCCCGGGAGCATAGGCGCCATATTCCAGATTATTGAAGCGACCGTTCCGCAGCAGCGCGGTTCGGTCAGTATAGAAAAAGATCGAAGAAAATGTGTAGTAATGATGATCCACGATCAGCGTACCGGGCGGCGATTTCAAAATTGCCTCCGCCAGTGGACGCGACGACAGATAGGGATCGAAGACCGCCATGGCAAGCCGGGCTGCCTGAAAGAACAGTATCATCATCAGCGCAGCGGCGATGAATGCCCGCTGCCCGGTCCACTTCCATGTCGCGAACGCACCGATGGAGAAGGCGATTGCAGCCAGCAGCAGTGGCGTCCGAAGATAGGCGAAGGAGTTGAGAGTCAGATCCTGCATGTGTCCGAGCGAGAGCGTATAAGCGCCGGGATGATGGCTCAGCGCGTACGAAATGTCTCCCGGTGCGGGCACGTTACGACTGAGAAAAAAGAAACTCAGGGTTGCCACCGCTATGCAGGCGGCAATTGCCGCGAGTACTCGCGAACCGCGACGTATCCAATCGCTCCGCATCGTCATCGCTGACCCCAAAAGCAGGGCCAGAGCGGGATAGCACGGCATCGAATAATACTCCTGCGTGGTCGAGAAGGTGAAGAAGAGCAGAACAAAACCGGCCCAGCAGAGGGCTAGGAGGCGGGTTCGTCCCGCGCGATCGACTGGCCTGAAGGAGAGTTTCAGGACGGCGGGTAGATACACGCTCCACGGGAAAAGCCAGACCAGGTGCAGCAACCAGAAATAAAGGCGCGGCACGGTGTTGTAGTCTCGCGGATAACGCAGATTCAGAAAACGGAGTAGCTGCTCATTGATGAAGAAGAACCAAAGGAATCCGTGGTATTCGCCCGGGCCGCTGTGAAGGGTGAAGGCAAAGTAAGGTGGATTTCGCAAAGTGGCCAGAATGTGCCACGGGGCGGCGATGACGAGTACGATCAACAACCCGCTGACGGGATGCAATCGCCGCCAGGCGGCGGCGGAAAAGAGCTGGCGGGTTATGCCGAGATAGATGGCAATTGCTGCGATCGGAAACAGAGCTCCGATCAGGCTTTTGAGCAGAAGACCCAACCCGATGTTTGCGGCCAGAACGAAAGCCCAAAACCGCGGATGAGGTTCGTCATTGTCCAGGGCGCGGAGAAACGCCCACAGGGCGAGCGCGACAGTGAAAATCAGCATCACGTCCGGGATGAGAACTCGGGTGAACAAAAACAGGCCTATACAGGTTGCCATGCACAGGCCCGCATAGAAACCGGCTTGATTGCCGAAGGCCCAGACTCCAAACGCCATTGTTAAGCAGCAGAGGGCTATCGCCGACAGGGCAACCGGAATGCGCGCGGCCCAGTCGTGCGCACCGAAGATCTTGTAGCTTGCTGCAATCACCCAATAGATGAGGGGAGCTTTCTCGAGATAGAGCACGCCGTCCAGGCGTGCCGTTACCCAATCGCCCGATGACAGCATGTTACGCGCGATCTGCGCCTGCACCGCATCTACGTCATCCATGAGAGAAGGAGGAGAGATAATGCAACTCAGATAAATGGCTCCCGCGACTAGCAGAACGACTAGATATAAGTACCGGTTGGTTCGGGTACCCAAGTGCTCGTTTCCCGGGAGGCGGATGCCTGTATCCTCCATTTTTTCATCCACAGAAACAACACCATCAAGCCCCATAGGTGATATCCAACATTGATCTTTCTCTCCATGTGTTGCCGGATGTAAGTCTCGATCACGTCGCTGCGGAATAGATTCGGATGGTCGGACACACCGTCGAGCACAACATCCGTCAGCATTGAACGCAAAGGGCCACGAAGCCAGTCGTGCGCCGGAATGTCGAATCCAATCTTTTTACGTCGAAGGACGGAAGATGGAAGTTTATCTCGCATCAATTCCTTTAAAAGAACCTTTTGCCTTGAACCACGAATCTTCAGCGAGGCAGGCAGGGAGGCGGCAAACTCAACGATGCGGTGATCGAGGAATGGCGGCCGCACTTCGAGCGAATGCGCCATGCTCATGCGATCCGCTTTGTTCAAAATATCGTCGGGAAGAAAATATCTCTGATCGAACCACAAGTAGGGGGCGAGATCATCCTGAGCCGGAAGCCGATCGCGCAAGTCACCGAGAACGCAGTTTAAGGCGCCGGGAAGCTGCAACTGCACCAACTCCCTCTTTTGCGCTTCGCTGAAAGTTCCATTCCAATAGACGTGCGCTTGCTCGGGAGCCATTAGCGAGCCCTCGAGAAATCGCTTCAGTTGGTATTCGAAGCTGATTTTCTCATCCGAAACCGGCCAAGTCTGTAGCGTCTTGAGCGCCAGTTGGAGGGCTTTTCGCGGCGCGTGCCGCACCAGCCGGGCAAGGCGATTCGCTCGATGCGTGAGATAGCCGCCAAACAGTTCGTCGGCGCCTTCGCCGCTCAGGCTCACCGTGGTTTTGGTCTTGCTGAGCTTCGAAAGGAACCAAACTGGTAAAGCTCCGGCATCTGCAGAAGGCTCGTCCGAGTAGCACGCGAAGGCCTCGATCGCACCCCGCAGGTCAACCTCCGGGCTCAGATCCAATTCCTGGTGGTCGGTCTCGTAGCGCTTGGCAACCTCGCGAATATATGCGGTTTCGTCGAAGCTGCGCCCCTGGAAAGAGATCGAGAAGGTCTTGAGCGGTGCGCCAGATTCCATCGCCGCGTAGTGCAGAATTGTCGAAGAATCGATGCCCCCGCTGAGCCACATGCCGAGCGGTACATCAGAAACGAGGTGCTCGCGGATCGACTGGCGCAGGAGAGCGTCTAATTCTTCACGCGCGGAATCGAGAGTCCAGTTGCGGACCGGGCCAAATGGCAAGCGCCAGTAGGAATCCGACGACACGCGACCGTCCCGCCATTCCAGCCACTGCCCTGGAGGAAGCTTCTCGATCCCTTCTACCAGAGTCCAGGGACAGGGCACGTAATTGAGAGATAAATAGCAATCGAGGCCTTCCAAACTCAATCGCCGTTCAATTTCCGGATGGATCAGAATCGCTTTTAATTCCGACCCGAAGAAAAGGTCATCTCCGCGCCGAGCGAAATAGAGCGGCTTGATGCCCATGCGATCGCGCGCCAGGACGAGGCGCTTCGTCGATTTCGTCCACAGGGCGATCGCGAACATGCCCCGGAGACGGGCAAAACATTTGACATCCCATTCGAGGAAAGCTCGCAGAACCGTTTCTGTGTCGCAGTGGGAGTGAAAATGATGGCCCAGAGCTTCCAATTCACGGCGCAGTTCGAGGTGGTTGTAGACCTCGCCATTGAAGACAATCGCTACGTCGCCATCACTTGACAGAATGGGCTGGTCACCGGAACCCAAGTCTATGATCTTGAGTCGGGTTGCGCCAATCGAACAGAGGCTGGACTGAAAAACACCTTGCTGGTCTGGTCCGCGATGGAGCAGTGTGGCGACGGCGCGTTGAATGCGACCAGAATCAGGTATCCAACTTTTACGCGTGAAACCTACGATTCCACACAAGCGCGTGCACCTCTTTCGCTTTTTAGAATCAGCTCGCGATCACCGCAAATCGGCTCGCAGGACTGTGACTTTCCCGAACCAGGGCACGGCGCAATCTGCCAGCTATACGGGCAAAAATGCAATCCTAACGATTTTTGTCGTGATGCACAACCGGTTGTGCTGCGGTAGAGCGTTCGAAATGTCCAGTACGAGATGCCGGGGCCCTGGTTCGCGACTTGATTCGGCGAGATCAACCCCTCCCCGCAATGACTAAAGCGACGCCAGCACACACTAAAAGCACGCCCGCCCAACGCCTCCGCGTGACCTGTTCGCCGAGGAAGAATTTCCCTCCTAATGCCCCGACCCCGTAGCTGAGAGCTGTAACCGGAACCACAAAACTGACATTTTCGGTGGACAGCAGGGCGAGCAGGGAGAAGAATGCTGTACCCATGAGCGTCAACCCGATCCACGTCCACGGAACACGCAACACGCGAGGAATCACGGCCAGCAGGGCGCTGGGGCGAAAATCTTTCACTTCGCCGACTGCCTTCATGGAGCGGGCGACGCATAACTCGCCAGCCGTGCCGGCGCCAATGATTAGAAGATAGAAGATGAGAACGCGCATTCAGTTCGGCTCCGTGGTGCGCGGAGGCGTGTGTCCAACTACGAGGACCCCCATGCAAATAAGGATCACTCCGATCCAACGCGTCGGGGTGACCACTTCGCGGAGCATCAGGTGAGCCAGCAGGGCAACCACAGCGTAAGCCACCGACGAGGCTGGTTGGACGTAGCTATAATCCGCCCAGGAAAGCACCAGCATGTACGCCGCAAAAAAGGTAATAAGAGATCCGATGCCCAACCAAATCGTACCTGACATTAGTACACGACCGAGAAGGTTGAGGATTTCCGGGACGGACTCGAAGTTTACCGCGCCCACGCGCTTCATACCCTTGCCAAGCAAGACATTGCCCAAAGGACCAAATATCACCATCAAAAAAATCAAAAGATAAGTTTTGAAGTGTAGACCGCGAGATGCCTTCATGCAGTGTGGCGACTTTCCGGCAGGAAGAAGTCTCTCGTTGCGCTCTGTTTCCGGAGGCTCGCCGACAACGCAGACATGATATTTTGCTTGGAAATACTCCACCACAAAATAGAAATCATAATCCATGTTACTTTACTTTCTTCACGCTCCCAAGTTTCCGGAACCGGATCCTTGCGGCGGTGAAGAAGTTGGAGACGACCTTGGCGTCTTAAGTCAGAGTGCACCAAATAAACTAGAGCGGGGCATGTTAAACTGTTGAAAATCAAACGCCGGAGAGGTGGCCGAGAGGCTGAAGGCGGCGGTTTGCTAAACCGTTATACGGGCTAACACCTGTATCGAGGGTTCGAATCCCTCCCTCTCCGCCATAGTCCTGTGTT
>Ga0302179_10000819_pt1 | contig 19706 bp, 16 predicted proteins | sample I_Palsa_E3_1_FD_198788 | JGI IMG/M metagenome (GOLD analysis project Ga0302179, IMG submission 198788) | Peat permafrost microbial communities from Stordalen Mire near Abisko, Sweden - I_Palsa_E3_1 | ecosystem: Environmental > Terrestrial > Soil > Palsa > Peat permafrost | place: Sweden...
GATTTACCGACGCCAGTGCCTCGACTCCTGGCGCTGGCCATGGTGCACCACTACTGCTGCCCGCAAGCTTCAACAACACCAACAAGAACCTGCTCAGGGTTGCGTTGCTGCCAGATGTCCTGAGGCTCGATCTAGACCTGCTGCCCAACGGAATTCTTCCCGGCGCAGCAGCTGGTGGGGGCAATGGCGATCCCCAACTGGGTTTGGGAGCTTTCGGCCTCCAGAACGGAAGGCGGCCGGCGGATACCGTTACCGACATCCTTCTGCAGCTGGCGCGCCAGCTGGCTGATGTCAATTTCCCGTCAAGCCTCAAGGTACCCGGCAGCGGGGCGCCGCGTCCCGGCGCGTTGAACTTCGCAACTGACCGGCGCGTTTTGGCAGTGCTGCAAGGAACCGATTGGATCAAACCGGACGCTCAAGTAGGAAATGTTTCAGGCAACACGGCTCCTTATGGCGGCAATGACCGGCCCCTGATGGCCACTTTCCCATTTCTTGCTGCACCGCACCCGCTACCCGGAGAGCCAGGTACTGTGGGCTTCCCGGCACAGCAGTAACTTCAGGGAAGGCCTGCGGCCGAGACCTGCATCAACCTGAATTCAGGATGGAGACATCGACGAAAGAAACAACGATGCCAAACAGGATCGTTCGAACGATTATCGCTGCGAGTGCTGCGGTGTCTTTTCTGTTTCTTCTTGCGACCAATCGAGCGCAGGCTCGGCAGCACGAAACTGACAACCAGATCCATTTCTTCCAGTGGAAGGTCTCGCAGGATCCCGATGACTTCTTCAACTACGATCGCTTGGGAGTTGCCTATCTGCAGAAGGCTCGCGAGACCGGCGACATCACTTATTACAATCTCGCTGGCAAAGCGCTAGAGAAATCCATCGATCTGGAATCTACCCAGCCCGAAGCTTCATCAGCGACCAAGCATCTTGCGACCGTCTATTACGCCGAGCATCGCTTCGCCGAATCGCTGGCCCTGGCGCAAAGAGCGATCAACCTGAATCCGCGCGACATCACTCCGTATGCCTTGATCGGTGATGCCCGAAGCGAAATGGGGGACTACGAAAAGGCTTGGGACGCCTACGCGCAGTTACAAAGTCCCGGGGGCGCGCAATCCGAGACGAACGCTGTTCGATACCTAGAACAAAGTCGGGAGTCCGCTGAAAGCTTCCTCAAAGGCGACACCAAGTCTGCGATCGACCACATGCGGCGTGCCGTGAACCTCTCCGTTGAGTCGCGCATGGCTAAGGAAAGCATCGCCTGGACCCAGTTCACCCTGGGTGAGAATTATTTTCAATCGGGAGATCTCGCGAACGCGGAGACCGCCTACGCTGACGCGTTGAAGACCTATCCTGACTATCATCGCGCGCTTGCAGGATTGGCGAAGGTGTCTTGCGCGGCCGGTCATCTGAGCCAGGCCATCGAGCTCTACAAGAAAGCGATCAACGTAATTCCACTCCCGGTTTACGTAAGTGCTCTCGGAGACGTGTACGCAAGAGACGGAGACGCCGCCGAAGCGAAGAAGCAGTACGACGTAGTCCAATACATTGCTCGTCTGAATGCTTTCAATCAGACCGTATATAACCGGGAGCTGTCTGTCTTCTACTCCGACCATGACCTTCATCTCCCAGATGCTCTTCAGCTGGCGCGCAAAGAGTTTGAGATTCGCCACGACATCTACACCTGGGACGCCTTGGCCTGGGCGCTCTACAAGAATTCTCAGCCGCAGCAGGCCGCTCAGGCGATCAAGGAAGCTCTCCGTCTCGAAACGAACGACCCGCTCCTACTCTTTCACGCGGGCATGATCTATAAGCGTCTCGGGGACAACGAAAAGGCCGGGGATTATCTGCGGCGCGCGATCGCCGTCAATCCGAAATTCCACGTGTTCTATGCCGATCTCGCCAGAACCACCTTGCAAGGACCTTCGAACCGCTCGCTTGCCGTGAGGAGCCAAGAGACAATCGATGCGCGACCATAAAATCGCGAGAACTTTGCTTCTATTGATGCTGCTGATGTCCTGGCTCGCGAATCCGCTGGCGATTGATGCGCATCCCATGGGCAATTTCAGTATCAGCCATTACGCCGGGATTCATGTCGGGTCGGGATTCATCGAGCTGCACTACATAATAGATATGGCGGAAATCCCTACTTATCAGGAAATGCAAAATACCGGCATCACTGCCGAGGAGGAGGATCCACGTCTCGGCGCATATCTTGCGGAGAAGGCCCACGCCTTCACGGATCGCCTTTATCTTGAATTGAACGGTCGACCTCTGCCGCTGCAGCCCACGTCTGAGGACGTCATCTTTCCCCCTGGTGCGGGCGGTTTGCCGACGATGAAGCTTCGATTCGTGTACCGAGCTCCGTTGGAAGATCCCACGCCGGGGTTGACGTACACAGTGCATTATCGCGACGACAACTTTACAGGGCGCGCGGGGTGGAAAGAGATCGTGGTCGCGGCGGAGCCCACGTTCGCGTTGGTCACCAGCTCCGCTCCTGCACATGATCGCAGTGCGCAACTCTCGAACTATCCCACGGACCTCCTGAACAGCCCGCCGCAGGATCTGGAAGCCAGCTTTAGCTTTAGCCCATCCTTTTCGACCGGAAACAACCCCGCGCCGGCGGGTGCTGTGCATCCGAAGCAAATCACGCCGCCAAGCTCGGTACCTGGCAGCATGCGCGGCTTGCGAGGCCACTCTTCAGGAGTTGTGGACGCCCAAGTTTCCTCAACCAAGTCCACGCAAGCCGGAGCACCCAACGAAACCCTCGTAACGAAATCGCCTAACAGCGTCGATGCTTACTCGTTACGCGCGAACCAGCAAGGTACTCCGCGGAACAAGTTCACTGAACTGGTATCCGCAAGGAACTTGAGTTTTTGGTTTTTATTCACGGCGGCCCTGATTGCTGCGGGGCTGGGCGCATTGCACGCCCTCGAGCCTGGTCACGGCAAAACCATCGTGGCCGCGTACCTGGTAGGCTCACATGGCACGGCGCGGCACGCGATTCTCCTCGGTTTGATCGTCACCGCCGGGCACACCGCCGGCGTATATCTTCTTGGGGCTATTACGCTTTACGCCTCAAAATATATTGTCCCGGAACAGCTCTATCCTTGGCTCGGGATGATCTCCGGAATCATCATCGCGGTTTTTGCTTCGTATCTTTTGATTCACGCCTGGACCGTTGAAAATGGGGAGAAGCTGCACGATAGGGGCACTCCCCATAGCCATTGGTTTGCTTCTCTTGGAAGGCGCGGCACCAGGGAGCGCATTCTGTCGAAGGACCATTCGCAAAGCTTGAGCCATGAAGGAACCCCATCTCGGGCTACGCCAAAAAACGTTTCCGTTGCGCAGCTCCTGACCCTGGGAATCACAGGTGGAATTATTCCGTGTCCGGCAGCCCTGGTGGTCCTGCTTGGCGCATTTTCCCTGCATCGTATCGGCTTCGGTCTCTTTCTTATCGTGGCTTTTAGTTTGGGACTGGCGGCGGTCCTGATCGCCATCGGCTTGTTGATGGTTTACGCCAAACAGTTCCTTGCACGCTGGAAGAGCAATGAGTCGGTTACGCAGCGTTGGCTTCCGATTGCCTCTGCGGGCTTCATGCTTATCCTGGGCTTGGCCATTGCTAGCCGAGCACTATTGAGCACCGGAGTCGCCTCCGGCTTCTTCGCACACGCAAGAGTGTCGTCGTTCGTCGGTGTCGTGCTTCTCGGCCTGTTCCTGGGTATGCGCCACTCTACAGATGCCGATCACGTGGTTGCCGTGTCCACCATAACCGCTCGAGAACATTCGGTCGGTCAGGGGGCATTGATCGGGGTGCTGTGGGGCGTGGGTCACACCCTCACGATTTTCCTGGTAGGCTCCGCGATCATCTTGTTCGGCTTGGTCATTCCGCCAAGAGTGGGACTCTCGATGGAGTTTTCCGTGGCCGTGATGCTGATTCTGCTCGGGGTTCTGAATTTAACCGGGGCGCTTCGCTGGTTGACCGAACGATTTGGACCGGCCGAACGCCGTACGACTCCGGTGACTATGAATCCCGCCGCACCCGGGAATACCGCGGAGAATTTTCTCGAGAGACTACGAAGACGCTACGGCTCTTATCAAATTTTTCGCCCACTGGTTATTGGTCTCGTTCACGGTCTTGCTGGATCCGCGGCTGTAGCTCTATTGGTGCTGTCAACCATTCGAAGCCCGCTGTGGGCCATTGCCTACTTGCTGATCTTCGGCATCGGAACGATTATTGGCATGATGTTGATGACTTCAGCGATGGCCCTACCCATCGCCTACAGCGATAAACACTTCGAGATTGGCAGGTATCTAGCTCCGATTTCCGGAATCCTCAGCACCGGATTCGGCCTATTTCTGATGTATCAAATTGGTTTTGTGGATGGCCTTTTCAAAGTAAACGTGCACTGGACGCCCCAGTAGGGAGCCGCCTTTACACAGACGGGGGCTTGATTCTAGCTCCCATTGCAGTCCACCAATCAAAATGGGCCGTTGCAGCAATCGATTGCTTAGAACAAACCAGATCTGAGAAGTGAGGACGGTCAGGTACCGGGCGGTAGCGGCGATCTCGGACCCTTACTGGACCTGCGGGCTACGCCGTCTAACGGCAGTTCTTATCACCGCAGCAATCTGGCGAATTCCGCTTAGGTGTTGATCGGTGTCGCCAGTGGATTTCTCGTGGAGACGCTAATCAAACTTATGTCGACACTTTGCTTATGCCTACCAACGCCGTCTTGACTCGGGACCGCGAAACCTCGTTCCTGTCACCGGCCAGACACCACCTATGTTTTTGCTGCAGGCGGACAACGACCACGTGGACAAGGGGTTCCCAAGTCTCCGTGCGGGGTGAATATGAATATTAGAGACAATGCAGCCGGTTCAGTTCGCAATCACGTTGGGTTGCTATTACTCTGACTGTTCTGATAAAGACGATTATGCAGCAGATCCTCGTATACTCCGATTCGTTGACCTGGGGCATCATTCCCAATACCCGTAGAAGGTTGTCTTTTGACAAGCGTTGGCCGGGTGTTCTCGAAAATAACTTGAATGCTTCTGGCCAGCGGGCACGAATGATCGAGGATTGTCTAAATGGCCGCCGCACAGTGTGGGAAGATCCATTCAAACCTGGTCGAAATGGCTTGCACGGACTCGCACAACGCATCGAGATTCATTCGCCCCTGGCGCTCGTCATTTTAATGCTCGGTACGAACGATTTTCAGTTCTGCCACCCATACAACAACGCTTGGTCGGCAGCCCAAGGAGTAGCTGCACTTGTGAATGAGATTAGGACAGCGCCAATCGAGCCAGGTATGCCGGTGCCTCCGGTTTTGATCGTCTCCCCCCCACAGATTCGCACTCCGCGAGGAAATATCGCAGCGAAGTTTCAAGCCGCCGAGCAGCGAGGCGAAGGTCTGGCGGCAGCATATGCTCAAGTGGCCTCGGATCTCAAATGCCACCACTTTGATGCGGAGACTGTCACGAGTGCCAGTACAATTGATGGCGTACATCTCGACTCCGATCAGCACCTGAAACTCGGGGTTGCACTAGTTGGAGTCGTGGAGTCGATCATCACGGTGTAAAGATCCGCTGTGCTATACACCGGATTACCCGACATCTCTCCGAGTAGAGGAGAACTCGGCGTGCTGTAGGTCGTCCTTGGCTGTATCCGCCGTTTCCAGCTTCGTGCCCGTGTAGGTTGACCATGGCAGCACCACCGCTCTCCCCCCTCACAGATCCCACCGTGCAGATTTCCACGCAGCGGGTTCCTCAGGCGCCACTCCCCGCACAGTTCCAAGAACGTGTGATCCAAGGAAGCAACGTTGGTCAGCAGCACTTACAGACTTTTGTCCGATCACGGGCAAACCGTGCCATGCCCATCAAACGATTTGGGAAGAGTGCTTAGACACAACTTTCAGCGGCGAAGAGCGACCAGGATACGTGGCGAGTCTAGCGTCAGTGACCGAGCACGATGGAACCGTGTATGTGTTGTGCTTCAGTGACGACGGTCCCGATAGTGGCCCGCACCCCATCAGTCGGGAAGAGCGGCGTTCAACCCCAGCAATGGATGGAGTGTCGCCGCCATCGAACCGGACCGAATTCTTACGAGACACCACGACGACGGCGCACCGGGCTGGTTCGCGACACTCATCTAGACTGCGGGACTTGTCGGCCCGGTGAGCGATCCCGTGCCGTCACTCATGGCTTATCGGCGAGAAATAGTCAACATGTGTGGATCTGCGTGTCACGCGACTTGAGCTTCAGCCTGTGTCGACACTGATCCTTGTCTCGGGTTGACACCTATTCCTGAGCAGTATCCCAGCGCCAAGAGCTTAGAATCTTCCGATACGTTCTGCAGCTTGTTTACCCTTGCGCAACCGGGAGTTTCCGCACGGCGAGCGGAAGCCATCCTTAATTGGCAGCGACTGTTTGATGTGCCGGCATGCGAAATTTAGACCCTTAACGAGCCACGGAACGCCCTAGCGGCATAGTAAGATTCCGCACCGTTGTGATATACGAAAACAGTGTCGTAGCGGCGATCACAAAAGATGGCGCCGCCGAGTTTTCTGATATCAGAAGGCGTTTTCACCCAGCTCGACGTTTTCGTATCGAAATCTCCAAGCTTCTGCAACTCTCGATATTGTTCTTCCGTTAAAAGCTCAATGCCCATGGCCGCTGCCATATCAAGAGCATTATTTTCTGGTTTATGTTCTTTCCTTGACTCCAGCGCTTCACGGTCGTAGCAAACACTTCTGCGGCCTTTGGGACTTTCCGCTGAACAATCATAAAAAATGTATTCGCCCGTAGTTTTATCATGGCCAACAACATCCGGTTCACCGCCAGTTCGTTCCATTTCATTGAGTGACCACAGTTTTTCAGCATTACCTTCCAGCTTTGCTTGCACTTTATCCCGTTCAAGACCTTTATGGCGGTTCATGTTTTTCTCAAAACGAGCTATCAATGCTCTAAGCAGTTCTTTACGTCGTTCTGGTGACAAGTCCTTTTTGTTTCCATTAATGTTTCGAGCCCTTGTTGCTCTCATAGACGTCGCTCCCCGGCTTTCTTATCTGTTACTCTGCTGCGCTCCGCCACGTGGGTTTTTGTTCGGCTTGTCTTTGCGTTCTTGTCAATTCGCAGTCTCCACGCCGTTCGGAGTGCACCCGTCAGCACATCCTCGCTGGCCGCGGCCAGGCGAATATGTGTGTGTCCCATCTTTCCCCAGCCGCCGGGAATCGGCAAGAAAATCTCCGGCGCCTCCTCCACAAATGCCGCCTGCTGCCCCAGCGTAAGCATCAGATTTCCGTATCCCCCTGCTTGCGAGGCCAGCGAAGCAAATTTCCCGCCTCCTACACGAAAAGCCGGCAATCCTGCGTCGGAGTACTCTTCCACCCCCTCCAGGCTCAGTGCAATCCTGCGAAAGTCTGCCGCGGTCATCGGGTGACTCCGTAGATTACGGAGTATCTGACCATCACCGGACGGCATATGTCCACTGCTCCGGGCCGAATCATGGGCAAACCTTCCGATAAGGCTTGAGGAAGAAGCTTCTGGGAAGAGTTGCCCACCTTATCGACGAGCTGCCGGAACTGATACGCCACGCCGATGGGGTGCTTTGTAGGAGTCGCGCACGACATAGCGACGGCGCCGTCCTTGTTTCCCTAAGGTGCTCTAAAGTTGCGCTCTCGAGCTATTAAAGACACGCGGCCTATGCTTGACCAAGATTGGCCCGGCAGCGAAAGATCTCAAACTGTCTATACCCACTGTCACGAGTGCTCTCGAAACACTCATAAAAATCAAAATTGCGAAGGAATCGACCGGCAAACGCGGAGACCGTCTGTTTGCCTATCCTCGCTATATGCATATTTTGGGCGAAGGGACCGAGCCTCTTGGGAACTAAGGCCCAATCGCAGATCAGCTAAGCATTAGACCGCTCGACCAGTCGCCGATGCCGCCTCGCGTCGTTCCTGTCGCTGGCGGCGCTCCCCGTCAACTTACTTTCGACCGGACATTCGTGAACGGCGTTACCTGGACTGCCGATGGTAGAAGGATTGTCTTTTCTTCTCACCGGGGTGGGGGCCAGTCGCTATGGGTCGTCCCGATTGCCGGTGGCGAACCGGCGAGGTTGCCGCTGGGGGGCGCCACAGCCTCTAACCCGGCCATCTCGCTTCGCGGCGGTCACTTGGCCTACACGCAAGGCGATATCCACCCCAATATGTGGGTGATGGAGCTCTCGGACAACCCACGCAAGTTATCTGGACCACCCCGGCCGTTCCTTGCATCCGCGACATACAACAACTCTTCCCAGTTCTCCCCTGACGGCAAACGGCTAGCTTTCTCTTCGAATCGCTCCGGCGAGATGGAAGTCTGGACTTGCGACGCTGCGAACTGCTCCGACCCGCAACAACTGACTTTTCTTAGGTCTTTGAGCGGCGCCGCCCACTGGTCGCCCGACGGCAAGCGCGTCGCCTTCGATTCCAGGCCCAAAGGGCATAGCCAAGTTCTCGTGGTCAGCGGTGAAGGCGGAAAACCTCTTCCCCTTACGGACGGCACAGCCGAGGATAAAGTACCGACCTGGTCAGCTAACGGCGAATATGTCTATTTCACTTCGAATCGTAGCGGCGCAGCGCAGATTTGGAGAGTTTCGGCAAGCGGAGGACAGCCCGCTCGGGTCACTCAGCACGGCGGGTATGTTGCTCTCGAATCATCCGAGGGCAAGTTCTTATACTACGTGAAAGACGATCAGCCCGGTATCTGGCGAATGTCATCCAGCGGTGGCGATGAAGTCCGAATCCTTCCGCTGCCGACCCCTGAACATTGGGGAGATTGGGCGCTGGTGAATGGTGGGATATATTACGTGGACGAATCGGACACACGGCCGTCCATCGAATTCTTTGCTTTCGGCACGAAGAAAACGACCGGATTGCCGAAGTCGACGGCTTGCCGCCACCCGGGGATCCCGGCTTCGCCGTATCGCCCGACGGGAAGCGACTGATCTTTTCGCAGGTCGACCGTTCCGCCGTGGACCTCATGCTTGTAGAAAACTTCCATTGAGCAAGTCGAGGAAGGGTCTGGCTCCAAAGTTCGGCTGACGAGTCGGTGGCCATTAACGGGCCACACGCAAATCCGATCCAGGGTGGCTGGTTAGTCGGGTTACCGTGCCCCAAAACCAACATATTCCGGGCAGGCCGATCAGCCAAGTTCGCGCACAGAAAATTAAATAGTTGCGACCGCTCCCGGCGCAAGGGTTGTGGGCAATACGAGAGGCGGCACTGGCAGAAGTGATTCTTTGGATTAAGTTAGTTGCAGAGGCCTGCAACGATCCAAAATGTTTAGTGCTGCCTTTTAGCGTGGAACTGATTCGGCTTCCCAAGGATAGCCAGCGTGCAAGATCGTAGGTCGGCGTTTACTTCCGAGCGGCCGACCATCCGGGAGTTTTCGCGCCCAGGTTAGCGCCCTAAGAACGAGCGCTACCCCGAGGCCCGCTGGGCTTGGGCTGGTGCGACCGTAGTGCCGACTTCACTGCCCTCGTGATAAGATCAGCGAAGCGCGAAGGGCGCATCCGGTCCGCGGAAAGGACAGAAGTCCACCTGATCGCAACAATTCGTTTTCACGAACTAACTTTCTGCCCATAAATTGCGGACCTCGGGCATACGAAAGGAAGTTCGTCATGCCGGTAAGACACCTCCCATCGAATCCGAACCTCGATCATCTCAAGCATCAAGCGAAGGACTTGCTAAAAGAACGTACCGCCCACACTCCGGGAGTACCCCAGCGGATAAGGGAATTTCACCCGCGTTTCCGTCGGGCCACGGACGCTGAAATCTTCGACGCCCAGCTCAGCCTCAGTGACGCGCAACTTACAATCGCCCGCGAATATGGATTTCCGAGCTGGGCGAGGCTGAAACGGCACATTGAAAAACCAACGCTCGCCGATCGACTGGATTTGCCGCACCAACAGCGGATTGAAAATGCAACATTTCGCCATGCCGTGGAACTCCTCGATACAGGTGACGTAGCTGGTTTGCGTGCGCACTTGAATCAGCATCCGAATCTTGTTTACCAGCACATCGTTTTCGAGGGCGGGAACTACTTTCGAGATCCTACGCTGTTGGAATTCGTCGCTGAGAATCCGGTTCGCCATGGCACTCTGCCGGCGAACATCGTTGAGGTGACCAAGGTCATTCTCGATGCTGGCCCGAGCCAATCCGCACAGAACGAGACGCTCATGCTCGTCTCGACTGGAAGTGTACCGCGCGAATGTCGCGTGCAACTTCCGTTAATCGATCTCCTGTGCGATTACGGAGCTGATCCCAACAGCGCTGTACAAGCGACGGCCTTGCACGCCGAGATCGAGGCAGTGAACGCCTTGATCGGGCGCGGCGCTCGAATCGATTTGCCGGTGGCAGCGGCCCTGGGACGCATCGAGGATGCCCGTCGGTTGCTAGCGGGCGCCAGCAGTGAGGACCGCCATTTGGCACTCACTTTGGCAGCGGATTTTGGTCATGTCGAGATCGTTCGATTGTTGCTTGACGCGGGTGAAGATCCAAACCGATACAACCCGGTGGGAGGTCATTCCCACACGACACCGCTGCACCAAGCTGCCGGGGGCGGCCATGATGAAGTAGTCCGGCTCCTCGTCGAACGCGGTGCAAGATTGGACTTGAAGGACATTCTCTGGCGGGCCACGCCAGCCGATTGGGCGAGACATGCAGGCAGGACAGAAATCGAGGCATATCTTCGTCGCAAGATTGGGAGCGAGAAGCGGGAATAAAACGGCCTTTGTGGATGAATAACGGGCCAACCTTACCTTACCGCTTAGGGAAGGGTTGCCGACAAACCGGCAATTGACGAATGCCAGAATCCATCACTTTCCAGCGGGACTCGCTTCCATTTGGTCCAGCCGACACTTCAACAACTCCAGATCGTCGTTCAACAGTCCCGGCCCGGACAGATCGATGCCCAGGAACTGGTTCAGCAACTCCCCGGGCGGTTGATTGAACCCATTCTTCAGCATGGCGACGTATCGTGGCACAAACCACTCCCGCCGAGTTGAATAGAGGTGGAAGTACTTGAGCGCGAGCAGTCCAGCGTAGACATAGTTCACATCGTAGAGTGGGTCTTCAAACATAAGGTCAACCCTGGCCCAACGACTGCGTACCTCGGGGGTTGAACCCGGGAACTGCGAGAACTGGGCATCGATCTTTAGGCTCAAGCTGTCCAGGTCATCAGCGTTGCGAATCGTGCCAGCCGAAACACCTTCGTAGACCGACTGCTCCAGCAACGCATCCTGTGCGCTATAGAAGGTGTCGAGACCCTTGATATACATCCATCGCTCGCGATAGTAGCGTCGCAGTTCTGGCGTGGCGGCATGCTCGGCTATAAAGTCAGCCAAGACTAACTCGTTGAACTCCGCGAAAGACTCGAAAAGGAAGTGCGGGCCTCGCGCGTAAGATGGCGACACGCCGTTCGCGCTCATAAGCTGGCGATGGGTTGCATGTCCTCCTTCGTGCGCAATAACAGAGAGGTCTTCGAAGTTTCCGTCATAGCGGCCATAGAACAGCATGCTGGTGCTGCCGGGGAGTCCCAAGGAAAAACCACTGGTGTAGCGGTTCACGGCTCCTCCCGGCAAAATGTCCGCGCGTCCGTTGGAGGGATCGAGCAAGGCATCGAATGCGGCTTGATACTCTTTCCCAAGCCCCGCAAACGCTTCGTGAAAGACGCCACGAGCTTCAGCCAAGGAAGTTATCGGTGGGGTAAATCCCGGCTCGGGAGCCGACAGGTCCCACTCATGCGCGGGCTGGTGATAGCCTCGCTCGATGTTCTGCGACCGAATCTTCTCGTAGCGCTTGACGACATCCCCGTGTTCCGCCATTGAAGCGAGAAGGCTGCGTGTTTCCGCCGCCTTGAAATAGAGGCTCTCGTACTTGCGTGCAGGCGCGTCGGTATAATGGTGCGCTTTCGCGAGAAGGCTCTGTGCCTGGACGGCGTGAATCAAGGCGAAAGCCAGTAGATCGCGTTGACTGGCGAATCCCGCATAGCGCTTCTTAAATCCTTCTTCGCGCACCCGCCCGTCCGCGCTTGCGCCAATGAGGTTCCGCTGGCGGATCACGTCCAGCGGGCCGGCCGGCGTTTGCACCGTGCCAAACGCGATGCCGGCGATAACCTGTTCGTACAGATCGTTTTGCCAATCGGCAATCTGCGGTTGAAACTGATCGAGCAGTGCTTGCTCAAGTCCTGGCAGCAGATGTGGAGCGTCGCGGTGAATGTCGGAGAGCGCGAAGCGATATTCTTCCAGCGCCGGTTCTTGATTCAAGAACGCGCGCAGACGATCTTCGGAGATGGCGAGAATCTCCGGGTCGAGGAATGCTGTCTTGGCGTCGACATCGGAAATAAGCTCGTGGCGCGCCTGGCACGCCGAGTCTTTCCGATCAAGAGAGCAGCGCAAGTGCAGGTAGGCCTCATGTTTGGCGTAAAGCTTTTCAACAGCATCATAGCTTCGCAAAACGCCAAGCAGCTGGGACGCGGAATTAAGCTGCCCCTTGAACCGATCCATCTGATCGAGCGCCGCATTCAACTCGGCCCGCGTCGCAACTTCTTCCGCTGGCATTTTGAAGTAGTAGCGGGACAGGTCGGCAGACAAGGCCGTAGACGTGGGTGGCTTCTGTGCGGCAGCACTTGCGCTCGTAACCAACACAAACGCCGAGAATATCCAGGTTCCAGACTGCTTCATCAGGCGCATGGGGACCTCGGAAGCCCACGCTAACAGCTTGGCGCTGACTCGTCTTTCATGATCGAAACATTGTGTCTGCGATTAGCGGCTCCTGAGACCGCGCGATATCGTGCCGGAGAGATGCCGGTAACAATTTTGAAGATTTTGCAGAAGTGCGCCTGATTCGCAAAGCCGACCTCCAAGGCGATTACCCCGAGGGGCAAATCCGACTCGACGAGCTTGCGACTCGCAGATTCGACCCGCAGGCTCCTCACATACTGTCCGACTGTACAGCCGTAGTGCCTCCTGAACTCGCGGGCCAAGTGAACAGGGTGAATTCCAACCCAGCTTGCAACCGCGCTGAGATGTAGGGGCTCGTGACAATGAGCGTGGAGAACCTCTCTTGCTCTTCTGAGCCAAAAAGGGCCGTGCCCGCGAGGATCAACCCGTTGCTGGCGGACGAGACCGGCGGCGATCTCCAGCATCAGGCCCTCGATCGCGAGAGGGCTGGCTAATTCTTCCAGCCGGCATTCCTGGTAAAGCCTGGTACAAAGCCAAGATACGTTGGCGTTTTGAACGCAGAACGGTTGGCCTGGTAAGGAGGCGTAATCGCGAACATGCTCCAGCCAGCCGTCTGAGACCTCGACTATCAGGCAGTGGAGCCCCGTACGTCCAGACCTGTTGGCATGGATTTCGCCGGAGGGTCGAAAAAACAATTTGTGTTGACTGAGGTCTATGACTCGGGTGCTAAATCTCTCTTCGCCCTGTCCCTCTACAACAAACACGATGCAAGCCCGATCGTGAGTGTGATCGGGAAGGACAAGACCGGGGCGGTGCCGACTGTCAAAGATCCTACAATTCGCGACATTTTGAACGGTAAGAATTTCTCCATGGTGGGTTTGAGCAAGCGAGTTTAGTTTCACGGGGCCTCTCTTTTTCCAGCGCATATTATCCCCTTTTCGGAGACTGCGGCGTGAGCGGACGCTGGTCTCTGTGCGACGGCCAACAGATTGTCCGCCACCCGCCTGGGGGCACACAGGAGATACGGACTATCCTGCACCTTGGCCATTCCTCCCGAGTGACGGGGTACTCTTCCCTAATTCTGTAAAGGAAGGTTTGCCGACCAGGGGCGAGCCGACTCCAGGGTTGTGAGCGCTATCGGGATTTATCAACAGTCGAGACGGTTGAAGGTAACGGCGCTAAGCGCGAGCAGCGGATGCTCGCGCCTGCTTTGCGGGAGTCAAGGCGATGAGAGCGAAACCGATGACAGCGATAGTGGCGAAGCCGAGCAGATCGTTGCGTAGATCGTAGTATTGGATGCCTTGCGCAATCATATCGCGAAACCATGGTGAGAGCGATCCGCCAGTGCATCGGTTCAATGCGATGCGTTCAAGGCGAAAGCTTCGAACAGGACCCCGCAACGTAATGGTCCGCAATACGCTTTCCCACTCCAATCATCGGCTCTTCGATGGTGTGGTAGAAAAGGATCGGCAGTCCTGTGGTCAACAATGTGAAGACGGCAACCTTTTGTAATGCGCCACGAGGCGCCAGACGGTCGAACGCAAACCAAATGGCGAAAAAGTGTGTAAGGTAAATGCCATAAGAATATTTGGCGACGAGATGAGATGCCCCAACGATGCAGCGATTCGAAATAGGGGCAAACCTCGGAATCGCTAAGCCTAGCGACAGGCAAGCGCACCATTTCGCGAACCAGTGTTCACCGGGACCGCCCATCATCAGGAACATAGCACTCAATCCGGCCACAAAAAATGGCCACAGCGACGCCGGCAAACGATCGAACGTCACAACTTGCTGGAGTTTGTAGGCCAGCACACCTGGCAAAAAGCACGGCGCGAAAAGTAAGAGACTGGGGTTGGGCTGATAGTGCGCGACGATCAGCGCCGATGAGGAGACCAACACCCACGTTGCGACTGTAGGAATGACTAGTCGGCCCCTGCGAACAAACAGGAAAATCCACGGGAGAAAAATATACATCTGCAGTTCATAGGGGAGACTCCACATCGGGCCGAGCAGCGGAATACGATGTGCAAGGTTTTGCACCAGAAAAAGATTAGCGATGATATCGCCAGCGTCCGCACGGAATCCGTGGAAGACACCGGGCTCCACGGTCGCCTGCGGAAGTTGAAAAGCCAAGATCAGGACGACAACCGTGACGCTGAGCGGATAAATTCTGAAACACCGGCGAACCATAAACTCGAGAAAAAACACTTTTCGAGACAACAATTTCTCCGGCGCCGACGAGAACCAGCTGTTCCAGCGCCTTTGCAGCGAAGACATCAGCACGAGGCTAGTGTGAACGAAGAAAAACAAAACTCCGAGCGAGCCCATGAGCAATAAATTCCATGGGCCCAGTTGTAGCTTTCCGAAGTAACACGTCAGATGTCCTACTAACACCAATAGGACGGCGAACGAACGGAGGAAATCGAGATTAGGATTGTCGTAATAGGCGGCAATCGGTTGACGGCCCGGGTGCGAGCTTCGCGAAAGTTTGGAATTGTCTTCGGCTATTAATGGCGGGGGTTCCGCTATTTCGACTGGGCGATCGTCAGGCTTAAGCGCAGTGAGATTGTCCGTCAACATAGTTAGCAGCACGCCAGCTGATCGGGCCCCGATTCAGTATGAGGAGGATGCAAGGTTGTGCCAAGGCGAACTCCGAGAGGGTTTAGCAGAGTGTTACTAGGCGAAGCCGTCGTTGCTGATGAGCCATTGCGCAGCGGAGTAACCACGAGCGACGCGCAGAGTCGCCGCGGTCCCGCCCAAAACGTGTTGCGTAAGCCCTGAGACGAAGGCAGGCGGTGTGCCTGCCAACATCAGCGAGTCCCAGGTCGCACGAATTTTCTTCAGCATAGCCGGATAGTAACCCATTTTCGGAACGGATCGATTAAGCCCATGTAGAACGTTGGATTTGTCGGGACCTTTCCGTATTTGATCTACTGCCTGGCCTCCGCTTTTAAAAACCGGACACCTCTGAACTCCTGAATGGCAATCCAACATCCCGACACTTCCAGAACAACAAGAAGAACTGCAGTCACTCGAAACGACTGCACCCATGGCGTTGTGGCCATGTAGAAAACGTTAAGCGGCCCCGGGGTTACAAAATGCTCCTTGCCCCCGATCACGAGCCCTACGGCCATTGGAAGAAAAAGAAGAAAGCCACCGAGGCGGAGAAAGTGAGCCCACAGCAACACCAATGCAACCGTGGGCACCAAGTTTATCGCAGCCGTGGCGATCAGCACTTGATGGTCTGTAAGCCCCGGAGTGATTTTCGCCACCAGAATCAGGTGCCATAAGACGACCCCGGCATGCGCTAGAACAACGGACGTTGCATATCGAGCGGTGCTCTTCATAGAACCTCCCGCCAGAGATGGCTTACTCCTGCCGCTGGGCCCCCGACTCCGGTGTCACATATATCGCACGGAAGTTGGGCGTGAGCCACACCTATATCCAAAAACTCAGGGGAGAGTTTGCCGCCAATCCAACGGCGATGCTGGAGAAGGCGAGTCGCCTGGTGCGGCTTCCCGGCGGAGCAATGGTCAGCGCCAACGGGAGAATGCTACTGCCAGAATATCGGCAATACACCACCTTCGAAGAACTTGCACAGGCGCAGCGGCAGACTCTAAAGATGGCCGGGCAGGGACTGCTTCGAGGTCTCTATCCTGAACTGAGCGGAGCCAAGCGAATCTATATCTCTCCGGACGGGGCCTTGAACGAAATCCCGCTCGGGATCTTACAAAGTGCCGATGGCAGACGGGCGATAGAGAAATACGATATTCGTACCGTGCTGAGTACAAGAGACCTGCTGCGACCAAGCCATGGGGCAGCAACCGACACGGCCATTCTGATAGGCAATCCGCGCTTTTTGTTGAGCGACGAGGCGCAGCGAAAGGAGATGAACCGTTTGCGGGGCCCGGACAATCAAGGGCAGTCCATAACGATAGCTGCCGTTCCGCCTTCCGATGTTGCCGGTGATGTTTTGTCTCGCGATGCGAGGGAGCGAGGGCCCTGTTCTCAGCCGCCGCCCCCAGACGGCATTCTCTGCCCCCTGCCCGGAACGGCGACAGAAGTCCAGGCCATTGGCGAATTGCTTCGCGGAAAGAACTGGCTTGTTTCAACCTACCAAGGTGAACAAACACTGGAAGAAGTCGTGACAAGTGCGGTGCACCCACGCCTGCTACACGTAGCCACTCACGGGTTTTTCCTGTCTGACCAAGATGGGAGGCGTGGAGAGAGCTTGACCGCTCAGACACTAGGATTCGAAGACCCCATGCTACGTTCCGGACTATTCTTCGCCGGAGCAGATAGAACGCTGAAAAGTCAGCCGCCAATCGAGGGGGTCGAAAGTGGTGTCCTAACGGCCTATGAAGCGACTACGCTGAATTTGTTGGGGACGGAACTTGTCGTATTGAGCGCCTGCGAAACGGGCCTGGGCGAAGTTAAGAATGGCGAGGGAGTTTTCGGGCTAAGACGAGGGTTGCAGGAATCCGGAGCGGATTCTGTTCTGATGAGCCTATGGTCAGTGCCCGACCGCGAGACCCAGGAATTGATGACGACATTCTATGAAAACTGGCTCAATGGAATGGAAAAACCCGAGGCACTCCGCCTCGCACAGATAAAAGAGCGAGATGTAGTCAAAAGGCGTTACGGGAGGGACCTGCCTTACGCCTGGTGAGCATTTATCCTCGTCGGTCGCTAACGTGTACTGTAGGGGCCAGCCGTCGCGTTAAGCTTCCGGCAGGTTGTTTCGTGATTGCTAGTCTCAAAAACAACACATTCCAGGCAGGTCTGTCGCCCAAATTCGCGCACAGAAAGTCAAAGACTTGCGATTAGTCTCGGCGCAAGGGTTGTGGGCAACACAAGAGGTGTCTTTGGGGAAGTGATCCACTGGCCAAATTTAGGTGCGGCGGGCCCGATTACTTCCGGGTAGCCGACGACTCGCCCGGAGTCGTTGGGTGCGGCGACACTTCTGCGTGCAGCGCGCTGTCAGGCTTTGTTGCTAGATCCCAAATCTATGACCACTTTTCCGAGGCACTCGGCTTAGAATCCGGCGGTGGAGTAGCGTCCCAGCAACCACGAAGCCCTTGGCGGAATTTTTCGCGTTCCTCGGGCGTCATCTTTTCCCACCGTTCTCGCATGCGTTCCCCCATACGCTCCGCCATGCGTTCTCTCATGCGATGACGCATATGCCCTTTTCCGCCTCCAGAGCCGCTCCAGCCCCCGAACAAAATCCGGCAGAGTGCCAACAACCCGAGCCCTTGCCAGAAGGTGAGCGTGCGCCAGCCGAACAGCGGTGGCAACAGCCAATTCCACAGGAGCATCACAATCTCGCCCCCAAGGTAGCCGAATAATACAATGCCCAGAATCGCCAGCGGGGCGATCCAAATCCATTTTTTTTTCATGTTCCGCTCCTCTTCATGATTTCGTAAATTCGTCATAAATGCTTTGCAGCCGCTCGCGCAGATGCAGCACCGCATAGCGTTTGCGCGAGAGCAGTGTGTTAACGCTCACGCCGGTCTCGGCGGCCAGCTCCTTGAAGCTGCGGCCGTCTAGCTCGTGCGCGACGAACACTTCGCGTTGCTCCTCGGGCAGTTCGTCAAGCGCAAGCTCCAGCTGGTCCAGAAGTGCGTTGCGGACGTAGAGCGCCTCCGGCCCGGCGCCGGGCGATGGCAGCAAATCTTCGGCCTGCAGGAGCTCGCCATCTTCGTCCGCGACCGAGGCGTGGCTGAAGGTCTCCGGCTTCTTCTTGCGGAAAAGATCCGTGATGCGATTGCGCGCCACGCGAAACAGCCAGCTGGTGACGTGATCGATGGGCATCAACAGCCGGTTCGCTTCCACCAGCTTGTAGAAGGCGTCCTGCAAAATGTCCTCAGCATCGCGCGGGTCAGGCACGCGACGGCGGATGAAATTGCGCAGCCGGGATCGCTGCTCCGCAAAGACTTCGGAGATTTGACGGTTTTGGTCGGTCATTGCCCAGGTGACGTTCGACGTCTGATTCATTCACTTTTGTAGACGAATGGAAGCCGGAAATATTGTAGACATCGGGAAGGGGGCGAGTCGTCGCCGGATGCTCTCTGGGTAGCGGACGTATCACGAGCCGACCTTACCTTACCGCTTAGGGAAGGGTTGCCGACAATCGGGGACTTCGCCTTCCTTGCTGCTCCAAAGACGACGGATTCAATTCGAGTGGTTGAATTGTCTCCTCAGGCGTGTGCGCATTTGCGGAAGTTTCTCGCTTCGTGGCAACCGAATGATCGCCGATTGCTTTTCGCCACCCGAAATGGAACACCGTGGGATCAGAACATGGTTCTCAAGCGGAAGTTCAAGCCGTTGCTACAGGCGCTCGATATCAGGGTGCCGCATGGCGACGGCCTGTACATTCTGCGCCACGGCAACGCTACGCTAATGAGCAGCTTCGGTGCTCCGCAAAACTTACGTCAACAGCGGCTCGGACACGCCGCCGGTTCGCCCGTCACGGAATCAGTTTACACTCATGTGATTAGCGATGATGGAAAGCGAGTCGCCGCGCAGCTTGGCAGCGTGGTTTGGCCGAAGTTGGACGCCAGTTGGACGGAAAAGAAAAACGGCTCAGGATTGGAGCATCCTAAGCCGTTGTATTTGCAGTAGCAATTGGTTGCGGGGGTCAGATTTGAACTGACGACCTTCGGGTTATGAGCCCGACGAGCTACCAGGCTGCTCCACCCCGCGCTTAGATAGTACACGACTTGCCGTTCTACTTCAACTTTAGCCCGACGATCAACTGCCTTGATCGTCCGCATGTATCGGACAATAGACGACTTCCTGATCGTCGCGAATATCGCTTCGATATTAGCCCAACGGTCAACGAGGTCGCCCTCCCGCGCGCTACAACGCGAGTTGCCGTTCTGGGCGAAGCTCTCCGTGTCGTGCTGAGCGTCCGCAGTGCCCAACTGGCGCTTGACGGTCTCCAGCGTCGGTTTGCATTTCCGTCAGCTCCTTCGACG
>Ga0302179_10000822_pt1 | contig 19689 bp, 21 predicted proteins | sample I_Palsa_E3_1_FD_198788 | JGI IMG/M metagenome (GOLD analysis project Ga0302179, IMG submission 198788) | Peat permafrost microbial communities from Stordalen Mire near Abisko, Sweden - I_Palsa_E3_1 | ecosystem: Environmental > Terrestrial > Soil > Palsa > Peat permafrost | place: Sweden...
CACGGTCGCGCAGATTCTGTCGGAATATGGTGGGCAAACCACCGAGGAACTGGAAGCGCCTCGCGTTACCGTGCGGGTTGCGGGGCGCATCATGGCGATTCGATTGATGGGCAAGGCGGGCTTCGCGCACCTTCAGCAGGATGGCCAGCGCCTGCAGATCTACGTCAAGAAAGATGCGATCGGCGATGCCGGTTACGAACTATGGAAACTGCTTGATCTTGGCGATCACATCGGGGTCCGCGGGTATCTGTTTCGCACGCGCACCGGCGAACTCAGCATTCACGCCGAGGAACTTACTTTCCTGTCAAAAGATCTGCTGCCTCTGCCGGAAAAGTTTCACGGGCTCACCGATGTTGAGTTGCGTTATCGCCAGCGTTATCTCGACCTCGTAATGAATCCGGAGGTTCGCGAAGTATTTTTGAAGCGCAGCAAGCTGGTGCAATCTTTGCGCCGATATTTCGACGCGCAAGGATTCATGGAAGTCGAAACTCCGATGATGCATCCGATCGCGGGTGGAGCGGTGGCTCGTCCTTTCAAGACGCATCACAACACGCTCGACATGGACCTGTTTCTGCGGATTGCTCCAGAACTTTATTTGAAGCGGCTGACGGTCGGCGGGTTCGATCGCGTGTATGAGATCAACCGCAACTTCCGCAATGAGGGGCTGGGTTGGAGATGGAATCCTGAATTCACGATGCTTGAAGCGTATCAGGCGTACACCGATTACCTCGGCATTCTCGACACTACGCAAGGCGCGATCGAGCAGGCTGTGAAAGACGTAACTGGGGGCTCGAAGACGAAGTGGGGAGAACAGGAGATTGATTGGTCGCACACCAATTGGCGCCGCATGACGATGCGTGAAGCTATCGTGCACTTCTGGCCGGAGAAAGCGGGTGCGAAGCCTGAGCGCAACGATTTCGCCGCACGGGAATCAGTCGAGGCGTTGGTCGAACGGGTGCGCAACGCGGGGGTCAGTTTGCAATACGACCGAGCGGAGCCGGTCGGCAAGACGATTGCCGCCATTTTTGAGGCGATTGCAGAAGAGCACTTGATGCAGCCCACCATCATCTATGAATTTCCGACGGCCGTTTCGCCGCTATCGAAACAGAAACCCGACGAGCCCGACTGGACCGAACGCTTCGAAATGTTTGCCGGGCAAATGGAGATTGCCAACGGCTTCAGCGAACTCAACGATCCTGAAGATCAGCGGCGGCGCTTTCAGGCACAGTTAAAAGAACGCGAGCGCGGCAGCGAAGAAGCGCACCAGATGGATGAAAATTACATTAACGCGTTGAGTTATGGCATGCCTCCCGCAGGCGGGGTGGGCGTCGGAGTGGATCGGCTGGCGATGCTTTTCACCAACTCAAAAACGATTCGCGATGTGATTCTGTTCCCGCTGCTGCGGCCTGAGAAGACTGGGCCTTCCGAAAGCTCGACGGAAAAATAGCGCTGCGATATCCAGCCCTCTTTTGCGGACAGGAGTTTCCGCATCAAGACGCTAGTTGGGTGTGCTTCCTGATTTCTTTGCTCCGTTTCCAGCTGCCCCTTTTTCAGGGCCAAAATTCTTGGTCAGGTATTTCAACATCGAGTCGCGATCCGAGTCGGGAATCACGGCGCCGAGGCCTACCATTTTGTCAAGTTCAGCCGACCATTGCTGGCGGCTCAGGTGCTGCTCGGTGATGCGGCTGACGTTATGGCACGTCGTGCAGGAGGTTTTTACTTTGGCTTGCATCGGTCCGGGCGGAAGCGGCTTTCCAGGCGCACTTGGTGCTTGTGCCCCTGCCGGAATGGGGGACGCGAAAAAAAGTATGGTCCCAAAGAAAATCGTCCAAGACGAAATCGCCGGAAAAAATCGTTGTGAACAGCAGGTTGTCACGAACACTAATGGCCTCTGAAGCAGAATTGGAGAGTCGCCGACGGGCGCTCGGTCTATCGTAGGAGGAGTCAGGATGAGGGTCAAGCTCCGGTTTTATCCAATACAACATGAGCCTGAAAGGGAGTTAGGATTCCTTTTCACCCCCGTCTCCCCAGAAACTGACCTATGGTTCGAGTTTCTGGGCTCCAGTCCCGCCGAAGACGCGGTCCCGGCTGTTAACAACGACTGACAAGACATCCCGGGGCCTGCTGAGACCGTGCGACCCTTTTCTAATGCCGAAGAGCACTCGCCTGAGACGACCGCCGGGACCATCCACGATCGTTTGGCCGAAGCGCCAAATGGCTGGTCAAACAACGATGGTTGGCGTTAATCCCTATTCAACTCGTTGACCTCCCGCGACGACCGCCGGGAACAAAAAACCTGCCCGACCGCTCTAACGTAGTAGTAGGCGAGGCACAAATGAATATCCTCTGGGGCGCCGTCTGGCCACGCACTCTTGGATGGCTGAAAACGGGATGGTTTGTCATCGCGGTGTTAATGGCAGTCTATGGCGGCATCATTCGGCCTTCCCGTGCCTTCCGTGGCGTCGCTATGGAAAAAACCAGCGCGCTTGCGGCCATTGAGCGCAACCGTCATTGGCTGCTACCACTGCCGGAGTCGGTGGACAACGCCACCCTGGCAGCGGGCGTCATGGGGGGAGTTCCGAGTCGAGTTGCACAGCGTGGGGCCCCGATGATGATTTACTCGCCCACGCCAGACAGATCTGCCGACCAGAGAATCGTCCGCACGTCGTCAATCGATCTTCTGGTGAAAAGTCCTGCGCAATCAGCCGAGAAAATCCGCGCACTGACTGAGAATGCCGAAGGGCTTCTGCTCAGATCACAAACCAATGGCGGGCAAGATGCTACGAGCGCAACGCTCACCATCCGTGTACCGGTCGCTCGCGCCGCTGAAGTGGAAGCTGGAATCCGCTTGTTGAGCTTGCGAGTAGAGAGCGAGCAAACAGAGGCTGAGAATATGACGGGCCAATATGCTGATCAGCAGGCTCGCCTGCGCAATTTACGCGCCCAGGAAACGCAGTACTTGTCCATTTTGAAGCAGGCAAAGAGCGTGAAGGACACACTGGATGTCAGCGAAAAGCTAAACGGAGTGCGCTTCGAAATCGAGCAGCAGCAAGCGGAATTTACGGCGCTCTCAAAACAAGTAGAAACGGTTGCGATCACAGTTTCATTAAGGTCGGAAGCAGAGGCAAATGTACTTGGAATCCACTGGCGGCCCTCATATGAAATGAAGCTGGCGGCGATGCTGGGCGTTGAAGGCTTGGCTGATTACGCTACTGCTATGTTCTCGTTCGTCTTCTATCTCCCGGCGATTTTGCTATGGCTGGTGACGATCCTTGCCGGAGCCTCGTTGGCTTGGAAACTGTTGCGCCTGGGGGTGCGACTGCTATTCGTGAAGAGGCTCGAGAGGGTAGCTGCCTGAGAGAGCGTCAAGGACAGCGATTGCCGGATTGCGAGAGAAGCACTCGAAACCACAGTAGGCCTGGTGCCCGAATAAGAACCCGCCTGGGGGTCTTTTACTTTAATGGCGGTCTCGGCTGTTGCTCTGCGTCCGGGGACCCGGGCAGTGGCCCGTCCGTCTCTGTCACAATCTTGTAGTCGGTCGGAATCTCGAAAAGCGCAGCTTCAGGCTCGCTGCAGTCAAGCTCTCGAATCTCCGCTATCCCTCCATCACGGCACGTGCCGCCGTACTTGGTCAGGACCGTGATCTTCATGTCGGGCGAAACCCAAGCTTCTTCCGCACACCCAGCTTCGGCGGCACCTCCGTCGTCGTGGGGGATTAGAAACGTGACCCGGGTGCCTTCGCTATAGATCCCATCGATGGTTCTTCCTGGAAGACTCCTCCTCTCGATGTTTTTGTCGTTCGGGTCTCCATGTCGGGGAACCGGTACGTCCCAGTTCATCACGGAAGCGGTCTTCTGTCCGGGAAATAGCTGAATGAACTGGCGGCGCAATGGAACATAGAGATTCACGACATCCGGCTGGCATCGATCCTTCGGATTGTGGGATGCGCAACTCTCGATGCGCGTTCTGCCCTGAGAATCGCGCATTTTGACCAGCTTCTTTTGGCGTCGCACGCGATTGCCGTCCGGTTCTGTTTCCGTGTATGTTTATACGACTTGCGCGGTATAGGGCAGATTCGGAACATAATCGTGGGGATCTTGGCACAGCGCTTGGCCAGAGCACGCGGCAATGGTGACGAAGAGGATCCAGAACCGAAACTCTAGCGTCCGCGTTTGTTCCCGTCGGTCCACAGCAGAATTATCACTCGATCCTCGAAGCGAATCAACGCAAACCTGGCTGGCGGAAGCGCCCTTGCCCTTGACATTGCTCGCCATTATCCCCAATCATTATGCGGTCGATGCGTTGTCTATGCCAGATTCTAACCCTGTTCATCTGCTCTGGCATCTTCTTCGCCAGCGCGCTTGCGCAGATTGATTCTCTAACCGCAGCCGAGGTCGTCTTCACTCTGGATTTTCCCGTCTCGCAGCCCGAGCATTATTCAATTCGTATTCCGTCCGATGGCTTGGCCCACTACAAGTCTGATGGTCGCCTATCGGCTGATTCTGACGTCACGGACGACTTCGATCTCGACTTCGCGCTAACGCCGGAAACGCGGCGGAGAATCTTTGAGTTGTCGGCAAAGGCGCGCTATTTTCAGAAGGACATTGATTCGCATAAGAATGTCGCCTTCTCAGGCAAGAAGACGCTTGCCTACAGAGATGCGAAGCGAAGTGGGACGGAAACTTACAACTACTCCCCCAATCCTGCCGTGCAGGAGCTGACCACCCTGATGCAAAACCTCTCGGCCACGCTCGAATTCGGTCATCGCCTCGAGTACTATCGCCACTACCAAAAGCTGGCACTGGATGATGAATTAAAGAGGATGGAGGACCTCGCCCGGAGCAACGAACTCCCCGAAGTTGCCGCCATTCAGCCGATCCTCAATGAAATCGTCGCTGACCAGGCCGTGATCAACGTGACCCGCGCCCGCGCGCAACGGCTACTGGAGCGGGCAGGGCTTCATTGAACCTTCACGGTTCGCGCCAAAACACCCGGAATCTGCTTGACTTAATTCTCGTAAGCTCTCAATCTTAGAAATCATCAGGTGGGAGGAGTCTATGGCGCTTCGCAGACCCGTAACGATGCTGTCAATGTCGGCCTTCGTGGCAATGGTGTTTTTGGCGGTTTCCGCCTCGGCCGAATCGAAGGCGCGCATCGTGCGGCTGAGCGAAGTCCAGGGTGCGGTACAAATCGACCGCGCCACCGGTGATGGGTTTGGCAAGGCCTTTATGAACCTGCCCGTGGTTGAGGGATCCCGTGTGAAGACGGGCGAAGATGGCCGCGCCGAGATTGAATTCGAAGACGGCAGCGCATTGCGTCTCGCGCCCAATAGCGAAGTGGACTTCATTCGTCTCGCCCTCGGCGACGATGGTCAAAAGCTAAGCGCCGTGCAACTTGTCTCCGGCACGATTTACGGAAATCTTCACCCGAAAAAAACTTCCCAGAAAGATGGAATGGGCGACGACTGCCATCTGATCGTTGCGGACGAGACGGTCAGCGTCGCCGCGGCCTCGCATTTTCGTGTCGAATTCAATGACGCCAATCAAGCAACTGTGGCTGTGCTCAAGGGTAAAGTGAGCGCCGCCGGACCGTCCGGACAATTCGAAGTCGCGGAAAAACACAGTGCGACCATCAAGTTCGCGAAGGACAAAGTTGCGGAAAGCGATCCCGCCCGGCCCGCGAAAAAGGACACCTTCACCATTGCGAAGAATTATGATTCCGAGCCCTCTGATGAGTGGGATCGACAGCAAACCGACTATCACGATCAGTACGCGGTGGTTGGAGCCACAAACAGTTCTTCGCCATACGGCTACGGCATGTCCGATCTGAATTATTACGGCAGCTTCTTGAATCTGCCCGGCTACGGCAATGTCTGGCAGCCCTATTTCATCGGTGCTAACTGGAGCCCGTTCCAGGACGGTGCCTGGGCTTTCTATCCCGGCGCTGGCTACATGTGGGTGTCGGGCTATCCGTGGGGATGGATGCCCTACCGCTACGGCAGTTGGGCCTTCGCTTCCGGTTTCGGATGGTTCTGGCAGCCAGGTTACGGGACCTCATACTATATGCTGCCCCAAGTAACGAATGCGCCGCTCGGCGCCGTAGTGCCGGCCGCTCCCATAACTGGGCACGAGACAATCATGGTAGGTCGGGGTCTTACGGCAGATCCGGCAGCGGGTATTCCCGAGCATCTCACCATCCGTCCAGGTTCTGCAGGATTCGGAGTGCCTCGCGGATCGGTCGGCCATCTGGATCGCGTGGCGAAAAGCATGCAGCGCACTGCTCGCCCGGAAGTTGTTCGAACGATACAGCCAGCTTCGAGCCTTGCCTACGGATCCGGCTTCGGTGCGAACGCGCCTTCAATGGCTGGCACCAGTGCAGTTGGTGCGAGAACCAGCGGGCGCGCATCAACCGCAGTGAGTCCCGTTCATCCTCATTGAGATCGTTGCAATAGAAATAGAAATAGAGATGATGCAAATTCTCTCGAAAAATGCGGCTGGGCTTGGCCGCGTTTTCTTCCGAATCCCGGTCATCACTCGACCATAATTCCCGCATAGCCAACGACTGACTCGTAATCGCCAGACACATCGCCCGATGTCGCGTACTTCACCAGCGTGGCCCGAGTCGCCCCCAGAAGCTTCGCTGCCGTCAGCATGACAATCGTCGGCCCGAAGCCACACATGCTGATGTCCTCATTCATCACCACCTCCCAGAGTCCGTGCCCATCAAGCGCCAGCACCCGATCAATGGCTTTGTGGTCCTTCACACGCGTGATGACGTCAGGCTCGTAGTGGTTCATATCGCTCGAGGCGATGATCAGGACTTTCTCTTTCGTTTTTTCCGCGAAAGCGGCAACGACATCAGCCAGTGCTTCTCCGAGAGCACGAAGTACGTCGTAGTCGCTGGTGCCGACAGCAATCGGAACGATATTTACGTCGGGTTTTTGCGCTTGCAAAAAGGGGAGCTGGACTTCGATGGCGTGTTCATCGCGGTGCGCGGCGCTGTCTTCTTGTAGCGCCGGAAAACGATCGAGCAACCGCGTACCGATTTCCGCATCCGCCCGAACCTCGCCGAGCGGAGTCTGCCACACCGTGTTTACCATGATCGCGAGTGGACTTCCCTTGCCAGTGTGGTTGGGACATAAAATCACGCAGTGCTTCTGGATTTCGAGCCGAGAATAGACCGCTCCCGCCACACCCCCGGAGTAGATATATCCGGCATGAGGAGCCACACATCCGATGGCGGCACTTCGGTTGTCCTCGGCGACCGAAGTGTAGGCTTGGACTTCGCGTAACAACTCCTCACGGCGGGCCGGATAAAATCTGCCAGCGACGGCGGGAGTTCGGAAAGCCATTCGCGGGCCTCCTTGGATGGCGCGGCGACGGGCGTCACCGACAGAGCCTGCCCCCGCCAAACTCAGCCTAGGCGCTCGGAACTATGCTCTGCCATCGCTAATGGCTCGAAACAAAGCGGCGGTCTTTTCGAGAGGCAGCGCTTCGGCTCGGATCGACGGCTTCACACTACTCTTCTCGAAGGCGGAGCGCAACGCGGCTTCATCGTACCGCGCCTTCAAATTATTCCAGAGAGTTTTGCGTTTCTGACCAAAACAAAGTTTCAGGAAGTCAATGAACTCGGCTTCCGGGACCTGAAGCGAATCGAGACGCGGCTTGATTGTGATGCGAACCACGCTGGAATGAACTTTCGGAGAAGGAGCAAAGGCTGTCGGCGGAAGTGTGAAAAGTTGCTCAACTCGCCCGTAGAGTTGTGCCGTCGCCGAAAGTAGGCCATAATCGCGGCCCCCAGCCGAGGCCGCCAGGCGATCGGCAACTTCTTTCTGCACCATGATCACAATGATCGAAAAATAGCGATGATATTCGAGCAGACGCAGCAGAATATCCGAAGTGATGTAATACGGCAGATTGCCGACAACGCGCGCGGGCTCAGGCGCGAAGTTCAACCCAGTGCGCAAGCTTCCCGGTTTTGCCCCGAAAACCGTGTCCAGTTCGATCTTCAGAAAATCGCCTTCGATGATCTCGACGTTCGGCTGCATGTTGAACTTCATGCGCAATTGCGCTGAAAGCACACGATCGATTTCAACCGCAATCAGCCGGCGTGCCTTGCGCGCCAGGAGACTCGTGATCGCTCCCCGGCCAGGGCCAATCTCAAGCACCGTGGCCTCGGAAACGTCGCCGAGCGCCTCTACTATTTTCTGAGCTGCCGCCTCGTTCGACAGAAAATGCTGCCCCAATTTCGGCTTGCGTGAACTCGCTCGAACGGTATCGGCCTTGGGCACGTTGACCCTCTTTCTTTCCGGCTTTAGACTGAAAATGAATTGGTAATGGGCAATTTTTAATTTGCAATTTGAAAACGAATCAAATGATCGTCGATGACAGCTGCAAATCGCAAATGTCTTGCTGCGTCTCTACCGAAAGTTAATCATAACTTGAGCGAGCCTCTCCAGGTCCTGCTCAGGAGGCTTCTGCGTCATGCATATCGCGTTCGCGGCATCGGAGTGCGTTCCCTTTTCGAAGACTGGTGGGTTAGCCGACGTGGTTGGGGCTCTGCCGCGCGCCTTAGCCGCCCTGGGGCATCAGGTTAGCGTCTATGTTCCGCGCTATCGTCAAACCAAGCTGACCGATCCTCAAACGGTGGTACGCAGCATCACCGTTCCCTTTGATGACAAATATCGCTTCTGCTCGATAGTCACGGCTGGTGCTAGCGCCGGAGTCAAATACTACTTCGTAGATTATCCGCCATATTTCGATCGGGACGCCCTCTACGGCACGCCGGCTGGAGATTATCCCGACAACGCCGAGCGCTTCGCTCTGTTTTCACGCGCGGTGCTTGAGTCCTCCAAAATCCTCGGCGTGCCGCAGGTCTTTCATTGCCACGACTGGCAGTCGGCGCTGATACCCGTACTGCTGCGCACGCTGTACACGGAAGATCCCGCATTTCGCGAGGTCGCCACCGTCTTCACCATTCACAACATGGGATATCAGGGGTTGTTCCCGCCCGACACCTTGCCGCTTCTCACGCTACCGTGGGAGCTGCTCACAATCTCGATGATGGAATTTTTCGGGCAAGTGAATTTTCTGAAGGGCGCACTTGTGCTTTCGGACTTCGTCACGACAGTCAGTAAAAAATACAGTCAGGAGATACAAACAACCGAATATGGATTTGGCCTGGAAGGTGTGTTGCGCAGCCGCTCCGCGACCGTGACCGGCATTTTGAATGGGGTGGATTATGACGAGTGGAGCCCGCAGAATGACAAATTTATTGCGGCGAAGTATTGGCCGCAGGACCTGAGCGGCAAGCTGCAGTGCAAAAAGGATTTGCTGAACCTGTTCGGCGTCTCGAATGCCGACACAAAAGTGCCCGTGATTGGTATCGTCTCGCGATTCGCCGCGCAGAAGGGCTTTGACCTGATCTCGCAGATCATGGACCGCCTGGCGCGCGAAGACATGATCATGGTCGTCCTGGGATCGGGCGATAAGCCTTATGAGGAAATGTTCCAGCGCCTGAACAAGCAGTTCCCCAACAAGATTGCCGCCAAGATCGCCTTCGACAATGCCATTGCACACAAGATTGAAGCTGGCGCGGATATGTTCCTGATGCCATCGCGTTACGAGCCATGCGGACTGAATCAGATTTATAGTCTCAAATATGGAACCGTTCCGATCGTGCGTGCAACGGGCGGTTTGGACGATACCATCGATCCCTGGGATGCGCGCACGGGCAAGGGAACTGGTTTCAAGTTCTCCGAGTACACCGGCGAGGCGCTGCTTGCAACCATCAAGCAGGCTTTGCTCGACTACCAGGATCCATCTTCATGGCAGACGTTGATGCGCAATGGTATGGGCCGTGATTTTTCCTGGGGCGCTTCGGCGCGCGAGTACGGAAAGATCTATGATCGCGCGCGGCAGCTACGAGTTAACGCCGCCGCACCCAAGCTTCAGGTGTAGCCGACTCCTCGTCCATATTATTGGAAATAGAAAAGACCACGAGGGTGCAGCGTGGTCGAAGAAACAAAACCGGAGCTAGTTTACAGCCGGATCCTTGAAAGCGGGTCGCAGGCTGCTGACATTGGGCCGCGCGTCAACGTCCGTGAAGTAGGTGCAGGTGCCGGTTTCGTAGAGAACATTCGGAGTGCCCGGGTAATAGAGGTAGGAGGCCCACACACAAGGCTGTCTCGTGTCCGCGTTCGTTATAAACTCCCAACCATAGGGCGACATCTCGGTGTATCCGAAGGTCGGATCACTTAGATCCAACACCGCACCCATCCCTGGGATGGTGTGCAGGAAGCCCCCGACCAGGACATTCGGCAAGCCGGGACAGGTGGTATGCACGCCATCCAGGTAGACCTTCGGCGTTCCCGTCAGGGTCAACTGGAAGGTGTCACAGAAAGTATCCAGACTAAAGTTGATGTCGGTAGCACTTGCGGCCAAGTTGCCGAGAGCCACAATGGCGACCACGAGACAAAGTTTTTTCATCATGTTTCTCCTGGCTTGGAAGCTGAAGTCATCCCCATCTCGAGACATCATTTGTAAGTCTCAAAGCTCGGCTGGGAGCCCGCCCGCGGTGTTGGGGGTGACCCGGTCTTAAAAAAGCGGCAAGTCCCGGCGCCGCTCAGAACATGGCCGCTACCCGTATCCTCATAGATCGCCCAGGCGCAAGTCTCGTCCGTGTTGATCAGGTATTCAAGCGCATAGGGCAAATTGTCGTAGTAGCCCAGGGCCGGATCCATGACGTCCAAGACCTTCGATGATCCCCGAGGATCAATTGACCAATAAAACCTGTGCCTGAAACCGACGACGTATTCGATGGGCGACAAGTTTGGATTAATGTCGGTACAGGCGCTGAGGTCATGAGTGCCAGCAATATAAATAGGAGGCGATCCGCTGAGCGTCAACTCCATCGTGTCGCAATGCCCGTTAAAAGCGATGTTGACGTTATGAGTGTTTTCGCTCGCGGCCGCGCTAGCGAGGGCGACAAGGAAAAAGACAACAAAGACAAGTACGAGGGAACTTCTTTTCATCCGTTCTCCTTGGGGATGTGCGGGGCTGTGCGACTTAGTTTTTGCCAGTCACTGCTCGAACTCATCAGCGCAAAATCCGCTTGTTAGCTGTGGGCCTAGGGATGAACCGCCTAAGTGCCCGCCATCATGGTATACGCAGCGTGGTAGTGTCAAGCCAAATCAAGCAGGTGAAAAAGATTGCACTTATGAAAAGTTTGTTAATCATGCGCTGTGCTGCGGATTCGCCCGCGAGTGAATACGACCGCGTGCTTACTGTGGCGACGGTGTGGGAGCGGGATTGTCGGGTATCTTCGATGGCTCCGTTCCCGTCTGTACGTTGCGATCGGCGCCCCCGCATTTTTCGGAGCGGACGAAGAGTTTCGGATCGGGCGGTTCGAGGCTCACGTCGGAGTAGCTGATCGTTAATGTCCGGTTCGTGATCGAGTTATGGACCTCGATCTTGATCGGAAAGCCTTTCAAATCCTCTGCTTCCCACAACCTCATGTCCATTGTCACCGGAGGGTGACTCTTAGAGTTCACGAAGATCAGATGGTTGATCTGGCAAGCATGACCGTCCACAGTTTCATTTCCGCCGGCGGGTTCCGCGGCCGGAACGCGCTCCACGCGAAAATTGTCCAGGCCCCAAAACGGATAAGTATCGGCGTCGGCGACATCGAATCTGGCGCAGGTCTCGGGCTTGGTCTCCGTTTTGTTGAAGACGACCCAGGTGATTGGCACCTCGATGTCGGTGACCCGGTATTGGTCTTGGAAGTCGGTTCTCATCAGCTTTCCGGATCGATATATCTTTCTGTTTTTGTCGGCGATTATTCCGCCGTTCATGACCGCTGAGAAATGTTTGAACGCGTCGAACGGATTCTGAGCCGCCACGCCGCTGGCGGTCATCTCCGGTTTCTTTGCCGGCGTTTGCGATGGAGCGTTTGCCGCAAAAACAACCAGAGCAAGCGCCAGGGCAAAAGGTGATCCTTTCCCCAGTCGCCTTTTCATTGCGGTCTTCTCGACTTAGATGGAGACGGCCAAGTGTCGGTCATCACGCTGCAAGATTATAGGCAGGCAGATAAAAAAACAAAAAGTCAGTCGGATGCCCGCCGATTGAAGGCCAGATATCGCCGTTTACTGTGTCACGCCAACAACCCGGTCGCTCGAGTCTACGAATGCTGGGCAACCGAGGCCGCGGGAGTAAGGTCTGGTAGGGGCTGAATCGGGTGATCAGCGATCCTGGCCATGTGATTCTCGCAATCGGCAGCGGTGATCGCAAGCTTCCCCTGAGACTGTTTGGCAAGTTCGTCTTCTACGTCGGCTACCGCGACCGCACGGCAAAGACGCTAGCATCCAACAGCCGAACTTTGATCGACAACGAAGAGCACCTGCATTAGCTCGAAGGGAGGAGATCCGTCCCGGGACCAGCGTGCGGCTTTCGTTAGCGTTCGATTTCAAATAGGGGTCCTCCGTTTACGTCCCATCGACGCCGGTGATTCGCCTCGGTGTTCTTTCCCTTTGCCAGACGCCGGAGATTGTTTGAAGCGTTTTTCAAACCAATGATGAGCGTACGGTTCGGCGTTAAACGCCCCGACTTCGAAGTAGCCAGAGCCTCTGTATAAGGCGATCGCTTCCTTCAGGGTTCGGTTCGTCTCCAGTCGAAGGAGACGAATGCCCCTTTTAGAGGCCAAGCGCTCCAACTCACTCAGCATCCGCCGTCCGAGTCCCAAGCCACGAACTGCCGGTGCAATCCACATTCTCTTAAGCTCGGCAGATTGCTTTTCGGCAAATTTTAGGGCTCCGCAGCCGACCGGCTGGCCACGCAACCGCGCGATGACCAAGGCACCGCGAGGCCGCACGAGTTCGTGTGCATCCGCGGATATGCTTCGAGCCGGGTCGAAACCGGCCTCGAAACGAGAATTCAGTTCAGCAAGATACTGTTCGAAGCACCATATGGCGTCAGCACTGGTGGGATCCTCAGTTTCAAAGCGAACCATAGAGGCCTGGAGTAGACGCTCCACTTGCCCCATTGCGGAAGTGAGCTGCTTGCGCTGTTTATCCGTTAGGATTTCAAGAATGTGAACTGCAAGGTCGTCGGAGCGCCTATCGAGCTCAGCACGTTCACGTAGTCCTGCTTTGGTAAGGTGAGCCCGCCGCACTCTACCGTCCTGCTTGGTAGAGCGAACCGTTACGAGGCCCTGTTTCTCCAAGGAGCCCATGACGCGGGTGAGGTAACCGGAATCGAGGCTCAGGCGCGCCCGCAGCGTCCGCAGTTCCTCCCCATTCGGGCCAATCTCCCAAATCAACCGGGATTCATTCATGGGGCGTTTCCGGTGAAGGAAGCGGTCGTGCACGGCGCCGATTCGCTCGGCGACCGTTCGATTAAAGCTCCTAACCCGTAATATGGCCGCGGCTGCGTCCATTCCCTGACTATAGTCAGAGGCTCTTTGGAAGGCAACTGGCTCGAGCGGCGTCTGGCTTACCGGTGGCCTGAATCCGGATCGGACTCTTTTGTGGAACATTGGAGCAGGCCCATAAGTCACCTTTGGAATTTCTCTCACGACATCTGCGCGCTGATTGGGGCGACCTCTGCCACGACGACAAGACTGAAAATGAATTGCGCCTTAAATAGGGGTTCCGATTGATGGGTAGCTATCTGGTTACCGACACAGAAAAGTTCTGGGTCATCACCGAAGCAGACTGCTCGGTGACCACTTTGCTCCTGCCGGTGGAATACTGAAGAGGTTTCAACGAGAAAGCGCGTGCGGCCGATTTCGTTTAGCGGTTTTCAGTGAGTTCAGGGACGTCGTCACGGTTTGCTACCCCGAGGTTTACCGTCGACAACAGCAATTGCTAGCTGAATCGGGACCGGCGGGGGATATCACTTGAAAACTCATCACTCTTTGAACACGTATAACAATTTCATTTTAAAATAAGTTCACGAATCAATTCAGTGCCCAGAACTTTTCTGTATTCATTCCGGCCCACTCTGGCCTTGTTCTGAACCTCGGTGCTACCGATTACTTTCTTGGCCACTGCTTCTAGCTCGATGCCTTTATCTAAAGCCGCCATGTTTTTATAAGTGATCCAGAGAATTATATTGGGCTGATCCGGTGATTTCGGAGTGGCTCTGAAGACCTTGTAATCGATGATTAGCCCAGCTTTCTTCGTGGCTTCCATGGTCGGCTTCCATGTCGAATTTAGCCAATCGATGTACTCTTCAAAATGCCCGTACTCAACTCCTATGTAGTCCACCTCAGTGACCGGGCCATCAGTATACGCGCGCTCATCCTGGGCACGTGCATCAAGTGAAAATGAGGAAGCTGCGAGACACATGGATAAGATAATAGTCTTAATCATTTTCTCTTCTCCTGTTGTGATATATCCCTACTCGACTAACACCCGGATTAACCTGACCTGTCCCGAGTGCCGGAAAGCGAGACTGTGAAAATCCAAATGTGACCACTACCAAGAATCGTTGCGCGTTGACCATCCCGGTAATGTGGGCGAAAATGATGGCAGTACTTCCCTCGGTCCCGAACTGCCGCTGCAGCGTATTGAAGTTGCCAATCTTCTTCCCTTCTTATTTCTTGGCGGTCGGCGGCAACACACCGTTCAAGCGCAGATACATTGCCGCTTCGGCGTAGTGGTCGGCCCAAGCACCTGCGAGGATCATGCTGGCCCAGGCACGGGAACCCTGGCGTCCGGGGAAGATTTCCGTGGTCTCGGCCAGTCTTGAGTCGTCCATTTTCGCCAGCGCGTCGGAACAGAAATCGAAGGAGGCTTTGAGCGCGGCCACGAGCTTGTCTTTCGAGTCCGTCTCTTTCACCTCGTCGACCTTGGGAGCGGGGACAGCAGCGGCCTTGCTGCATAGCAGATCATTTGTTTCGGCTATGTGGAGGACGAGATGGCCGAATGTCATCTGGTCGGCGGTGGGTTTGTAGTTGAATTTCTCGGCGGGCATCGCCTCGACGGCTGTGACGGTGTTTTTCTGCCGGCCGGGCAGGACGTCTCTCAGTGCGGTGCTGACCGGGTTGTTCGTTGGTCCGGACGTTGTCTGTGCAGCCGCCGCAGCGAGTAATAGCAAGGCAGGGATCACAATTGTTCCGTTCATTTTTGTCCTCACTTTTCGTTGAATCGGCGCGGCAAACCAACGTTACCGAATGCGATCATTATTGTGAGTAAAACCGGGACTCTTCCAAAGCAGCCGCTGTCCGTACCGCAAATCCTGCAATAACGTGGTCATCGCCCCCCCTTGAGTAGCTAATGTTGAATCGCAATATTCAGAGTCCGAAGCCTATGTCCTCAACTCTCGCGCAAGTCGACGATCGGGCTCACCCTGGCCCCGCGCCGCGCCGGTATGTAGCTCGCCAAAAGTACAACCACAAAATGCTATTATCTGACTATAGTCAGATAATGGCACAAAATCAAGTCGATTTGGTTCGGCGCTTCAACCGCGTCGTTACTCAGCGAATCGGCGCGCTGGACGGTGCCTATCTTTCTCGTGGACGCTCGCTGGGGTTGTCGCGCCTGCTGTGGGAAATTGAGCCGGCTGGGTCTGAGGTGCGACTGCTGCGCGCCCGTCTCGGCCTGGACTCGGCTATCACGTTGCCGATGACGGAAGACACCGCAGACACCGCGAATTTGTCCAAGCGCGGCGATACCTGGCACAGGCTTCTCAGCAGGTGGAGTTGTGTCCGGCTGCCATCGCCGAGGTCGAGAAAATAAACTCTTGGGAAACTCTTTCTTTAGCCAAAGGGCAGCTAGGCCAGGTTTACGCCGTTCAGGGCAAAAGGAAGGCGGCGGTCCAAGGTCAACGACATCCCATCAGCTCTGGAAGGCCGGAGTGTGGAACGCGCTTCCTGGCCGGATATTGAAACTGATTTTTACGGCTCCCGATGTCCGCACCGTACATGGAACTCGGCACTGTACTTTTGAACTCAGCTCGAGGAGCTTGGTTCAAGCTGCTCGTGACGTCGTAGCGAGAGGCTGAACCGTCCGATCGCGGAATCCTTTAGCTGCAAAAATGCCGAGCACGACAAAGATCGCCATAACAATGACCTGTGTGATAAGGAACGGTGGCTCCGACCCTTTTGGCGCCAGCGCATGCAGGAATGGCACTTTCTCGAAAAGCTGCGCGATCAGAACGAAAACATTCAGGTAAGCAGCAATCAGAGCGCCAATCACATACGGCCGCCGCCAAGCGCCAGCAAGGTGCCGTCTATAGCGGGCAAAGATCGCGACCGCCAGCACAACCATCGAGACGATGCCGACTCCGATGGCCGGCGTAAAGCCATGGTACGGGAACATGAATCCGGTGACATCCGTTGCCACCGTCGCGACCAGAAAAAGTGCGGTCATGCGGTCGTAGCCTCTGCCCGCAATCATCCCACGCACGACGAATATTCCGGAAAAAACCCCTACCAGGCTGATGATCACATGAATGAAAGTGAATGTAGTCATTCCGAGAATCATGACGAACCCCTTTCGAATCTGGCGATCTTACGATAGCGGTGCGGAAATAGCCATACACACCCTCCGCTTATGGTGGCCGAGTTTCTCCTCGCGTTTGCCTTTTTTCGGCGCGCCAATCATAATCACAAATCGCCCCAATTGCACGAAAAGTTGTGACGTAAAAGGAAATCGACCAGGAGGCGCAACATTTCCTGGTGAGGCGGCAGATTGTGTTCGCTCGTCGTGTCAGGTTTTGCATTCCCGGGAGGCAATAAGGAACATGAAGAAATTTGTTCAGCTCGCTCTTTTAGCTCTGATTGTTACAGGCGCCGCGGCCGCTCAAAATGGTCCGGCTGTCGATGTATTCGGCGGCTACTCATACCTGAACCTTCGAGTGCCGGAGAGCGGCGTAACAACCGCTCAGAATTTTAAGCTGAATGGTTTCGATGCCTCCGCAACGATTGGCTTATTCCGTCATTTTTCCGCCGAGGCAGACATAAGCGGGCATGAGCTTGGCGACTGCGGCGGTATCACGGGGCTCGGGGCGCCGAAGTGCAGCGATTTTTCCTACATGTTCGGGCCGCGCTACACGTTTGGAGATCACAGCAGCAGGATCACCGCTTTTGTGCACGGGCTCGTCGGCCGGGACCAGGCGAATCTGCTTGGACTTAACTCGCTTACCTTCAATGACACTGCCACAGCGGTTGCGGGAGGCGCTGGGTTGACTTACTGGTTCGCTCGTCATGTCGGAGTGCAGTTGGGACCGATCGACATTCTCTACACCAATCACCTGAACGCCGACGGTGCTTCAAGCCAGACCACATATCGCGCCGCCGTCGGAGTCGCCTTCCGGTTTGGCGGTAATATTCCACCGGCTCAACCCACGACGACCGCCAACAAGCAACCGGCTGAGGCGAAGCCCAAGACACACCGCTCCTGGATACGGCCGTGGCATAAAACTGTCGAAGCTCCTGCAGAAGGGGAAGAAACGACCACGGCAACGAATGCTCCGCCAACCGCCGCTCCCCCCGCTCGAGTGGCAAGCGTACCAAGCCGCGGCATGGCCATTCATTCGCTCGGAGTAGTAGTGGCACCGCAGGAATTCGATGGAGCGAAAGTTCTCGAAATCGAGCCGGGAAGCGTAGCCGAAATGGCCTCCTTGCACATTGGCGATTTGATCAAGTCAGTCGACGGAAAGGTTGTGCGAACGCCAATGGAGCTGGCTGCCGAGTTGGCAGAAAAAGCCGGAAAGACCCGGATTGGTATTCAACGCGGCAGTTTTGTGACGGAGACGACAGTCCTATTGGCTCCGCACTGATCTTCGAGCTGAAAAACTGATGCCCGGAGAGATCGAACTCTGGAGCTACGGCTCCGGAGTTCAACCGAAGGGTAGTTTAACGCTGTGACCCGCCTAGATTGTTTCGAACCTAGCGAGCCGCCTTTCGGGAGATTTTTGTCCGTGTTGCTCCCCAGTGCTCCGAACTGACATAACAGCACAAGAGACAACAGATCGATCCGTGGTGCAGCGAGCGGCGGTTTCCTAGGAGGCCCCGACTCCCGGACCTGAGTTGGAGAATTGGCCATCGGCGATCGAATGTAGCAAGTTTCCGGGACGGAATAGTAATGGAAGAGTCCTACAATTGGGCCCTCGTACCAATGTTCGAGTCTGCTGAAGGGGGGAGATGTGGAGCAACAGAATGAAAGAACCACAACCGTAAGAAAGGTTTTTAAGGCTCTCTATTATTGTTCCTGGGTCACTGCCGCGTACTTTTTTGTTCAGGCGTATCTGCACCACGAACTTCCGTGGCGAATCTGGGGATTTCGAGTGTCTGCTGGCGTATGCATCCTGATCTATTGCATCTTGGCATATCCGTATTTTCGATCCAAGATCCGTCCAAATCGGGAGTCTTGAAAAGGGCTCCAAATGACGACCTCTACATTTCGCATTCCCGATTCGACAAACCCCATGGCGGTCGTTTCCGCGCAGAACGGGAGAGTCAAGGAACGACCACGGCGATCTTCGCATTATGCACGATGCCGTTCGCCGTTCCGGTCACGACCACGCTGTAGGAAACAAGAGTTGGAGCCGGTGTTGGGGTTGGTGTCGGCGTCGGCGTGGTTGTGGAACCCCCGCCGCAACTGATCATCAATATCGCGGTAAAGATGCAGAGGCTGAGCAACAAACTCCGTCTGCGCTTGCGATGCGCTTGCCCGCCCCCCAAAAAGAAGCCGAAGGCAAAAATCCCCGCAACGACTGGCCAGCCGGATCGTCTTTGCCGCTTCGACGTCACAAGCCCGGCCGTCTGCGCCGCGGCAGTGATGGTGAGGGTTGCCGTTGCCTGCCCGCTCACTGTCACTGTCGATGGATTGAGACTGCAAGTGATCTGGCTGGAGGACGGGACGCAGGTCAAGGCCACTGCGCTGCTGAATTCATTTTGCGGCGCAAGGTTGATGGCCACAGTTCCTGAGCTGCCGGACTGCACCGTGATCTGGTTGAGTTGCGGGGCGAGGATGAAATCGGGAGATACACTCGTGGATACGACATTAAGCTGAATGGGCGCGCTGACAGACAGCTCGTAGTTGCTATCCCCGGTATAGAGCGCGGTGATCTGATCCAGACCAATGTAAGGGCCAAAGGCGTTATGGTTTGGATTCTGTTGCAACAAAACGCTTCCCGTGGATGTATTGGGACCTGATGAGGCGAGGAGTAACTGCCATAAAAGGTCCTCATCACCATAGATATTGACATATCCGGTCGGCGGTCCCTTGGATCCGATTGCGGTGGTGACCGTAACCGAAAGAGTCGTGCCGCCATCTTCATAGGAGACGACCGAAGGGCTCTCGGTTACTGCCGTCGTAGTGGAAAGTAGCGGATCGGTGGAGGACGCTACAGTGACTGTGTATGTTTGTGAAGACGCGGCGGGGTAAAACGAGTCACCGCTGTAGGCACCTGTCAGGTGATAGGTTCCCGCCTGAAGATTCGGGAATGTGGCGAGGCCCATCGAGCCTTCACCGAGGGGGAAACCCACCGGCGTAAGATTCACTGTTTGCGTCTGTGAGCCGAGAGTCACGCTGACGGTTCCAGTGGCAAGTTTGCAGCTGCTTCCGCCGAGCGATACCATCACCGACAAATTGTCCCCAGTGTATGCGCTGCACAGGTTGCCGGGGTAGCAACCGCTAATTGCCGTACCTGTAACTGAACTTACCGCAAAAGGGGAGATGCCAAA